>AMWB02155952.1_pt1 | contig 16583 bp, 12 predicted proteins | sample 200311 | NCBI WGS metagenome assembly AMWB02 (sample SAMN02737377, study PRJNA173069) | bioreactor metagenome | biome: anode biofilm in microbial fuel cells | place: USA: California | collected 2010-12-16 | reverse complement strand
AGATCACCCCATTCGGTATTATTTATTGTATCCCCACTTGGTTTTCTATCCTTCGAGAAAGGTCTTCTTGGCCTTTGCTTGAAGATCCAGTTTTGCATTCCAAAACCCATGTACCCCATAGTAGTAATCTAATTAAATAATAATAGTGCCCAACGCTAACATAACACCAATTGCCTTTACCTCTAGTAAATCCAATCGCTATCCGCACTGTGAATTTCTTGACATTGTTTCATTCTTTATTTTCAATCAGTATTTTCAGAACTGGTTTGGTGCAATAAAAATATTACAAATCGAAGCCAAATGCAAATGATTGGTGATGAGAGAATAAATTTACGGTTTACAGTTTACAATCTAGGATCTGGAATCTGTATTTGGTACTTGGTACTTGGTAATTGGTAATTGGTACTTGGTATTTGGAATTTTAGATTGTAAACTGTAATTTGTAAACTGTAAATTTCTCATAATTAAACCCCTACGGGGTAATTTGTCGGTGTGGTGCCATCTTTTCTACAGTAATCGATGCCCTATGGGCAAGAGAATTTAGCCGCAAGCTCAATGCCCAATACCGACCGCCGACCGCCGACCGCTGACTGCTGACTGCGGACTGCCAACTGCCTACTCATACTCCCCCCACGCCTTGATCCCGATCTCGTCAGCATTAATCTTACAGAACGAATATATGAACGCGCTTGCCAGCCTTGCATTGGTGATCAGCGGAATATTGAAATCGACGGCGCTGCGCCGGATGCGGTAGTCGTTGTCAAGCTCGTCGGAGCTTAGGTTCTTTGGTATGTTGATGACCAGGTCGATCTTTTTCTGCCTCAGATAATCCAGGGTGTTCGGTTCTTTTTTCTCACCAGGCCAGTGAAGCATGGATGAACGGACCCCGTTTTCAGTAAAGAAATCATGCGTGCCGCCGGTCGCATAAATGGTCAGGCCTTTTTCCTGCAGCATACGGGCACTGTTCAGCAGTTCAATCTTGGAACGCGATGGTCCCGACGAAAATAAAACGGCCTTTGACGGGATGTTGTATCCTACCGAAAGCATCGCTTTTAAGATGGCTTCGTAATATCCGTCGCCAATACAGCCGACCTCGCCCGTGGAAACCATCTCAACACCCAGCACCGGATCGGCCTTTTGCAACCGGGAGAATGAGAACTGCGAGGCTTTTACGCCGACATAATCCAGGTCGAAAAGGGATTTGTCGGGCTTAACCACCGGTTTCCCCAGCATGATCTTTGTCGCTATTTCGATAAAATTGGTCTTCAATACTTTGGATATAAATGGAAAGCTACGCGAAGCCCGAAGGTTGCATTCGATCACCATCACATCGTTGTCCTTGGCCAGGAACTGGATGTTGAACGGCCCTGAAATCTTCAGGTGTTCCGCAATCTGCCGGCTGATCCGCTTGATCCTTCTAACGGTCTCTACATAAATTTTCTGCGGTGGAAACAACATGGTGGCATCACCGGAATGAACCCCGGCAAATTCGACATGTTCCGAAATCGCATAGCAAATGATCTCGCCATCCCGTGCAACGGCATCCATCTCAATTTCTTTCGAATCCTCGATGAACTTCGATACGACCACCGGGTATTGCTTTGAAACTTCGGCCGCCATCTCCAGGAAATGCTCCAGCTCAGTGCTGTTCGACACGATGTTCATCGCGGCGCCGGAAAGTACATATGAAGGCCTGACGATCACCGGGAAACCGACTTCTTCCGTAAATTTAAATACGTCATTCACTGTAGAGGATTCTATCCATCGCGGCTGATCAATTTCAAGTTGATCCAGTATCGCGGAAAACTTGTGCCTGTTTTCAGCCTTATCGATCGACTCAGGAGAAGTGCCCAGAATATTTATCTGTTGCTCCCATAGCCTCATAGCCAGGTTATTCGGAATTTGACCTCCTGTCGAAACAATGACGCCTCGTGGTTTTTCCAGGTCCAGGATATCCATCACCCGCTCGAAGGTCAGCTCTTCGAAATACAGCCGGTCACAAACATCATAATCGGTGCTGACGGTCTCGGGATTGTAATTGATCATGATGGAGCGGTAGCCTTCTTTATTGATCGTATCCAGGGCATTTACGCCGCACCAGTCGAACTCGACGCTGCTACCGATCCGGTAAGCACCTGAACCCAAAACAGCAACGCTTTCATCGTTGGCGCGATGAAAGGTTTCAGAAAAGCTGACGTCGTGCTCCGAGCCATTGTAAGTCAGGTAAAGATAATTTGTCTTTGCCGGGTATTCCGCGGCCATTGTATCAATCTGTTTGACATAGGGAAAGATGCCTTTGGCCTTTCTGTATTCGCGGACTTTCAAAAGATCATGGGTGATTTGATTCCGGTCGCTTTTAAAAATAAAGCGGGCGATCTGAAAGTCGGAAAATCCTGATTGTTTCGCTTTGAGCAGAAGATGGTCAGGCAGTTCGGCCAGTGAATCATAGTTGACCAGTTCTGTCCGGATATCCCAGATATTTTTCAGTTTTTCAAGGAACCAGCGGTCGATTTTTGTCAGTTCGAAGATGCGATCAGTACTGTAGCCTTTGTAAAGCGCCATGGCGATGACAAAGATGCGCATATCGGTGGGCACGGAGAGTTCCTTATCGATGATGATGTCTTCGATGTCTTTATTTCCCACAAATCCGTGCATGCCCTGGCCGATCATCCGGAGCCCTTTCTGAATGGCTTCTTCGAAGGTGCGGCCGATGGCCATGACTTCCCCGACACTTTTCATGCTGCTGCCGATCTCGCGGGAGACGCCATGGAATTTTCCAAGGTCCCAGCGGGGTATTTTTACGACGATATAGTCGAGCGCCGGTTCAAAAAATGCGGATGTATCGCGCGTAACAGAGTTCTTCAGTTCAAAAAGGCCATAACCAAGGGCAATCTTTGCAGCCACGAATGCCAGCGGATAACCGGTCGCCTTGGAAGCCAGTGCACTTGAGCGGGAAAGGCGCGCATTCACTTCGATTACCCGGTAATCTTCAGAGGCCGGATCGAGGGCATACTGGACATTGCATTCTCCGATGATGCCTATATGGCGAATGATGCGGATGGACAATTCGCGGAGTTTATGATACTCCCGGTTGCTCAGGGTTTGCGATGGTGCGACCACGATGCTTTCACCGGTATGGATACCCAGCGGATCGAAATTTTCCATGTTGCAAACCGTGATGCAATTATCATAACCATCACGGACCACTTCGTATTCCACTTCTTTCCAGCCTTTGAGCGATTCCTCCACCAGGACCTGGTTTGAGTAGGAAAAAGATTTCTGGGTCAGGGCCCGCATTTCTTCTTCGGATGAACAAAATCCGCTACCGAGTCCGCCAAGGGCGAATGCTGAGCGGACGATAACCGGGTAGCCAAGGCTGGATGCTGCTTTTACCGCTTCATCAATGCTGGTGACCGCAATGCTTCTGGGTGTTCTGACCTCTATTTCATCCAGTTTCCGGGCAAAAAGTTCCCGGTCTTCCGTGTCAAGAATTGCACGCACAGGTGTTCCAAGAACTTTCACCCGGTTTTTTTCAAGCACACCGCTTTGGTGAAGAGCGATACCGCAATTCAACGCGGTCTGGCCGCCGAATGAGAGCAGGATGCCTTCGGGTTTTTCTTTTTCGATCACTTTCTCGACGAAAAAGGGCGTCACTGGAAGGAAATAGATCTTATCGGCCATGCCTTCCGAGGTCTGGACTGTCGCGATGTTCGGATTGATGAGGATGGTGTAGATACCTTCTTCACGCAGGGCTTTCAGTGCCTGGGTGCCTGAATAGTCAAATTCGCCGGCTTCACCGATTTTCAGGGCTCCGGAACCCAGCAGCAAGACTTTTTTAACGGCTTGTTTCATAATCCTTAACCTTTTCCATGAAATAATCGAAGAGGAATTCGGTATCCACTGGACCTGCCGACGCTTCGGGATGGAACTGTACGGCAAAAAATGGTTTGGAAAGGTGACGGATCCCTTCGCAGGTTTTGTCGTTGAGGTTTTCGAACCATGGCTTCCATGACGAGGGCAGGGTAGAGGTATCCACGGCGTAGCCATGATTTTGGGAGGTGATAAAGCAACGGTTTGACCCGGCCATGATCACCGGCTGATTATGGCTTCGGTGGCCGTATTTCAGCTTGTAGGTATCGGCGCCGGCGGCGAGTGCCATGATTTGTGAACCCAGGCAGATGCCAAAAACAGGAATACGGTCATTAAGGAGCTTTTTTGCGGATTCGATTGTTTCCCGGCACATTTTCGGATCACCGGGGCCGTTGGAGAAAAGAACACCATCATAAGCTGAAGGATCAACCGGATGGTTCCAGGGAACCCTGTGCACCGTGGTATTCCGCTTGAGCAGGCAGCGAATGATATTGTTTTTGGTTCCACAATCTACCAGGAGAATTTTATATTTTCCTTTGCCATAAATAACAGGTTCTGGCAAAGAAACCTGATTGACAAGGTTATCTTTATTTGGGTCATAAAACGGAATATCATCCCGGAGGATCATTTTTCCCAGCATGGCCCCTTTTTCACGGATGATCCTGGTGAGTCTCCGTGTATCGATGCCAAATATTCCGGGGACATTATTTTCGGAGAGCCATTCCGACAGGCTTTTCACGGCATTCCAATGGCTGTAGCTGAAAGAGTAGTCGGATATGACAAGCCCGGTGATTTGCACTTTATCGGATTCGAAGAACTCGGTCATCCGGTTTTTCATCCTCATTTCCGGCACGCCATAGTTTCCGATCAAGGGGTATGTTGCAACCAGGATCTGTCCTTTATAAGAAGGATCGGTCAGGCTTTCCGGGTAGCCATTCATGGCGGTACTGAAAACCACTTCGCCTGCGGCAGATTTTTCTGCTCCGAACGAATATCCGTGGAATTCAGTCCCATCATCCAGGATGAGGGTTGCGGGATTAAGGAGATTCATGAATTGGAAGTTGTAATATTAGAACTGGTCATTACCCGGTTCTAAAAATAGATGTTTTGGTCAAAATAATTTTAATTGTTGAAAAGTTATATGAGATGGCATCTCAAATATGAGAGATGGGTTTGTTAATAGACTTTAAAACAATAAGTTATGAATGAAATAGAATCAAATTGAGATGGCATCTCAAAGTTAATTAAAATATCAAGTAATGCACACTAATTCAATTGATTATAAGATTTTATTCAGCAAAATGAGATGCCATCTCAAAGAGACAATCTATCAGTATATACAGCAAAGGCAAAACAGGTAAGTCGATTTATGATGCTGTTAGTTCATTTAGTGCCACTTAATTCGTTAATCCTCTAATTTCAGTTGATTAATTTCTTTATCATCCTTGAAAGTTTTATGACCTTCGAAAAACTCGGAATATCCTCCGAACCAATCGATCACTTCATCAGATTCTTTATTTGAAATGATTTTGTGATAAAAGCGATAGTAAGTGCTATATTTATAGTTATTTATATCAATTGCAATGCCATGCTTCCTTGGATTCTTATGGATATAAATTACAAGATTCTTCAAGTACTTCTCATCATTAATTTCTATCCTCCTGAAATTTTTGCTTACTAGGCAACCTGTTCTGCTTTCTTGATTATTTATCATCCTGGCATAGGTAATAAATAATTTCCGAAACTGGTTCGAAACTTTCCTTGGATTAATTTCCTCATCTTTAATCCTGATTAAAAAATGAAAATGATTTGGCAGCAAACAATAGCAATATGTTTCAACAAATGGTGAACAGTACTTGCGGTATTTCTCTAGAAAGAAATCGTAATTGCCTTCATAATAGAATAGTTTTTCTTTATTATTACCTCTGTTATAAAGATGATAATATTTCCCCGATATCAGGGGTGTTCTTAATGTAGGAACTGACATACAAAATTGATTTAGGTGGTTAAACAATTGATGAATTCTCTATTGTTTATCCGGTATTTTGTAAAAAATACCCGGTCAGATGAAAATTAATTTTAAGATGGCATCTTAATATATGATTATTAATATTTTATAACGTTGACTTACAGGTTTTTCTATTGAAATTCCGTCAAAATTGAGATGCCATCTCAAAGACAAAAAATAATCATAGCAACTAGCCTAAAATCAATTTATTAGATAAGAAGTCAGATCGATACGAGATGCCATCTCAAGTAATCCTATTTTATTACTATTTGCCCCCCTTCTTCCGGCACTAAAAATTCTTCCTCCGGAACTCCTTTGTCTCCCAAGGCAATCTTCAGATCAATCTCCGGATCTGACTGCCCGTCATCCGCCAGTGGAAATGTACCAAAATGCATCCCGATACTTTTTGGTGAGTTTAAAATTTGATGGATCTTCACTGCATCTTCAGGTGATGTGTGGATCGATGCCATGAACCAGCGGGGTTTGTATGCGCCGATCGGTAAAAAGGCCAGTTGTACCGGGCCGATCCGTTCTGAAATCTCGTGTAAAAATTCTCCGTAGCCGGTATCTCCTGAATAGTAAATGCTTCCATTCGCTGTTTTCAGTGCAAATCCCGACCAGAGCGTCTTATCACGGTCGAACATGCCGCGGCCGCTGAAGTGCTGAGCAGGGGTGCATACCAGCGTTAATCCCCATTTCGTGACTAATTCGCCCCACCAATCCATTTCCGACACATTCTCAATCCCCTTTTTTTTAAGGTACCGGCCCACACCCAATGATGTATAAATAACCGGCTCGTACAATTCAGCCAATCGTTTCAGGGTTTTGATATCCAGATGATCATAATGATTATGGGTTAGCAGGATCATATCAATTTGAGGCAGGTCTTCAAAACGGATCCCCGGTGGCCGCATCCGTTTTGGACCTGCGAATGAAACCGGGCTTGCCCGCTCGCTCCATACCGGATCGGTCAGGATATTTACCCCATGGGTCTGGATCAGGAAGGTAGAATGATTGACAAAGGTCACCACGATGGAATCACCATCAATCCGGGCAGCCGGTGCCGGCCCGTATTGCGCATCCCTGATTTCCGTCCACGATCCCCGTTCACGGTTCCTCACCCATTTCATCATTTCCTTGAATCCACCCGGCTTTATTCCGCCCGGATTCATAAATTTATTACCATCGAAATGATCACTTATGGGTCCGCGGTAAACCGGAGCTGAAAATATCCATCCCAGCAACCATGATCCCAGGAAAAATGCCAACAGAATGCTGAGAAAGATGAACAAAATCTTCATAATTCAGTTTTATAATCTAAAGCAAATATAATAAGTCGTTATCAGGTTATCCTAACAATCATCAGGCATTGTGGTTCATTTCCTTCTTTATAATTCAGAATATCATTATCTTCGTTTAAAATTCAGATCAATGGGTCGATTAATCATTGCGTGCTTTTTCATCCTTTTTATCTGTGACCACACATTTTCCCAAACGGTCTACCTGACCAGGACAGGTAATGCTTCCTTCACATCCAACGCACCCCTTGAAATCATCAAAGCCCAATCGGATGAAGTGATGGGCGCCATTGACCTGAAAGACAGGACATTCATATTTACCATGGATAACAATAGTTTTAAGGGATTTAACAGTTCTCTCCAGCAAGAACATTTTTATGAAAATTACCTGGAAACTCAGCTTTATCCTAAATCTACCTTTAAGGGAAAAATAATCGAGGAAATTGATCTGAGATCCACCGCTGAGCAGGTCGTGCGTGCCAAAGGAATGCTTGAAATCCATGGCGTTACACAGGAGCGGATCATCAAAGGAACCCTGAGGATCAACAACGGTAAAATTCAGGTCAAGGCTGATTTCTCTGTCTTGCTTGATGACCACCAGATTAAAATTCCCAGGGTGGTCAACCAGAAGATCGCTGAATCGATCGATGTGTCGGTCACGGCCGATCTTACGTTAGATACTGATCAGCAAGGGAAATGATTGAGCCGATGAAAAGAGAAATCCTGGCCATTATAGCTGTCCTGCTGTTTATTGTCCCTTTAACAGCCCAGCTTCCATTCATTCAGAAAATCAGGGTTCCTTCTGCCGAACCAGTGTTCACCCGCGTTATCCAGGATGCAAAAGGTTATTTGTGGCTTGGTTCAGGGAAGGGATTATTCCGATATGATGGTTATAGTTTCAAACAGTATTATCCTGCAGGCGATTCCATTGATTTCCAGATTACCGCATTATTTGAGGATTTGGATGGAATTCTTTGGATCGGTTGTAAAAGCGGGCACATTTACCGTTTGGAGAATGATATCGTTTCTTTGTTTAATCCTGAAGAAGGAACTGCTGCAAAACCTATTACCGATATCCTGAAAGACTATGAAGGTAAACTATTCTGGTCAACAGCAGGAGAAGGCATTTACCTTCAATCGCAGGGGAAAGTGTTTAACATCAACCATCAGGACGGACTGAATGATGATTATGTTTATGACCTTGAGTGCGATCACGATGGTTTAATTTGGGCGGGTACCGATGCCGGGATTGCGTCGTGCCGGTTTGAAAATGGCCGTAAGCAGATTGAAAATATAGGCCTTGTAACAAGATTTCCGGATATTATTGTCAGGAAGATTAAAGAAGACACTTCGGGCAATCTATGGCTCGGTTTCCAGGACGGAGGAGCAGGTTATCTGACATTTGACCGGTTAGATTTTATTGAGCCTGCGCATGAACATGATTGGATTTATGGCCCTGTTGAAGACATTGAACCTTCTGGCCAGGTGAGCTGGATAGCCACCAGTGCCGGGGAATTGCTTGAAGTAAATCAGGATATGGATTCCGGAGGAATAAAGACGTTGATCAATAAAGACGAAAAATTCGGAAAGATCCATGACCTGCTCGAAGACCGTGAAGGAAACATATGGATACTCGCGGCGTCGGGATTATATCGCAGCACAGGTAACCGCCTGCAATTCGTTCATTCGGCCCATGAAGTCCCTTTAAAAAATATCCATAGCCTGAGAAATAATGCCGTGGATCCTGATCGTTTATGGATCAGTAACGACGAAGGATTATGGTTGCTTAACCTGTCGGATGGCAGCCTGAAAAAGTACCTGGATCAATTTAATCATCATGACCTTAAAATCATGAGCCTCTACCAGGACCGCCAGGGATTCATCTGGGCAGGCACATTCAATTACGGAGTTTTCAGGATACGTCCTGCAGATGGAACCTGGATCCGGATCACCGAGCAGGACGGATTGGTCAACAACAACGTATTGTCCATTTCAGGTCATCTCGACACACTTTGGCTGGCAACCCTGGGCGGCGCCTCTGAGATTGTCCTTCTGCCGGACCAGGACGGCCAACCTTTTCGCATCAGCTCTTATAACCGTGAAACAGGCCTTGTGAGTAATTTCATCTATTCGGTTTATGAAGATAATAGTGACCAGATTTGGTTCGGAACCGATGGTGATGGGATCAGTGTTAAAACCAAAACAGGGTGGAGAACATATAATGAAAATGACGGCCTGACTGATGATGTCATTTATTCTATTACGGGTGACCATTTTGGAAACATATGGATTGCATCCGCCAGCAAGGGCTTATTTAAATTCAACCAGGATAAATTTTTCCATTTTGGACTTGAAGAAGGACTAAGTAACCTTGATATTACAGGGATTACGACAATTCAGGATGAAGTGATGATCATCAATGATCATGGCTTTGATATCCTTCATATTCCTTCCGGCCGTGTGTCTCATTATGGCGATGAGATCGGGCTGTCGGGGATTGAACCTGATTTGAATGCGATCAGCAGGGATATTCACGACAATATCTGGCTTGGCACGGCAAAAGGACTAATCCGCTATCAGCCGGGAAAAGCCGCATCATCGTACGTTCCCGAGACTGTGATTGAAGAGTTTTCGGTATTCCTTGAACCACATGCCATGGATCAAGGATTGGACCTGGCCTATACCGAGAATCATATTTCTTTCAAATATTCAGGTTTATGGTACTCGAATCCCGAAAAAGTATCTTACCAGGTTTTTTTGGAAGGATATGATCTGGGTTGGATCGATACCTACGACCGCCAGGTCACCTATTCAAGCCTTCCACCGGGGGAATATACGTTCAGGGTTCGTTCATCCCTGGATAAATCTTTCCGGAATGTTACCGAAGTCAGCTATCCGTTCAGGATCAGGGAACCCTTCTGGCTGAACGATTGGTTCATCATTTTTCTCATCGTTTTCCTGGCCGGATTGATCTACTTTTTTATCAAATACCGGGAGCAGCGGCTTCGAAGGATTGAAAGGGAAAAGAAAGAAAGGGTGGAATTTGAATTTCAGGTGCTAAAAAACCAGGTGAATCCTCATTTCCTTTTCAATAGTTTCAGCACCCTGATGTCGCTGATTGAAGAGCAGCCGGAGCAAGCCCTGCAGTATACCGAAAAATTATCGGACTTTTTCAGAACAATTCTGCAGTTTAAAGACCAGCAGGTGATCAGCCTGGAAGAAGAACTTTCGTTGATCGAGAGTTATTTTTTCCTTCTGAAAAAGCGTTACGGCGATAATCTATTTCTAGATGTTCAATTACCGGCTAAGAAAAGAAATTCATTCATTCCCCCGATGACTTTGCAGATTTTGATTGAGAATGCCGTAAAGCATAATATCATTTCAAAGGATAAACCATTGTCGATTAAGATTTATAATGATGATGGCGGGAATATCGTTGTTGAAAACAATCTGCAACCGAAACAGAAAGCGGAGGTGTCGACCGGGATTGGACTGGAGAATATCAGGAAGAGGTTTAAACTGATGACAGATAAGGAAATAATCATTGATCAGGCGAATGAAACTTTTAGGGTTTTATTGCCGGTCATTAAATGAAAAATAATGAAACTATTGATTATCGAAGATGAGCCTGCCAGTGCACAGCGCTTAAAGAAGATGACAGAAGAAATTGAACCGGGAATTATCGTCCTCGATATCCTGGATAGCATTTCTGCCTCCGTCGATTGGTTTAAAAGCCATACCGAGCCCGACCTTGTCCTCTCCGATATTCACCTGGCCGACGGGCTCAGCTTTGAAATATTCCGGCAGGTGAACCTGGCCTGCCCTGTGATCTTTACAACGGCTTACGATCAATACGCTATCCAGGCTTTCAAGCTGAACAGCATCGATTATCTCCTAAAACCGATCAAGAAGACAGAACTAACAGAGTCGTTGCGAAAATTCAGGAAACTGGCGCCGGCAACTCCTCAGTTTGACCTGGCACAATTATCAGCATTGTTGGGAAAGCAGGAAAAGGAATATCTCAAACGCATTGTGATCAGACTCGGTCAGCAGATAAAGGTTGTCGAGATCAAAGACCTGGCTTATTTTTATATCGATGAGAAAATCGTCTTCGGCGTATCCTTTGCAAAAGACCGGTATCCGATGGACCTGAGCCTCGACCAGCTTGAAAAGCAGCTCGATCCGGAACGCTTCTTCCGCATTAACCGGGGATTTATCATCAGCCTGGAATCCATCGAAACCATGATCACCTATTCCAAAGCTCGGATAAAAATCAAGCTGAAGCCACCCTGCGAACTGGAATCGATCACCAGCACGGAGCGGTCGGCAGAGTTTCGGGAATGGTTGCGAGGAAGATAGGACTGTAAGACTGTAGGACTGTAGGACTGTAGGACTGTAGGACTGTAAAAATCCTACCATCCTACCGTCTTCCCGTCCTCCAGTCTTCCCGTCTTCCCGTCCTCCCGTCTTCCCGTCCTAAAGTCCTATTTTTCTATTTCATCCTCCAAAACTTCCCGTTCATCAACTCTTATTTGCAATACGCCCTCCATCGGTGTTTACTTTGCATCATCAACTTAAAACAAAAACACCATGAAAACGACAATAAAACTATTCTTCATCGCGCTGACCATCAGCCTGGCTTCCTGCTCAAAGAGCACCGACGATAATCCGTCAACACCTTCATCCACCGACAAAACTGACCAGGTGAGCGGTAACTGGACGGTTACGTATTACTTCGATAGCGGTAAAGACGAAACCCATGACTTTAACGGCTATTCGTTTGATTTTGCATCCAACGGAGTCCTGACTGCTACCAATGGTTCATCGACTTATACCGGTACATGGCGGATAGGCGATAGCAGCAGTGATGACGATAGCTCCAGCAACAAACTGGTCATTTTCATCACGGGTAACAAATATATGGATGACCTGCAGGATGACTGGCTGATCGTTAAAATCTCCGACACCGAGATCAGGCTCCAGGATGATAATTTAAGCAGTGCAGAAGAACTGCACTTCGGAAGATAAACCTCTGATTAATGTTTCGGGAGAATGCCGGTGCTGCCGGTAAGATTACCTTGCAGCCCGGCTTTTCAAAATCATCCAAAAAGTAGTCAAAAAATATTTAAAACATACAACAATGAAAAGAAAGAACTTACTCATAGCGGCCTTAGCCTTGTTTTTTACAGGAATCGTTTCCGCAGGATTGGTCTACAAGTTTGTCATCAATAAGCCTCACCAGGACATTGAAAAAGCCAAACCGGCTTATATAGTTTCAGCAACAGAGCTTTTCGACAGTTTCCGGTCGGAGCGCACCCTGGCTGAACAGAAATACAACGGCCGGGTTGTTGTGCTGAGCGGGAAACTCGACAAAATAGAAACCGCAGACGAACTTGTCACCGGTGTATTCGTCTTCGATCAGGGATTATTCGGTGATGAAGGCATCCGTTGCACAATGCTGCCGGACCATTCATCAAACCTGAAATCCATCCCGGAAGGATCGGAAGTCCAGCTGAAAGGATTCCTGACCGGTTATAATGAAACCGACGTCATTCTTGAGCAGTGCTCAGTCATCAGATAATTAAAAATATTTCATTTAAACATAACTAAATCAAACAAATAAAAATCAAATCTCATGAAACATTCAATCAAAATCATCGCTGTTCTGATCATCGTCATGTCTACTACCGTTGCTTTGCAAGCTCAGAAATACATGACCAAGAACGGCCATATTAAATTTTATTCCGAGACTCCGGTTGAAACCATCGAAGCCGATAACCAACAGGTTAACTCCGCCCTTGATATTCAGACCGGCGATTTTGTGTTCAAAGTTCTGATCAAGTCGTTCAAGTTCGAAAAGGCCCTGATGGAGGAACATTTCAACGAAAACTACCTGGAGAGCGACAAATACCCGAATTCCACATTCCAGGGGAAAGTGACCAATCTCGCTCAGATCAATTTCACCAAAGAGGGGACATATGAAGCCACCATTGAAGGTGATCTGACGATCCATGGTGTTACAAAGAAAATCAGTGAAAAGGGCACATTTACAGTTAAAGCCGGAGACAAGATCCAGGGCAGCAGTAAATTCAATGTAAAGCCAGCCGATTACGACATCAAGATCCCCGGAGCCGTAGTAAAAAACATTGCCGAAACGATCGAAGTTACCGTCAATGTTGAACTTTCAAAGATGCAGTAAAACTTCTCTTTTTCCCACTATATTCGATCCCCCGGGAGGTCTTTTCAAGGCTTTCCGGGTTTTTCTTGAGATGGCATCTCATTGTTTCAAAAAAGACTAGTTAACGAATAGAAATACAGTTAGATAGGCTTAAAAAATTGTGAATTTGAGATGCCATCTCATTATGAGCTTAACATGGCTAAAAATGGCTTATAAATTGCATCATTTCAGTATTTTAAAAAGAGTTCTTTCCTCGGATTGAGATGCCATCTCAATTGCTAAATTTGCCTTATAATTTTTTCCCTGTTCCATGGAAACACTTAAAAAAATCTGGACTGAAGAATACCCGATTTACTGGTACGACACCGACCGCAACGGGCAATTGAAAATGTCGGCCATTGCCAACTACCTGCAGGAATCGGCCTGGCGGCATGCCAACCACCTTGGCTTTGGCTACGAAGACGCCCTCAAACGCAATGAATTCTGGGTGATCATCAGCCTGATGATCCGGATGGTGGGCAAACCGGAGTGGGGACAGAAACTGATCGTGGAAACCTGGCCCAAAGGAGTTGACCGCCTTTTTGCCTACCGCGATTTTAAGCTGATGGATGAAAAAGGGGCCGTAGTTGGCGCCGCAACTTCAGCCTGGATGATCCTGGATAAGGATACCCGCCGGCCGAAGAATGTCGACCTTGTCAAGCCGGTGCTGCACCTGGCAACGCACCAGGATGTGCTCGACTGCAATCCGCCGTTGTTAAAGCCTTTGAAGGAGATCTCTTCAACTGCGCCCAGAAAAGTCCGGTTCAGTGAACTCGACCAGAATGGCCATGTGAACAATATCCGCTACATCGATTGGAGCCTCGACGCCATGCCTGCGGATTGGCACCATGAACATCGGATTAAAACACTGGTGATCAATTATCTGGCTGAAGTCCAATCCGAAGAAATGATTGAAATCAGCACCGGCCCTGCCGGCGAAAATGCTGAGATCGTCCAGGGAACCAGGGAAGACGGAAAAGTAATTTTCAGAACAAGGATGGATTATTAGGATTGGGTGATTGAGCGATTGGGCGATCGGGCGATTTGACGATTTGGCCAAGCCTGAAAGGCTTCAATTTGAATAACCTCGGGTGAAACCCGGGGCACAGGTAACCCAAATATCCACCCAACTCCGAAGGGGTTGAACAATCATCTGGCAATCAGCAGCTTCGACTTATAGTACCTGGCTTCCATCCTCACCTCCACAAAGTAAATCCCATTATTCAATTCACTCACAATCACACTTGCAACCGAATTTCCAATTTCCAATTTCAATACACATTCCCCAAAGATGCTGAATACCTTGATTTCGTTTATTTTTTCGGATGATTCGATGTTTAAAACGGTTGAAGCCGGATTAGGATACAGCTTAATTGGATTAATTTCTGCAGGCTGATTGGTGCCAAGCATAATTTCTTCACACGAAATATTGGTAGGGTCGGATTCACAGGTGTCACCATAAACAGCATGGACGATGGATACTTTATAACAATATATATCCGAAAGATCAATATTATAATCTTTGTAATAGGTTCGAAAAGCTATATCATGTAATTCAAAATTACCCCGAACTTTCTTCCTGTAAATGTTATAATACATATTTGTATCATAGACCGAGGCTTCACCATCAACTCTAACAGCAATATTCCAATTATAATCGAGACCCGGATCTAATTCAAGCAAGGTTTGCCAGCCATCAAAATTGATCATATTTCCGAATCCATCTATCGCCGGTCCATCATCTACACCAGCAGGATAACCGGTTTGTGCATTAATTTGGTATCCAACCCATAAATCCTGTGTAGCATCTATGCTAATGGAATCGTCAATCCAAACATAATTCCATTGCCCTATCAGAGGTTCAATGACCAGTTTATCATAAACCATCGTATCCGGACCAGGACCTTTCCATATCCTGATGCGATAAGTGGCCTGAGATTCGGCAGGAAAAAAAGCAATCATATCAATAATAGCGCCATTATAATTATCAAGCTGGCCAGGTGTCCATCTGGATGCAACATCGAATACAGCAGCTGTTCCTGTACCGATCGAAGTTCCGCTATTATTACCATCATCCCAATATAGCCAGGAATAATAGCATCCATCAAAAGGCGCAATCCAGGTAAGAAGATTAAATTCTAGATTTTCCTCAATTTCAAGATCAATCGGCGCGTCACAATTCCTGTAAATATGGATATTATCGATTGACCACCGCTGAATATCCGAAGAATTGGCACCCATAGCAAGGAATCTGACCCTGAAAATCTGATTCTTCGCGAAAGCTTTTATATTTATATGCTCCGAACTCCATTGCAGCAGGTCATTATAATTAGAATATTCTGCTACTGTATGCCATACCCCGCCCGTTGTGTTTAAAACCTCTACTTTCAGAATTTCAAGACCCGTATAAATTTCCGTGTTAAGTTTAATGTCAAAATCCAGCCAGATTATACCGTTATAAATGCCCACTGCATTAATCGGATAACTCTCCAGGACAGCCTCGTAATCAGTCAACCCGGGTTCTCCTTGAAATGATAACGCAGGAGCCGGATTGCCTTCGCCGGTATTTATCATCCAGTGATCGGAATCTGTTGTCCATTGCAGCATTTCAAAGCTTCCCGACGACCAGTCTTCGTAAAAAGGCAGTTCGTAGCCATATATGATCGAGGCCGTATCGCAGGCGCTTTCTTCCGAGATCCATTCATTATAAACCGCATCCACACATAAGAGCCGCTCTCCGGGAAAAAGACTCTCATCATCAAGAAAAAATTTCACCAGCACTTCAGGATCAGATACCTGGGTGTTGGAATAAAATTCATCATCAACATAAATATTGTAACCTAATAGTACAACCGAATCACCAGGAAGCGAATCAGGAGGATAAATAACAAGCGTATCGGCAATATACATGATTGACGACGGGGGCGGGTAGTAGCCGGACTGGGGAAGTGCAATTCCATTAAACAGGATCAATGCCAATACTATTAAGTTGCGGGTACCTGAGGCATTCATGGTTTGGAAGTTTCCATAAAGATATGGATTATATTGCAAGAATCGCTATTTGTTTTCCGATCGTTTTTATTCATAAATGTTTTGCGAACCTTTGCGGTTATAGCCCAGGAATTGTTACACGAAGAGCCACGAAGAAAGCACGAAGATTCACGAAAAAAAATATCCCCCTGACCACCCG
>AMWB02094091.1_pt1 | contig 16590 bp, 16 predicted proteins | sample 200311 | NCBI WGS metagenome assembly AMWB02 (sample SAMN02737377, study PRJNA173069) | bioreactor metagenome | biome: anode biofilm in microbial fuel cells | place: USA: California | collected 2010-12-16 | reverse complement strand
CCCCCTGCCGTAACGATCGGACAGAGGTCCATAAAACAGGAGAAAGCCGCAATAGGTTACGAAAAATCCAATCAGCGTCAGATTGACAATAGCCAGTGGTTGCTGCCAGGATTGCACCAGAAGCGGAATAGCTGCCAGATACATGTCCGTCGAAAGTGGCGGGAATGCGGCTAGAAGCGCGAGTAAGGCAATCTTTTTTTTCATAGAGAAGCATCATGGAATCGTAAAATTTGCGCCATTACGATTGTAGCATCTTGCTGGATTTCCCGAGGATTTAAGAGGAGAGGTTAGATATGATACAGCTTGAGGAGTAGAATCAATCCGTCCATTCCTTTTTAATAGCAAGAATATCTTGTATATTGGAGAAGAAAATATCAATGATCTCCGGATCAAAATGACTCCCTCTCCCTTCCAGCAGAATAGCCTGGCACACTTCTTCATCTAGAGCTTTTTTATAGGGCCGCTCACTTCCGAGAGCATCATAGACATCGACTACCGCAACAATTCGGGCGATAAGAGGAATCTCAGTCGCCTTCAGGCCGCAGGGATAGCCGTCACCGTCCCAACGCTCGTGGTGGCAAAGAGCGATAACCATCGCCATTTCCAGCAAAGCAAGGGAACCTGTGTCGTCGGCCATACGGATTATATCAGTAAATTCGAAACGTTCATACACTTTTGCCGAAGAATAATGCCGCAGGATATCGCAGCCTATTTCGCAGTGATTCTGCATTATAGCCCGTTCTTCCGCCGTCAGTTTTCCCGGCTTAAGAAGAATGGTGTCGGATATGCCGATTTTACCAATATCGTGCAGAGGTGCCGCTTCGGCAAAAGTGTTGGCCAGAGAATCGTTCAGGCCGGCGGCCCTGGCCAGAAGAGCACAAATCTTTCCCACCCGAATAACGTGCCTTCCAGTTTCGTTATCCCGGTACTCTGCTGATTTGCCGAGGCTGTACAGCAGCTGACGCTTGGTCTCTTCCAGTTCTCTGGTACGCTGCTCGACCTTTTTTTCAAGATTCTGTTGATAGTCCCGATTTTGCCTGATGAGTTCTGCAGCCTCAAGGGCTTTTTCAATGGTATTATTGACCAGGGAAAAGTTCTCGATCGGTTTAGTAATAAAGTCGCGGGCGCCTATTCGCAATGCCTCAACCGCCTGATTTACACCTCCGATCCCGGAGACAACGATTATTGGCAAATCAGGCCATCTCTGTGCGGCTTTTTCAATGAAGTCATGACCGTTCATGATAGGCATGTCAAGATCAACGGTTACCAGATCCGCTGGCCATTGCTCCAGGAGAAACAATCCGTCGAGACCGTTCTCGGCAGTTTTCGTTTCATAACCGTTGATCTGCAGGTAGTTGGCGAGCAAGCCTCGAATGTCAGGCTGATCTTCGATCACCAGAATACGATTCTGTACTCTCTCACGAGACGTGTTATCAGATACAGTGGGATAGTCTCTGCCGTTAAACACGGTCGTTCTCCTCTATGCGAATAATAACGGGGGGTACAGTTCACTTGTTGTTGTTGTTCTTCTTCTTCTCTGAGTATACTTAAGAATAAATAAATTACCAAAAAGATTGTCATTGCATATGAATTTGGACGTACCTGTTGTTTCGAGCCGGCCCCACCACCCCAGCTGATCGATTTGCGGGGATCTGCTCAGCACATTGTAGCCTGCCATCACCTGACAACCGGTGCAGGGGTGAAAAAAGCAGGCATTCAGTTCAGAAGAGACCTGTCGAAAAGGTACACCGGTGCTGCGCCTGGGTGCATCGGTTTTGGGAAATCAATCTCCCAGGCAGGTGCCGACATTTCTCGCGGCACGAATCCATGGATGATCAAGAGGGACCAGTTTTTTTCGCCCGACGACTTCTTTCAAAGGAACAGTCCTGGTACCTTCGCCATGCACCGCAACCATCACTCCGTATTCGCCTTGTTCAATACAATCGACACAGGCACTGCCCAGACGGGTGGCCAGCATGCGGTCTGCAGCAGACGGTGTTCCACCCCGCTGGGTGTGGCCAAGAATGGTCAGCCTTGACTCCAGTCCTGTCATCGCTTCCAGTTCCTGATTCAGCCTGAAGGTGTGATTTCCCCGCTGTCGCAAAAATTCCTGGAGAGCCGCAGCCACCTTCTTGAGCGCCTTGCCGTCACCCTTCTCCTTGGCTTTTGCCTTCATGTCATTTAAGTCAGTGAGCTTGGCATGATCTTCGACGCTCAGGGCGCCTTCGGCGACGGCGACAATACTGAAGTTGGTCCCGCGCTGCTGGCGTTTGCGGATGGCATTGGCTGCGGACTGCAGGTCATAGGGAATTTCCGGAATAAGAATCACATCGGCCCCTCCGGCCACCCCTGCTCCCAGCGCCAGCCAGCCGGCATTATGGCCCATGATTTCGACGACGATGATACGATGATGACTGTGGGCAGTAGAATGCAGCCGGTCGATTGCTTCGGTGGCAATCTCCATTGCGGTATGAAAGCCAAAGGTCGTATCAGTCATGGCTACGTCATTATCGATGGTCTTGGGCAAAGTCAGAATATTGAGCCCTTTCTGGGCCAGTCTATAGGCATTTTTCTGGGTTCCGCCGCCGCCGATACAGATGAGGGCGTCGAGGCTGTGCCGCCGGTAATTATCGCAGATAACCTCGGTCATATCCATAACTTCACTGCCGACGGGCATCTTGTGCGGTTTATCACGGCTGGTACCAAGAATTGTTCCTCCCCTCGTCAGGATTGAGGAAAGCGTCTCCCGGTCGAGCCGCATGGTCCGATTTTCCATGAGACCGCGAAAACCATCACGAAAACCGAGTATATGCATTTTGCCTGTGGCCAGCGCCGATTTACCGATGCCCCGGATGGCCGCATTCAGCCCCGGGCTGTCCCCACCTGCCGTTAAGATTCCGATATGCTTGCTCATCTTCCTCCTTCTGTGATGTGATACGTTATCGTATGTACGGTTTTTGTAACTGATTACCCCCAAAGCTCAGCTTGTCGAAATCGAAGGGTGTGGGCTGTTCGTTTTACGGGTCTCTGCAGCCATGGACGGCTGCAGCGAAGCCCCCAGGGATGGGTTTACAGCGTCCCGGGAAACGAACAGCCCACACCCTGGTTCATTAGCAGAACATTAGGGGCAATCAGATTTTTCAATCCATATACGCTACCGTAGCGTAGCTGTTATTTACAACAACTGCAATGATCGGCTGCCTCTTTGCCGGGGGGGTTCACCTTGTGTTGGCCAGATGACGGAACCGGCGGAAAAGGACTGATAAAAGTCGTCTGGTCCGGTTTCGCGACAAATTTCTGCCGAATTGCGCGAGCCAGCGGTTTAATTGAAATTGCCAGCAAAATGACGACCGCAACCAGTTTGACCTGTGCCGGAATCAATTCCGAGGCATTGCCGATAATCGCCCGCGGGGAAACACCGAGCCATTGATACAAGATATCGATTCCCAGGCCGAAAAGCACCGCGCACGAGGAAAGTATAGTTAAATACAGCACAGTGCTTTTTTACCGAGAATACCGGTCAAAACAGAAAGAGAGGTAACATTGGTCGCCGGCCCAACCAGTAGAAAAACCAGGGCTGCCCCAGGACTGACCCCCTTCAAAATCAGCGCTGCGGCAATAGGCGTCGAGGCTGTGGCACAGATATACAATGGTATCCCCACTACCAGCATAACCAGCATGGAGCTGAGGCCGCCGCCCAAAAGAGTCGCCATCAGGTCCTCAGGCACCATGGCCGTAATTGCCGCCGCAAGCAAAACGCCGATAAAAAACCAGACGACAATATCGCCCCAGACCTCTTGATAGCCAAACCGCACTCCGGCAACTGCTTTTTCGACCAGGGTATGATGTTTCTTATGGACTTCGTCCGGGCAGTCAATCCCATCACAGCAATTATCCACCGGGCAACTTTTATCCACCGCTATTTCCTCGTTGTTTTTCTGCCAGAAGAAAAGATTTTCGGCAAAGCCCGCCATCATCGCCGTGACAAACGCCGCCACCGGACGAATAATGGTCATGATCGGATCCAGGAGGGCATAGGTTATAGCCATCGAGTCTATCCCTGATTCAGGGGTGGAAATAAGAAACGCGGTAGTCGCCCCCTTGTTGGCCCCCTGCTTTCTGAGCGATGCTGCCGCCGGCAGCACACCACACGATCAGAGCGGCAGCGGTACGCCTAGCAAAGCTGCCTTAACAACGGAGCTGTATCGGCCACGCCCCAGGTGCCTGAGAACAGTATTCGGGTTGAGAATCACCCGCAGCAGGCCGGCGATGGTGATTCCCATCAAAATATAAAATGATGAATCGAGCAGGATATGCCAGATTTCCTGCAGGAGTTTTATTAATATTGGTAACATGAAACACCTCTATTTCCCATTGAGAGAATCCTGCTCATCTTCCAGCAGCGAGCGGGCAAACCTGATTAATCCCAGCAGACGTCGATCAGCCGGTCGATAGTAAAGGACCGTACCTTCACGCCTGTTGACAACCAGTCCCATGGTGCGCAGCAGGCGCAGCTGATGACTGACTGCCGACTCAGACACATCGAGCAATGCAGCCAGGTCGCAGACACACATTTCCTGCTGCAGCAAGGCATGAACAATCCGCAATCGACCCGGCTCAGAAAATACCTTGAAAAGCTGACAGAGCTGCTCTACCTGGGCGGGATCAAGGTCATGCGCCCGTGCCAGATCCACTTTATCCTGATGAACAATCCGCCCGATGCATTGGTCGCTTCCCATTACTCCTCCCTTTCTGGCATATCTGATCATATATTCATATACATCGACCAGGATCGAGTCAAGAAAAGCAGATGCAATTTTTTTCTCAATTGAGCATACTGTTGACCAAATATTTTGACTTCTATTTCTTTTACCACGAGCAAACACATGCCCTCTGCTGTATCAACCAAAACAGGAACCCTCTATATCGTTCCTACCCCGATAGGCAACCTGGAAGATATCACCCTGCGGTGCCTGCGCACCCTCAAAGAAGTGGATCTTATTGCTGCAGAAGATACCCGGCATACCAAAAGACTGCTCAATCATTTCAACATCGAGACTCCGCTGATAAGTTATTACCGGGAAAAAGAAGTGGAACGCAGCGAAGAACTCCTGCAGCGACTCCAGGAAGGGCTCAATATTGCTCTGGTCAGCGACGCCGGCACTCCCGGTATTTCCGACCCGGGCGCAGTGGTGGTTCAACTCCTCCAGGAAAACTGCGTGACCGTGGTACCGCTCCCGGGACCATCAGCTCTCACCACCGCTCTGTCCGCCTCGGGAATGACCTCTCCCGGTTTTTTGTTTCTCGGTTTTCTTCCATCAAAAAAAGGGCAGCGACGCAAACAACTCAGCTCTCTTGCGGCCAGTGAATATCCAATTGTCATTTATGAGTCGCCCCATCGTATTGACGCGCTTCTCGCTGACGCGTTGGCGATATTTGGCGAGCGCCAATGTTTCTGGGCAAGAGAGCTGACCAAAAACTTTGAGGATCTGCAGCATGGCACGATAAGCAGTCTGCTGGCAAAAAGTCAGGAGGGCAGAAACCGGGGTGAATTTGTCGTCATTATCTGGCCTGGAGTACAGGAAGAAGTACAGGGCCAGACGGTGGAAGAGCTGCTCCTCTGGTACCGGGATAACTCGGAACTCTCGCTCAAGGATGTCAGCCGCCGCCTGGCGGATGATCTTGGCCTGTCACGGTCGCAGATTTATCAGCAGGCTCTTGGCCTGTGGCAAGAGAAGGACTGAATCATGAAACGATTACCAACATGCGTAACCCCCCACGGCACATTTCAGTATGCCATCCATAAGCCTGCCTACCGGGTCACCAACCTCAGACAGTCCGCCAGAATAGAAACTCTTGGGCGAACGGAGGAAAACGATCCGGTTGATAGCAAGAGGAATTTCCCTGAGGGAAACGTTGCGGTGGATGCTGCCGACTGGATTTTTGAGATTCCCAATCCTTTCCCCTTCAAGGGCAGGACCTATATTGACAAGGAATGGGCCGATGCCAGTGCCAGAAAACCGGAGCGCATCAGGCTGCCGCAGGCGGAGGCCGTTTCTCTCAGCAGGATACTTAAGCGGAACAACATCAGCACATCACTCCTGGCCGACCTGCCCGACCCGCTTCTCCTGGCTTTGGCAACCTGTTCGACAGATCCGCAAGATCTGCAGCAGCTGGCCGAACTGAGCTGCGACATAATTAAAGATGGGGAACAGCCGATCGGTCTGAAGTACAGAAAAAAGAAATCAGGTGCAATTAAACCGATCATCCACAACCATGCCCTCTTTGAAGCGGTCGCCAATAATCCACACCTGCCGGATAGCTATAAAATAGTCATGGTAATCCGCCCCGGCGCGCAGGGCGGCAGCGAAATTGTCGGCGAATGGCCAAAGGATAAGCACAGCCATGTATTTGAATATCTGCGCCGTAATTCCTATATCCCCGGTGGCCACTATGCCGCCAATATGGCGGACGATGCCATCCGCTATTCCATCGACGCCCTCAGTTCGCACGATATTAAAGGCTTGAGATATCTTTATTATCAACGCAGCTATATCCGGCTGGCGGAAGAACTCGGCGCTCATCTACCGGCAACATTCACGGCCCATCCGCAAAGGGTTTTGACGGAAGAAGAGCTGGAAGTACTTAGATTAGCGGTCGTCGCCGAGGCAAAACGCTCAGGAGATGCTCCGGCAACATTATGGGGCTGGAATTTTGGTTTCGATTTCGCGCCATCCGGTTATCGACTCCACGCCTCGCATCAGCAGATCCACCAGCAGTATGCCATGGTGCCGGATCAGGTTGACTGCTATCATCACGGAACGACACTATCGGTCGGCCAGATATCCGCCTATAGCTGCGGCGATCTTGTCGCTGCGGCAATAGAGCAATACCGACAGGACTCTACCAGTGATTTTTTTGCGGACTATCGACGAGCGATAGCGGCCAATCGTCGGATGGACGGTCGTGAAGACCTGGAGGCAAGCCTGGTCGTCTGGTGCGATGAGAGGGCCATGCTTTTTGTTCCGAAAGCGCAGACCTCACAGTGGGAGTTGCAGCTCATGACCCTGCCCGCAGCAGACGGCAGTCTGGCAGGGAATATTTTTGAATGTAACAGCCGCGTGCGCCGCTCCCTCGATACGGGTATCCTGATGGCCCAGAAGGCACTCGCCGGGATTGGCGCAAAGATGGTTACCTCCATTGAATATTCAAAAAGGTTAAATGAAACAAGTGGGCCGTCTCAGCCTCTTCTATATGCCTTTCTTCCCCGTTTACCGGAATCTCCCGGGGCGTTCAGTGAAGCCCAGCTCCGTTTTATCAACGGACATTACCCGGAAGATTTTGCGGCGACCTGCCGAAAACAACTTCTTTGATTAAGGGCACTTCCTCCGGGCGAACAACAAAGACAATGAAGTTTTCTCTGCCCTTTCGGTCGCTTTTTTACGGCACCATCAATTCTCCTGAACTATAGTTGCCTGTACCCGGGAGCGAAAGATGACCTTCTGCAGGGCGAGCTGGGTTCGTGGATTTATTATTATCGGGCCGATAATATTTGCATTGATTATCGGCATCGCTTTAGCGCCGGCCTCTTTTTTGCTGAGTACCATGAAAATGCCCAGCTCTTCCGCCTTTTCCGCCTGCAGGAGATCGCGTTCTTCGTCGGTCAGTTCCAACTCGTAACTGAGCCCGTATTGACCGGGATCAACCAGGGTAAACGTGACACTTGGGTCATCGCAGGATTCCAGCCAAAAGGCGCTGATATCATTTTCTTCCTTGTGATAAACGATATAAGTAGTGTATTTTTCAAACCCTGGAATGCCGCGGGGGAAGGTCAATACTTTGTCTGATTCGATTATCGGGTTGTTTACAACTTCGCCATCTCTGGTCATACTGTTCTCCTTTACCTGAAAGGTATGTGTGATATTTTTATCAGCTTATCAGAAACCTTCATCGACATTCAAGTAAACCCCGCATTAAATATTATATGGAGACGATAATGAACAAAGACGGTTTTTTTGGCAAATGGGGTGGCGCGTTTATCCCGGAAATCCTCCATGAGACATTTGAGCAGCTGAATAGCAGTTTTAAAGAAGCCAAAGAGGATCCGGATTTCTGGCAGCAATACCTCGACATTATGTCCACCTACTCCTGCAGGCCTACCCCCCTGACCTTTGCCGAAAACCTCACCCGCCACTTTGGCGGAGCAAAGATTTATATCAAACGTGAAGACCTCAACCATACCGGAGCCCACAAAGCCAATAACGTTATGGGCCAGGGTCTGCTGGTCAAACGAATGGGCAAAAAAAGGGTGATCGCCGAGACCGGCGCCGGCCAGCATGGCGTGGCGACGGCGACCATGGCGGCCAAATTCGGTCTGGAGTGCACAATATATATGGGCGAGGTCGATATGCTGCGGCAGCGCCCCAATGTATTCTGGATGGAGAAAATGGGGGCTACCGTCGTCCCGGTAAAAGACGGTTCGAAAACTCTGAAGGATGCGATCAACGAGGCTTTCCGCGATTGGGTCACCAACGTCGATTCCACCCACTACGTCCTCGGCACTGCCTGCGGCCCCGCCCCTTTCCCCGAGATGGTCTCCTGGTTTCAATCAATTATCGGCACCGAGGCGCAGCAGCAGATTCTGGCGCAGCACGGCAAACCACCGGCACGGGTCTACGCCTGTGTGGGCGGTGGGTCCAACGCCATGGGGATTTTCCAGGGTTTTCTTGACAACAATGCCGTGGAACTCGTTGGCGTTGAAGCCGGGGGCAAAGGCATTGCAACAGGCCATCACGCAGCAAGGCTCTGCGGTGTCGATGCCAGCCCGGGGGTGGCCCAGGGCTATAAAACCATGTTCCTGCAAAACGACGACGGACAGATGCTCGAAACCCATTCAGTGGCAGCAGGGCTCGACTATGTCGGCGTCAGTCCGATTCTCGCCGACCTGGCTGAGAAAAAGCGGGTACGGTTTGCCTCTGCCACCGACGATGAGGTTATGCAGGCACTCGATCTGACCATGCGCATGGAGGGTATTATCCCGGCCCTCGAATCTGCCCACGGTTTTGTCCAGGCCTTTAAGGAAGCCCCTCTTCTTCGACCGGATGATGCCATTATCATTAATCAATCCGGCCGGGGCGACAAGGATATTTTTACCATCGCCCACGCCTTTAACGATCCTTCATGGAAGGAGTTTATTATCGCCCGCGGCAGGGAATACGATAAATAACATTTTGAGATGGTGAAAATATAATGCTACTGGAAAAAATCTTACGCAACCGACTGGAACAGAAGAAAATTCTGCTGATGACCCACATCGTTCTCGGCTATCCGTCCTTTGCCACCAACCGCCAGGTTATCGCCCAGATGGTTGATAACGGGGTCGACTGCATTGAGATGCAGATACCTTTTTCCGAACCCATGGCCGACGGTCCTGTCATCCTAAAAGCCAATCAGGACAGTCTGGCCCTTGGCACTACTGTCGCCGACTGCATGGCTTTCGGCGCGGAAATGTCCCGACTGCATGATATTCCCTTCCTGTTCATGACCTACTACAATATCATCTTCAAATACGGTGAAGAACGGTTTTTCAGGGATTGCCTCAGTGCGGGCGTCAAAGGGCTTATCATTCCCGATCTGCCGCCGGAAATGGGTGAGGCTTTTTTTCAGCTGGCCACGCAGTTCCAGGTTGCGCCGATCCTCATCTTTGCCCCAACCTCAACAGATGAACGGATGGCAAAACTCAACGACTCGGCTGCCGGTTTCATTTATTGCGCCGCCCGTCGCGGGGTGACCGGGAAAAAATCCGAATTCGACGACGATTTCAATGCCTATCTTGCCAGATGCAGAGCAGCTACGTCCCTGCCGATTGCCGTTGGCTTCGGCATCCGGAACCACAATGATGTCGCGGCCATTACCGGCAAAGCCGACATGGCGGTTATCGGCTCGGAGACGATTCGCCTGGTAGAAGAACAAGGGGCAGAGGCGGTTGGCCCGTTTATCAAAGGCTTACGCTGAAAAAAATGGAGACAGCCATGTCAGAGACAGCGAAACTGAATACCACGTTGGGCACTACCGACATCCTGTGGAATTTGACAGATTTATATTCCGGTATAGAGGATCCATATATAGAATCCGATATCGCCTGGTGCGAAACAGAGGCCGGCGCAATCAACAAAAGTCATTACGGCAAAGTTGCTGAACTGAATGCAGAACAATTGCTCGCGCTCGTCAGGAGACTGGAAAACCTCGATTGCACCTTGACCAAGCTTGGCACCTTCTCCTTTCTCAATTTCACCACCCAGATGGCCAACGCCAAGGCGGGTGCACTTGATCAGCGAATCCATGAACTATACAGCAAGTGCGGGACAGAAATCGTCTTTTTTGAGCTGGAGTGGAACCAGGTGGGCGACGAACAGGCAATGACCCTGCTGGCCAGCCCCCAACTCACGCAGTATCGCCACTATCTCGAAGCCCAGAGACGATATCGCCCCCACCAGCTCAGCGAACTGGAGGAAAAGTTACTTCTTGAAAAAGAGGCGGTGGGCCGGAATGCCTGGACCACGCTTTTCAGCAAAATCCTCAGTGATCTCAAGTTCGGTCCAAAGAACAGATCGGAAGAAGAGGTGCTTACCGACCTCTACGATTCAGAGCGCAGTATTCGGCAGACCGCCGCAGCCGAGATGACCGAAGGACTCAGAAAAAACAACCATATCCTCACCCATATCTTTAACACTCTGGCCGCAGACAAAATGATTACCGACCGGCTTCGTAAGCATACCAGCTGGGTCAGTTCCATGAATCTGCACAATGAACTGCAGGACACTACGGTTGAAACCCTGATAGAAACAGTTACCTCGCGCTACGATCTGGTCAATCGTTATTACCACGTCAAACGGCAGCTGCTGGGTCTCGACCGCTTAGAAGACTACGATCGATACGCCCCTCTTCCATCCCTGCCGACGCAAAAAATCAACTGGTCGGCATGCCGGGAGACGGTCCTTTCCTCATTTAGCGCATTTTCTCCCAAGATGGGCGAAATTGCCGAAATGTTTTTTTCCCGCAAGTGGATTCACGCCCCGGTGGCTACCGGCAAGCGCGGCGGAGCCTTCGCCCATCCCTGCATCCCCGAGGTGCACCCTTATGTGCTGGTGAACTACACCGGCAATCTGCGGGACGTCTCCACGGTCGCCCATGAGCTTGGCCATGGGGTGCACCAGGTTCTTGCGGCAGGCCAGGGACATTTCAACAGCGACACCCCTTTACCGCTGGCTGAAACGGCCTCGGTCTTTGCCGAGCTGCTCGTCTTCAACAGTCAACTGGAACTTCTGGAAAATGATCAGCAACGGCGGGCGTTCATCTGTCAGAAACTGGAATCAATTTTCGCGACTGTCTTCAGACAGACGGCGATGAACCGTTTTGAGCAGCTGATGCACGAAGGCAGGCGGCAAAAAGGAGAACTCAGCAGTGAACAATTAAGTGAATACTGGATGGCGACCCAGCGGGCGATGTTCGGCGATTCGGTGCACATGGGTGACGACTATTCGATCTGGTGGTCCTACATTCCTCATTTTTTATCGACGCCCGGCTACGTGTACTCGTATGCCTTTGGCGAGCTGCTGGTTTTAGCCCTGTATGGGATCTACCAGCAGGAAGGAGAACCTTTTGTGCAGAAATATCTCCAGCTTCTTTCGGCCGGCGGTTCAGAATCCCCCTACGATCTGCTGCAGCCCTTCGCTATAAACCTGAACAGTCCAGCCTTCTGGCAGACCGGGCTTACGGTGATTGAGGAGATGCTGACCAGGGTCGAGTAATCATTCTTCGACCCTTTTATTGCGCCGCCAGTGCGGGTGAGTAATGCCCAGTTTATTGATCTTGTAGTTCAGGGCTCTGGGGCTGATACCAAGTTTGCCGGCGGCATTCTTCTGTACCCACAAACACTCTTCGAGAATACGCAGAATAAGTTCTTTTTCCTGCTCTGCCAGGGATTCATTCACCTCTAATCTGGCAACCGAATGGTCTTGATCACCGTCCCCTGATTGTTTTTCTGTCGAATACTTTTGTATTTTTCCGGGTAGCGCCAGGTTAGCTGAATGAATAATCGTGTCGTCTTCAAGGATCACAGCTCTTTCAATAGTGTTCGCCAATTGCCTGATATTGCCGGGCCAATCGTAATCAATCATCAATTGCTTGGCGTTCTCACTAAAATCCCTGATCTCACAATTGCTTGAATTACAATTTTTTTTCAGGAGAAGATCGGCCAAAGGAAGGATACATTTTTTTCTTTCCCGCAGCGAGGGAAGCGAAACCGGCAAGACATTAATCCGGTAGTAGAGGTCCTCGCGAAACAAGCCCTTTGCGACCTGTTGCACCAGATCCTTATTGGTTGCGGCGATGATACGAACATCACTGTGAATAGTCTTATTGCCGCCAACCCTTTCAAAAGATTTTTCTTCAAGCACCCTGAGCAGCTTGGTCTGCAGCCGCATGTTCATCTCGCCTATTTCATCGAGAAAAATGGTGCCGCCGCTGGCCTGCTCAAACCTGCCGATCCGCTGTTTATCGGCGCCGGTAAAGGAGCCCTTTTCATGACCAAACAGCTCGGATTCGAGCAAATCTTCGGGAATGTTGGCACAATTTATTTTAACAAAAGGTTTTTTCTGCCTCGGGGAGTTGAAGTGTACGGTTCCGGATAAAAACGACTTCCCCGTGCCCGTATCACCGGTAATCAAAATCGTCGAATCCGTTTTAGCAAACCTGGCCAGACTTTTCAGGATCTGCTTCATTTTGGGGCTATAAGCGATGACGTCCTTAAAGTCATACACCACGTCCTGCTTGCGCCGGTGATAGGCAATCTCAAATTTCTGGTCACGAATTTCAAGAGCTTTATCCACCGCAATATTTACGCGGGTCGGTGTCGGATGGACAAGGAAATCACTCGCACCGGTATTCATCGCCTGGACGATCAGTTCCGCTTTTTCGTCCTGACTGGTCATGATTATCGGCAGATACGGATTCTTGGTGTGAATCTGGTGCAGCTGGGCCATCGACTTCCCTTCGAGCGAATCGGTATCAAGGAAGATCAGGTCAAACTGATTGGCTTCTATTTCTGCTTGAAATTCGGCTTCATTGGCGATACAAGTCACCTCACACCTGTCCTGCAGGGCAGATATCAAACTGGCCTTTGTCGTCTCAATGGAATCGGATATCAAAACTTTATACATATAGGATTACAAGAAGGTAAAAGAAGTTTCAAAAATGTAACCGCCTGTTATACTTATATGGTCAAAAAATAAAAAAAGCAAATAAAAGGACTCTCCTGCCCCTGTCGCCCTTAAAAAAACTGTATGAATATATTTCCCCCCGAGTTCCCTGCCAACAGCAGCCATCATCAGGACGCGCTTCGATGACCATGGATAACTATTGGATGCAACAGGCTTTACTGCAGGCAGAAAACGCTGCAGTATGCGGAGAGGTTCCTGTCGGCGCAGTGCTCATCGGCCCGGATGGACTGCTGTCGGCAGCCGGCAACAACCCTATTGGCAGACACGATCCAACGGCTCATGCGGAAATCATCGCCATCAGAAGTGCAGCAGAACACCTCCACAACTATCGGCTTCCGGGCACAACGCTCTATGTCACCCTGGAACCTTGCGTGATGTGCATGGGTGCCCTGATCCTTGCCCGGATAGACCGTCTGGTATATGGTGCTGCCGACCCGAAGACCGGCGCGGTCAACTCCCTCTACTCTATCGGCCGCGATGGCCTTTTGAACCACAAGATAGACATCGTCGGCGGTGTTCTTGCCGAACAGTGCGGGGCCTTGCTGAAAAATTTTTTCCTGGCTCGACGAAAAGAAAAAACAAAGTAAAGGAAGCACTTTTTTGGAAAATGCATACTTTTTGATTGCTAAAAGGGTGACGACAGTTTACATAGTACCTCACATTTTTCAGAGCATTTGAGAAGGAGAGGTGACCGAGTGGCTTAAGGTGCACGCCTGGAACGCGTGTGTACGCGAGTACCGTGAGTTCGAATCTCACCCTCTCCGCCAATTATGAGTTCGACTTTGATAGCCGGGCCCTGTGCAACAAAGAATCACCAACTCCGCCAGGTCCGGAAGGAAGCAACGGCAGTGAACCTCTTTGTGTGTTGCAGGTAACCCGGCTATCATTTTTTCATCGCCCAGCCAGCCACTCACTCTTACCAGCCCCGGTGTTGCATGTCTTATCTCGTTCTCGCCAGAAAAGCCCGACCGCAGACATTTGATCAGGTGATTGGCCAACGCCCTGTGGTCACAACACTTAAAAACAGCATCATCCGCAACCGGGTTGCCCATGCGATTCTCTTTTCCGGAGTAAGAGGCGTCGGCAAGACCACACTGGCCCGTATTATGGCCAAAGCGATAAATTGCCAGGCTGACCCTGAGAGTCGGCCCTGCGACCAGTGCCCCTCCTGCCGACAGATTGCCACCGGCTCCTCGCTCGACCTCTATGAAATCGATGGTGCATCCAACCGGGGCATCCAGGAAATACGAGAGCTTAAAGAAAAGATACGTTTTCTCCCCACCTCGTCACAATACAAGATTATTATCATCGACGAAGTACACATGCTGACCACCGAGGCGTTCAACGCCTTGCTGAAGACGCTGGAAGAACCCCCTACACACGTTTATTTCATGTTTGCCACCACCGAAATCCATAAGATCCCCATTACCATCCTCTCCCGTTGCCAACAATATGAGCTGAAACGGGTTTCGGCTAAAGAATTGTTTGACCATTTTCAAAAATTGGTACACGCCGAAGGTTTCGAAATTGCCCCCGAGGCACTTTCTCTTATCGTCAGAGAAGCCGGTGGCTCTGTGCGGGATGGCTTGAGCCTCCTTGATCAGATGTTTTCTTACGGGGCGAAAGCAATCAGTAATAAGGATGTCGTCGAGGTCTTGGGACTGGTAAGCCGGGATGTGCTTATGCGTCTTACCAAGGCGCTACTTGATGGAAATAAAAGCGAAGTTTTTCTCAGTCTGCAGGAAATTTTCGATTTCGGCATGGACCTCAAACGCTTCGTCGAAGATCTCATGGATTATTTTCGGACCCTTCTGCTCTGCAAGATCGAAGGATGTGTCGGCCTGATCGATCTTCCCGGCGAAGAACTCCTGCAGTTCCAGCAGATTGCCGCCGGCTATACCAGCGAAACTCTGCATTTGAAGCTTTCACTGCTGATGGCAATGGCCGATGATCTTAAATTTTCCGCGCAGCCCCGCCTCACCTTGGAGACATCTTTTCTAAAAATAATAGAAGCCTCAAATGTCGTTCCCGTAACTTCCCTGCTCAGCCGACTTGACGCGATGCTTGCGGCACTGCCGGAAAAACCAACGCCGCTGCAGGAGGTGTTGCAGGAGAAGAAGCCGGTCGAGGTTAAAAAAAAAATTGAATCCTCAGCCCCACCTATCTCCCCGCAGCCACCGATAGGAAAAGAGACAACAACACCGGAAAGCCCCCCTGTTGCCGCCGAGCAGCCTGCTCAACCACCCCCCGCCCCAGAACAACAAGCGGCTCCTCCGCCACCCAAACCGATTGAAGTCCGTCCTCATGAGAAAGATATTCGCAAAGACTGGCTCGATTTCATCAAATATATCAGTGAGCGCAAAGTCTGGATGGCGCAGGATCTGCAGCGAGCAGACAAAATCAAACAGGACATCAACGGGGAGTTACACCTCAGCTACAGTGACCCGGCGAACTGTTCGCTCCTTCGCCAAAAGGAGAACCATCAACTCCTGACGGAATTTGCGTTAGATTTTTTCCAAAAACCACTGAAAGTGCGGTTCATCCTCCCCAAAATAGATGAAACCACCGATGTCAACGGCGATGAATCGCCGCACCGTAAAAGACAACAGTTAGTCAACGATCCGCTTGTCGTCATGGCTGCTGAAATTTTTAACGGCCAGGTCGGGGATATCCGCATCGGACCGAGAAGCAGATAAATTTAATTCAGGAATATTATAAAAATGGACCTTAGTACGATTATGCAGCAGGCGAAAGCCATGCAGGAAAAAATGGCCAAAATCCAGGAAGACCTTGCCAAAAAGACTATTACCGGCAGTGCCGGAGGCGGCATGGTCCTGGTTACTGTCAACGGCCAGGGGGATGTCCTTTCTATAGCCATTGAAAAAGCGGTTATCGATCCGAAAGAAAGCGGTATGCTCGAAGACCTTGTCGTTGCCGCAACCAACGACGCTCTCAGAAAGGCCAAAGAACTGAGCAAGCAGGAATTGGGTCAGCTCACCGGTGGGCTCAACCTCCCGGGGCTCACCAATTTCATGCAGCCGTAGGAGTCCCATGCAGGTTCTCCCTCCGGCTCTGGAAAGGCTTATCGATCAACTGGCACACCTTCCCGGTATCGGTCGAAAAACAGCGACCCGGCTCGCGCTGAATATTCTGCGCAAACCACCCGCCCTTGCCAGGGAGCTGGCCGGGGCCCTCGCTGAACTGCACGACTCCATCCAGCTCTGTTCATGCTGCTTTTCGTTTTCGGAATCCGATCCCTGCACAATCTGCGGAGATTCCCGCCGACAATCAGAGATCGTCTGCGTCGTAG
>AMWB02032205.1_pt1 | contig 16600 bp, 17 predicted proteins | sample 200311 | NCBI WGS metagenome assembly AMWB02 (sample SAMN02737377, study PRJNA173069) | bioreactor metagenome | biome: anode biofilm in microbial fuel cells | place: USA: California | collected 2010-12-16 | reverse complement strand
TCGAACGCAAGTTGGCCTTCGGCAAGATCATCCTCAAGGCCTTTGCTACCAACAATGGACAGGTGATCGCCGATAAAATTCGTGCGATGGGCCAGCCGGTGACCATCTTTCACGGAGAAGGGATGAACGGCCCGGTTCTGGAACTGTATATCGCGTGTGGGCGGCGACACCTGAAGTGGCTGCTGCCCATGATCATCGAATTTGACGAAAAGATCTTTTACGTCATCGAACCGGCCAGGGATATGAACAAAATACTCAGGCCGACCTTTTTACCACGTGGCGGTTGGCGATCCCGGCAAAAAAACAAATAGTGTCCCAGGCAGAAACATCATGAACGTTGAATTGTTTAACGAAGAGGCGAAGTAATCATGCAACCTTTCAAGAATATACTCTACGTGAATGAATCAAACGTAGAGCAAGCTGCGACTCTTGCACGTGCAATCTCTTTGGCGGAGAAGAACCAGGCGGTCTTAACAGTTGTAGACGTAGTTCCGATCGAGGTCGTCCAGGTGGATATGGCTTTACCACCAGGAGGACCGGTCTCCACCAAACTGCAGGCCTTTATTGTGGCTGAGCGCCGCAACATGTTGAACACCCTGCTGCAGCCCTTCAGACAACGCCTGAGCATCCAGGTGGATGTGCTGATTGGCAGAACCTATATTGAGGTGATTCGCGCAGTGATAAAAAATGGACACGACCTGGTCATGAAGCCCGCTGAAAATCCATCCTGGTCGCACATGCTGTTTGGCAATGACGACTTGCATCTGCTGCGAAAATGTCCCTGTCCAACCTGGCTGATGAAGTCATCTGAAAAATCGAATTACCGGAATATCGTGGCGGCTGTCGATTTCGATCCGCTGCACCCTTCTACCACCGAGCGAGATCTGAACCGCGAAATTTTAGGCGTGGCCGGTAGAACTGCGCTGGCCGACAAAGCCTCCCTGCATCTTGTGCACGCGTGGGAAGCCTTTGATGATACACATAAGCTCACAAGAGACGAGGCAACTGAGGAAAATCTGGCCGGTTATGCTATAAAAGAGTATGCGCAGCACCAAAAGGGGCTTTTCGTGCTGGCCGAGGAATTGCGTAGATCGATCGGTAAGGATGCCTATGATGCTCTCGAGCCCAGCTTTCACCTACCCCGGGGGAACGCCAAAAAATTGATTACGTCACTGGTAATGGAGCTAAAGGCTGACCTTGTGGTCATGGGAACGGTCGGCCGCACAGGTGTCATGGGCATGGTCATCGGCAATACCGCTGAAGCTATTCTCGACCAATTGTCCTGTTCGGTTCTGGCCATTAAACCACCGGAGTTCAAGACTCAAGTTCAGATGTGATTGCATTAATCTAGTCACAAGGGATTTTTTATAAGGAGCAGATTCATGAACGCGATCTAGATTCTCAATTTGCTGTCATCAGTGCGTCATACCATAGCGACGCAACTCTTGAACGCTGCATCAGATCTGGTAACTATCCAAAAGTTATAGAGCATACAATGATAGAAACGACCATGAAAGTGCAAAAGGACTAGGAGTTGACGAGGATTGCAACAGGACCTGTTTCCGTTTCATTGCAGGAAAGGAGTAAGCCGTGACCATTAAGAGATTGCATCATCGAATAAGTGAGCGCTGGTATAATGGACTGTGAATGATATTGGGGTTACTCCTGGCAGGTGCTATACTGTTTACCCAAAAATATACCAGAAATGGAGCGTTGTTTTACTTGGTAAAATCAAAGAGTATTTCCCAAAAGAAGAGCGGCAAATGGAGCATCCTGAAGCTCTAGATTTTTCCAGATTATTTTTGCAGATCACTTCAGAGCGAGTGTTAGGCAGTCTGCAAGATACTAACTGAAACACGACACGATCTATCGAATCGCCGCCCGCACTGCTAAGAAAGAATCAACATCGACGATGGTCAGAAATGGAGCAATTGCCTCGGTTGGTTATCTGGACTTATCTCAGATGGGCGCCACGACAAAAGCTGATAGGCATTCGGGCTCATGAGAACCAGAACTTCACAGTCTATATACGTAAATGGTGGGATGATTAAGGAAATCAGATCTTGTATCTGATAATATTAACTGGCAGGCTAGATTTAATATATCGGGTTACCTGCATTTATGTTTTTGAGGTTTTACACGTACCCACCAAGGGCAACCGTGTTGAATTTTTCACTTCACGTAAAGAGAGGCTTGACCGGATAGATGTGACTCCCGGTAGCTTACGAAGTACTGTCCGGAGAAATCTTTCATATGCATCTAGGTCATCGGCGACGATTTGCAGAAAATAGTCTGCCTCTCCTGTGACATTATGGCAGGACAGTATCTCTGGAATATTCAGCACCGCATTCTCGAACTGTGACGGTGTGTCATCGGTATGGTTGGCAAAACATATCTGCACCAAAGCCAAAACTCCGATACCAAGTCGATGTCGGCTGAGATTGGCCTGATAGTCAACGATGTATCCGCTCTCTTCCAGGCGTTTGAGCCGACGCCAGCATGGTGTTTCACTTAAAGAAAGAGTTTCGGCCACCTTGGAGTTAGGTATACGCCCATCATTTTGCACTAAGGCCAATAGGGCATAATCCGTGTCATCCAGGTTAATCTTCGGTGGATTCTTTCTCATTGCTAGTCTCTTTTAAAATATTCTTCTAATTCGATCCTCTATTTTCAACAATATAGCAAGACAATTTCAAAATCACACTGGTATATTGATTGTGAAAATCGAATTATTGGAGGATTATAATCGTGATTGAACCAACTTTATTGTATCTATACCTTGCCGCATTAACAGCAGTTTACTTATCGCCAGGTCCAGACATGGCTCTTGTTTTGGCTGTTTCAGCTAGCCAAGGAAAGCGATCGGGTTTTAACACCGCTACTGGCATCGCAGTCGCACGTACCTTGCACGTTCTAGGGTCGGGATTGGGGCTGGCGGCACTCTTTGCAACTCATCCAAATTTCCAGGAGATTGTGCGCATTGCAGGGGCGAGCTATCTGCTTTTTTGGGTATGGAAGATGCTGCTAACCCCAACAACGGAAACAAATGCATCGACGACTGTTTTCTCATTAAATTCTGACATGTTGCGTGGATTTCTTACCAATTTACTAAACCCGAAGGCACTGTTGTTTTGTAGTCTACTGCTTCCTCAGTTCACATCACCAGAAAAGGGAACGCTCCTTTTGCAATTTATTCTACTTGGTGGAGTGTTGGTAAGCATAGGGTTTCTTTTTGACATCATTTACATCTTCCTGGCTGATGGGTTGGTGCAACGATTGGGCAACAAGATGAACAATGGAACACCTTTCAGATCACGCCTGGTAAAAGCTCGTAACTGGCTTTTGATCATTGTGGTCGGGGGGATGGCAATTCGATTGCTGGTGGGCTAGCAGATCTTCGCATCAAGCTTTTTACCAGTAACAATTAAAGGGCAGGGCATAGTTTCAATTATATAGAAACTTAAATTTTCAATGGCAATATCAAAGTGGAGCATGAGTAAAGAAATCTTACCTTCTTCCTGACATGGTCTTATTTGATCATGCCTAAAAAACTACCCATAAAAGGAGCATCTTGGATCTTTAAATTATACAATATCCTCTCCAGTGACCAGACAGAAAATGGAGCATTTGAAATTATTGATAATTCACAGATTATTTTTACAGATCACTTCCGAGTGAGTGTCAGGCGTCGTGGTTGATAGTAACTGATAACCAGGTTCCTTTGAATCAAAACCTATGAAGATCTGAGCCTTATTTTCACTTAATGTGGGCCCAGAAGTAACCTGATTGCGGGCCTAGGCGTTTATCATTGCGGGTCGCTACAACTAATAAAAGATTACCTCCACAGCTTCTCAAACCGTGCGGGGTTGGTGGCGGTATAAATAACAGTGTGCTGGATGTTGCGGTGACCGAGGTAATCTTGAATAAGCCGCGTGTCTGCGCCCTGATCGGCCAAGGCAAAGCCGCACGCATGGCGTAGCATGTGAGGGTGGGCAGGTACAGCAAGGTTTGCTTTCTCTCCATAGTCGCGGATTGCCACCCATGCCGTTTTTCGGCTTAATGGTGACCGGCGCTCACTCACGAAAAAAACGTCTCCTTCCGGTTTCAACCTCTTTCTCTCAACAAGCCATGCTTTAATGGCGCGTAGCTCATCAGGGCGTAAGGGGTGGGTGGTCGATAATCCTTTCTTTAGCCGTTCTACATGCAGGACCCTGCTATCTATATCCACCTGGGTCATGCGCAAGCCTCCGACACCCGCAACCCATGCCGGAACATCATCAGAAGCAGGCACCGGTCTCGGGCCGCGTTCCGGCTGCCTTTGACGGCAGCAATCAGTTTTTCCACTTCCGCCAAAACAAGATGTTTTCGCTCATTCATTGTTTTGTCTAATGTTCATCGTTTTAACTACCATGCAAGCACCCGATATAATTACCATCTGTTTTTACCAGCTTTTCCAACAATAGACAAAATAATTCATTTTGTCTTATGTTGTTGTTTCGGGGCGAGGGAAAGGTATTAGTTATTTGATCCATCCAATGTTGGAGGAAAATCTAGGGCGTTTTTCACGACAGGGGCAACGTTCTCCTTGGTGATATTTCGTTTACAGCAGTAGCTAGATTCCAACCAAACAAGTAATGGTTTTTGACCTTTGCTCGCATTACAAGACATGCAACATCTTGCGATGTTTGTGCGGCTAACTATTCTTGCATCGTTGACAATGTGTTCCCATGAAGGCTTGCTTTTTCGTGTTTGTGTCGCCGTATTGAACTCAACCCCACAATACACACAATGTGTATCTCTCTTTATAACCTCGCGTTCAAGCCAATCAGGAATATTCCATCGATTCATTGCAAACACCTAAAGGTTGTCATGCAATTTCACATAGGCTAAATTCTTGTTCACTGCAAGAATAAGCTCTCATGTGAAAAATATAAATGATTTAATATTAATAGGTAATGCCTTTATAAGTCAAAAAAAGCCTTTATTTTTTAATAAAACACCCTTGAAAACGTATAATACATTAACAGCACGAGAAAAAATAAAAACTACAGCCTGCAGTCCCTCGGTCGGCAAGTTATTTGACCGTTGGCATCCAAAAGGAGAATAATAAATGAATACAAATCACGAGGTGCACGCAAAACAAAATCCAGAACCCTATAAAGGAAAAGTAACAAGCCCTCAGACTCCTCAGGTAGATGGACACACATCTTCAGTCGCAGAAGCGGCAAACTATTATAATTTGCCGCCTATACTTGCCCGCTTCGGTGACTGGGCTATCTGCGAAGATGGTCTCCATTGTTTATATGTGCGATACCATGTAGCAAAACACCGTTTTGATGAACCAGATTGGATTGAACATGTTACTGAGAAACCATGGGTGAACAACCAAGATTTCATTTCCGCTTTTGAAGAAGCTAAGAAAATGGTGACCGCAGGACGTATCTGAAATGCCAACGAAACGTTTCAGCAGACTAGCTGAAGCTGGCCGCGCTGAACTTCACGTTAGGTTTTTACACAAAACAGGAGACAACTTTGGACCTAGGAACGATTCACCCAGTAGCTCTAAAAGAACTCTGGTCAGGTGAGGCCACGCACTTTACCCCATGGCTCGCCGAACACTTAGATGTGTTGGGCGAAAAGTTGGGAATGGATTTTGAGCTTGAGGCCACTGAAACCTCGGCTGGTGATTTTTCAGCCGATATCGTCGCTCGCGATCTCTCGACCAACAAGCTCGTAGTCATTGAGAATCAGTATGGAAGCACTGATCACAAGCATCTTGGACAACTCATCACCTATGCCTCGGTTCTTGGTGCCGGGGCGGTGGTCTGGATCGCTGAGACCATTCGCCCCGAGCACAAGTCGGCTATGGACTTCTTGAACCAGAATCTAAAAGAGAGTCTGGGCTTATACGCTGTCAAAGCCTCTGCCATACGCATAGATGAGTCCAAGCCTGCATTTGTACTTACGCTTGTGTCGATGCCTAGCGAGGCTTCAATCAGACCCCCCATCTCGCCTGCACCCTCCGAAACTAAGGAACGTTACCGCGCCTACTTCCAGAGCTTGATCGATGAACTCCGCGAAATCCACAAGTTCACAAATGCCCGCGCCGGTCAACCGCAGAACTGGTACACATTCTCTTCCGAGAATTCCAAGGTCTACACTTATTCGACTTCCTTCGCGCAAGGTGGGCGAGTACGCGTTGAACTGTACATTGACTGCGGCGACAAGACCAAGAACGAGCAACTATTTGATTGCCTTCTGCAACGGGAAAATGAGCTGCAGAAGGCACTTGGGCTAGACCTCGAGTGGGAAAAACTGGAGAACCGTCGCGCCTGTCGTATTGCGGCCTATCGAGATGGAAACATCGACGGCGACTCCGAAACGCTCGACGAGATCAAAAATTGGACGATTCAAAACTTACTTAAGTTCAAGACAGTTTTCCCGAGCGAAGTGAAGCAGTGCACCTGACCAATCCTTTCATTTTATAAGGGGTTGTAAGCAACTAAATGTAGCAACTTGAAATGTAGATTGGGGGAGCCGGATGAGCCGAGAGGCTCACGTCCAGATCTGTGAGAGCCTGGGGGTGAAATTCCCTCGGACTACTCGACTGTTGACTTTAGAAGAACGTCGGCAAAGGTCTTGTTATGTCGCTATAAGGAGAGATATAGATGTCACAAAATGCTAAGCCGTGGCGTAAGCGGTGGGAAATTCCAGATGCTCAGATTCGAGATGTGGCAGATCAATATGAAGCGGCTCGCAAACTTCTCGCTATGCAGCCGCCTTTCTCTGGCGTGCTCCTGCCGCTCATAAATATCGCTGCTGTGGCAATCGAATTATATCTAAAATCCTTGTCCGCTGAATTGGTACATACTCCAGACAAAAGCTTCCCCGGTTGTTTCATCGTATCTGCTACTCCTACTAAGTGGGGGCACCCTCTTGCCCCATTGTTTGCCGAGATTTCAGATGACCTCAAACAGGATTTAGAGATTGCGTTTCAAGCCGAGCGACCTGATGTCACAGGGCAAAATTTTATTGAAACGCTCAAAAGATGCGAGGGCGCTTTTGCAGAATCACGCTATCCTTTTGAAAAGGGAAAAGATATATCAAAATATCTGCTAAATGATTTGATGTTTATCTCGGAGTTCCTAAGTGGCTTCATAGGCCAATTGCCACCGAAGGAGTACATCGAGTGGTAATGGTCGTCAGCGGCATAACAACGGCATACACCCGACCCGCGACACGCAACCACACCTATAAAAGTAATCGCTCGGGCGGGTGATGCCGGGCGTTAAAAGTCACGATATCTATTAATCTGGACTCAGTTCTTGGGGGATAAACCAACATAGGTATAAGTTTCGTCAACACTTCAACATTAGACAAAATAATACTTTTTGTCTCATGGAGTTATTGTTATGGCAACAAAACAATACGACTCCCAACATGGTGATTTGTTGCCATAATGCCTTACATATTGTAGGTATTAGTTTGAAGATTTCTATTACCTTTTACATTTTTACTGTTCAGAATCGACCCGCGTACCTCGCGCGGCTGAAGCGAACGTTATGCCTAGTAGAACTCCAAAGATGCTAAAACTTAAATCAAAGAGGTTATAGTGAATGGTTTAACAGCAGTTGGCAGTGTACTTACAAGCATTAAAACAGCCATAGACATTGCCAAATTGATTAAAGAAAGCGGGGCGAGTCTTGAGAAAGCTGAAGTAAAACTGCAAGTAGCTGAATTAATAGGTGCCCTAGCAGACGTAAAGATAGAACTTGTAGAAGTGCAAGAAATAATAGCTGAAAAAGAGTCTAGAATCGCTGAGCTTGAAGAAAGTCTTAAAATTAAGGCCAATGTTGTAAAATATTTCGATGCCTATTATCGCTTAAACGAACTTGGTCAACCAGAAGGAGATCCATTTTGTCTTCATTGCTGGGAAACAGAAGGGAAATTACGTTCTTTAAGTCATATTACAAACCGACACACAAACTGCCCGGCATGTAAGACAACCTATGCTGTAAATACAACTTATAAATTATCTTATAATGAAGAGGGGGCCATCCAATACTCAAAAAGATGAGGATAAAACATCACATAACCAGTCGTTCGAGTCGGATTTCCCATGAAAATATTGACGCATTATTTGGCACTGTCCCAAACCCAGAAGGCAAGTTTCCACATAAAAAATGCAAGATGGTATAAGAAGGGGGAAAAGAGACGATCTAAGACTGGTCAGTCGTGAACTTGGTTAAGATCATCGTTCCAGCGACATCCGTAACCGAACGGGAAAGGAAGCAAAAAATAGTATGGGAACAATCTTGTGGATTATTCTCGGCCTCGCGGCAGTCGTTGGCGTCGGTACATTAATCTTCTCACGAGAATCTGACCCGAAGGAAAGAGCCAAGGAAGCGGTTGGTGCAGTCGCTGGCGGAGCGCTATTGTCAATTGGGTGCATCATCCAGACAATTCTGAGTGCCATCCCAATAGCGATTGCAATACTCTTCGTGTTGTTTCTTCTGAAGAGACATTCATGAAATTTTAGAGCCGTTTGTTTAAACTTACCCTAATTTTTCCTCGTTTTTTGCTTTGTTTTTAGGGGTTCTATGCCCATGAAGAAAAACACTCAACAGTGAGCGTTATATGAAAAAGACAATCCTGTTGATCCTTCTTTTGTTTATAGTCCCGTCGCTCTCTGTTGCTGCCGATACCTGGAATAGATGCGATGTGATTGCTTCCTTGTACGGCATGTCGATACAAAATAAAATGCTTGGACATACTCCAGCGCAAGTCCTAGAATATTTTAATAAAAAAAGAGATTTTGACATACTCACTTTGCTTGAAAAGAAAAATATTATCAATGATGCTTATTTTAATCCGAATTTACAGGGGGTAAACCCGGGAGTTATTTGGAATGAAATATTTAATTCTTGCATCACCCCGAAGCCACATTATGAACATCTGAAATAGAAAAACTATAGATTAAATCCCCAACTGTTTGCATGGTGATCCGCCCGGAACGATCCGAGACTTTAAATCCGATTATAAGAGCTGGAAAAGAAGTTGTAAAAAATGATACGTGCATTAACAAAGTGTTTGAGAAATAAGGTTTTGATTTAAAATGGGGTCTTATGGAAAAAGAAATTGAGTTTTCAGTTTATGGAACACCTCAAGAAGTAGACAGTTTTGTAAGTGGTTTTGAAACTATCGATGGCCTTACTTGTTCTCCCGCAAACCCTAAATTTGCATTTGACCATGCCATTGATGCAGCAACAATGAAGGATCTTGTTGTCCTTATTGTCGCTGGAACTACCGTAGAAGTTGTCAAGGCTATTGCAAAAAGAATCTGTTACTTTTACAGCAAAAAGCCCAAAGAAGATAAAACCGTTAAAATAGGTAAGACAATAATTTCAGGGGAAAACATCACAGTAAACCAAATAACAATCATTCTCGAAAAAGAATTGCAGGATTAATGGTGCTTTGCTGTCAGAATGTGCTGCAACCTACTTCTCTATTCGCCCAACATGCCCACAGCTTTAGAGACTCAATACTGAGAACGTGATCCCAAATCACCCCGATAAGACAAAATAATCCATTTTGTCTTATGCTGAAATACATGGAAATTTTGTGTGACGGCAATTTTTAAGATTTTCTTAAGAAATAATGAGCTATTGCGAGCATGTTTCGCATATTGTAGGTTTTTTGAAGAGTAAAATAAAAAGACATAGCTTCAGTAAGAAATCGAAAAATTTATCATTTTTATGGATAACATCCAAAACAGTGTGTTATCCGGCACTACAGAATTTCTTGTTAGGTTTACAGAGGTATCCGCTTTGCTTAAGTTCATCCCTGCCGAGCAATTAAAAAAACGCTTTGAAGTTTTCGGTCATTTCTATTCGGTGGCTTTGAGATCAGGAGAGAAAATTGATTGTCGAAGTGTTTTAGAAATCGTGACAAGAGAACGAAAACCAGCTGATATTGACTTACTGCTAGACAGCATGCCTGACGCAATTTTCATTATGATGAATCCTGGCTCGTCGAGGCCACTTATAGAAGTAAAAAACCATATTTCAGAGGACTTGATTAACGACCTCGAAGTATCGTTAGTGCCAACAAAACCGGACACCACCCAGTATCAGGTAATGCGAGCCATGCACTATTGCGGCTGGGATCATGTCAGAGTCTTGAATATCTCCGACATGAGAGATCCCAAGAGCGGGAGTTTTGTTGAACGTTATAGGCATATAGAAAATCTGACTGGGTTTTCTGCACATTCATTGTTCGCGGATCACCGATCCATTGAATTACGACGGAAACTTAACAAGAAACCAGAAGCACCTATCGTTTGTGCATGGGGTGTCAGCTCTGATTTAGACCCGCTTATTGAAAGGTGTTTGAGCAAGTTGGATGGCACTTTTGAGCTTACCGGGCTGTTGAAGCCAAGCACAAACAATAAATATTTCCATCCATTGCCAACGTTGCAATATGACAAAGAACAGTGGGTCACAAATCTTGTTACACACACACAAAGCCGCGTAGTGCCGGTTGGCTCTACGTTAGACCACAAAAAAACTACATGAAGTCCCTTAACAATAGAACAAAAAAGGAATGCTATGAAACGGATTAGTCTTTTTAATCATAAAGGTGGAGTAAGTAAAACTACATCCGTATACCATTTGGGGTGGATGCTCACTAAACTAGGAAAAAGGGTGTTACTTGTAGACGGTGACTCCCAATGTAATCTAAGCATTCTGACAATGGGCGAAGAAGGGTTTGAGGCACACATAGAAGCAACCCCAGAAAACAACATTAAAGAATTATTGAAACCAGCATTCAAAGGACAACCTAAACTCCTTGAGGCACTCGACGCCATCCAAGTAAAAGAAAATAAAAACCTCTTTCTGATCCCGGGCTCTTTTGATCTTACAGAATATGATGTTGCCTTAGGAATGAGCTTTGGATTTAGTGAGTCAATAGGAACGCTTGCCAATTTACCTGGTTCTTTTAATTACTTAATTAGAAAATACGAAGAGAAATACAATATCGATTTCACAATAATTGACTTGAACCCGTCATTATCCGCAATTAATCAAATACTATTTTTAACATCTGATTACTTTATTGTTCCAACATCTTGTGATTATTTTTCCAAACTTGCCATTAAGTCATTAAGGAACATTTTACCATCATGGGAAAAGTGGGCCAAAAAAGCACGAGAAATATTTCATGATTCATCATATCCAATGAAAAAAGATACCCCAAAATATATTGGTGCTATTATACAGCGTTACAATATTAGAAATAAAGAGGCAACTCAAGCAAACCAAGAAATTATTGACAATATCAGGAGCGAAATAAAAAACAATTTTTATCCTGAACTAAAGGAAGCAGGAATGGTTCTAGATGGGGATAACCAAGCATTTGACATTCAAGTTCCTGACTTCAACACATTAAACGCGCTATATCATCAGTATGGTTATCCTGTTTTTGAACTTACTGAAGATATGATGAAAGATGCAGGTTGGTTCGGTGCAACATTGACAACAAATAAAGACAAAATTGAATTATTTAGAGAAAAATACGAAGCATTGGCAAATAGAGTGATTGAGTATGCCATATAAATCAAGCTTAATTTCGCGATTTGAATCATCTATATCTCAAGTCGACGAGCTATTGGCAATCCACTATTATTTGCAAAATGTCCCGGTCACAAAGGTTACCGACAATATTTTGCGGGCATCCTTAACAACGATGGTGTCATCAATTGATACATCTGTGCATGAGCTTATTATTAACGCAATCATGTTTGAAATAAAAGAAGACAAATCAATTTTTAAACTTAATAATGTTAAAATTGGAGCATTAGCAGCAAAAGAACCAGATTATGACATCCGGATAAGATTAATTGAATCAGACCTTCGCCACCAATTTGCAAAAGAATCATTCCAATCTTCTAGGCAAATAGAAAATTCACTTGCTCAAATAGGTATTACAAAGATATGGACAAAACTGTCATCTACAATAGGACAACCGCCGGAAGATATAAAAATAAAACTTGATCTACTAGTGCATCGGCGAAATCAAATAGTTCATGAAGGTGATCTGGATCATCTTCATAGTCTTCGTGATATTACCAGGGGAGACCTCGACCAATCATTGGTATTCACTAAAGACTTGGTTAATGGAATAATCAACGAGTACACCAAATTAATATCAGTCTAACAAGGGCATATACACACTGTCGTTATTCCCTGGCTTGATTTCCCCCTCATTAGACAAAATAATTCCTTCTGTCTAATGTTTGATAGTCGCTGCTGAACCAAAACTGCTGAAACACCAGAGAGGAAAGTACTATCAATCAATGCGTAGTTGGAGAATGAAGTATAACGTTTATTTTACCGGCGAACTTCAGCAAGGCCGTGTTTAGCGTTTCGTTATGCAGCTTTGTTTAATTTGGCTATGCGTAATGTACTACATCGCCATTTTCATTTTCTGATTTATGTATTTTAAATTCAGCATTATTCTCATGAAAATACATTGTGATTCTAAAAACTTCCTGCGGATTATCATTCCCTTTTAAAAATTCATTAACATCAAACATGGCTTTGTCTAAACAATCAGGACTATAACTTTGTAGCTCAGCTTTTCTGTTTGGTATAAGGATTACCTGGATATCTTTTCCTTGGTAGGAAACTGTCTGGACTAGATTCGTGGAAATATTGTTACTTTCTAACAGCTTGTGATTTTGTTTTATGAATGAATGGATTATTGGAGCTATGCTGGTTTTATAAAGATCATTCCATGCCGGCTGAAGTACTGCTATAATGGCGGCCCCTATTAGTGCTGTTGTTGCAGGATCAGTCGCTTTCTTTACCCATTTGCCAACACTTACATTATCTTGTTTAGCAAATTCATTTACTAATATTTCATCGTTATAATAAGGAAATGGAAGATAAAACAATATCTCATGCCCTTCTTTATTTTCAGAAATGATTTCGGTATATGATATGCTGAATCCACCAACTGATTTTTCCAGATCTTCAGTTTCACAATAAACATCAGCAATTAGTGAATACTCATCGTTTTCTTCTTTATCTTTTACTAACCTTACATTTATCATGTACCCTGGTGATTTTTTCCCAAAATCGTGAAATTGATTTAAGGAAATTTTTCTATCTTTTGACCTTTCCACAAAGTCTACTAAAAAATCAATTGGAACCTTTTCTCCTTGCCTGTCAATTTTAGTACCAGCAATACATTGATTTTTAAATATTTTCATCGAGTCTTAGTTAGTATTTATGCATAAGATATAACTATATAGGAACTGCCTGTCCTTCATTTTGTAATGTTATACAGAAAGAAGGCATGTTAAGCAACTTGAAAGATTACACGAAGTTGTCAGGCAATCTGCAAGATACTAACTGACCCCATGTTGATGACATCTGTGTCGTCGACATTTGGAAGCAATTCTATGAATTTAATAGGTTTTCTGTTTTTAGGTGTGCTTCTTTAAGCTTCTTTTTGGCCTGGATTCTGAGTTTTTTTGCAGCTTCTATTAGTAGGTCAATTTGAAAATCAATTTCAGAGTCGTTCATGAGGTGTGGTGTGGGGTTAAGTTGCTTAAAACGAAATGTCACAAAAGGATCGAAAGGCTTGTTTTTAGCGTCTGGGGCAACTACTTCAATATTAAAATTGGCTTCCATAAATCACCTCGGTTTTAGGTTGAAAGAGAATGTCTTTAAGCCTGTTGTGCAGAACTGTGACACTATAAGCAGTGTTAGGCGTGATGCAAGATTCTAACTGATGATCGGTTGTGAGGCAACACGCCCGATCCAACAACAGTATCGAGTAATCTCCGACCGAAGATTTGCACTGCCAACCATAGGGGTCTTGTGTAGATGGTCTGGTTAAGGTTCTTCCTGATGCCCATTCACCGCAAATGATCACCAATTGCATTTTTATGGTATCACTACCTGTGGGCCATTGCCGCTTTTTCTCAAATATACAGGAGGTGCACCATGAGTATAAAATATACCTCATCCAAGGTTTCTTGAATCTAGTAGCCAAACTCCAGCTGGATCATTCAATGTTTAATCGTAATCTTGCCAAAATGCTGACCACTAGAAAGGTGTTCTAGCGCATGGTGAATCTCATCAAACGCAAAAGTTCGATCAATTGCGGGGTGAAGCCTGTGATGGGCAATTGCCTTGGCCATATTGGAGAAATCATCTCGGTTTCCGACGGTGATTCCTTGCAATCGAACATGGCGAGTCACAATAGGTCCGAGTGGTATGTCCATCTTTCCCCCAGCAAGCACGCCGATCAAACTTATCGTTCCCCCAGTTCGGATAGCGCGAAGGGATTGAGGCAAAGTACCCTGTCCACCGACCTCGACAATATGGTCAACGCCATCTCCTCCCGCAATTTCGCGAACTCGTTTGCCCCACTCCGGGATGCTCCGATAGTTAAGGGTTTCATCGACGCCCATTGCACGTACTTTCGACAATTTATCGTCACTGGATGAAATTAGAATCACATAAGCTCCAAGTATTTTTGCAAACTGCAAGGCAAAGAGCGAAACACCACCCGTACCCTGGACTAATACTTTATCACCGGGCTTGACACCACCTTCCGTCACCAATGCTCGCCATGCGGTCACTGCTGCAGTGGGAAGAGAAGAAGCTTCCAGGTCATCCAAGTGGACTGGAGCAAGCGCTACACCTCCTTCGGGGAGCACCATAAACTCAGCCATCGTTCCATCCATTTCACATCCCAAGCTGAGCAAAAGTTTCTTCTTATTGGGCTCTCCTCCACCTATCCAACTTTGGAAGAAAAGCGGGCAAACACGGTCTCCAACCCTTAGGTGCCTGACCCCCTCGCCCAGGGATTCGACAATACCAACACCATCGCTAAGCATGATCAACGGCAGGGTTTTCATCCTTGATCCATAACCACGCTCAGGAACAATTAGGTCTCGGTAATTCAGGGCTGATGCTTTCATTTTTATACGTATTTCTCCTGGACCAGGTAGGGGATCCGGCCGCGAGCCTATACGCGCATTTTCCATAGACCAGTTATCTTCGACCTGAAACACTCTCATCTTATCCTCCTGTTTTAGCTGATGTCTTAGACATATAAAGTGGTCCTGGAAAATTGTACAAGTCTTTAGGTGAAAAATCCGTTCCCGAATAACTTTAAAGATGGGCCGACAAGAGGGACAAACAATGATTCAAAAATGATTTCAACCCTGCAAGATTTCCATTGGCAAGCCTTGGTGAGAGACCCCCCTGCATAGATCGAGCTTCTTCCTGATAGTGTCAATTGAATCAAATCAAGGGAAATAGTCAGAAATGGAGCATTGTGAATTATTTCTGTTCCCAGGAAGTATTTGCTGATCACTTCGGCAGAAGCGTTAGGCACCGCGCAAGATAGTAACTGAATCTCAACCAAGTTCCTTTGAATCAAAACAGATGAAAGATCTGAACCTTATTCTCACTTATCGTGGGTCCGGTCCCATTATTGCGGGCCCAGTATCACTTAATGTGGGTCTATTATCGCTTAAAGTGGGTCGGGGCCTATTCTTATTATCATTTAATGTGGGCCCCGAAGTAACGTGATTGCGGGTCCAGGCGTTTATCATTGCGGGCCGCTACAGCTAGTGCACTTTTACCATCTAGCCAGTAATTCAAGCTGTTCCTCTGTTGCTATGCCCATCTCTCTATTATCATAAGCCTCCTCATGATCTTCCAGATCCTTGGCTGTTTTACCGCAAGGAACCGCAAATATGAGGTGGGTGCTTCCATAGTTGTCAACGTATGTTCGATTTAATTTGATAGATGAAGCAGGCTTACTTGTGGAATAATATTCAAGCAAGCTATCAGTGGCCTGCTGCTGGGTCGGAAAAACCTTAAACCAAACCCCATCACACGCCTCGCCTCGATGTGCGTAAAACTCTTTGTTTCCATCTGTCATTTTTCAAATCTCCTCAGTAGATTTTTTGTTTCGCCCCGGCAGCTTTGGTGAGTTCCAGAGCATCTAAAAGACATGACTACTTATAACACATTAATACATATATAGTTATATTAATACGTATTTAAAAAGAGGTATTTTAAAAACCCTACCCTATGGGCTGTACCCACAGGGTAGGGTGCCACTTAAATATCTTGTTGATCCTTAATGTTATTCATCCAATAATTTACAAATCCAACATGTTCCTGTTGCTGTCCTCTCCTTACACTTATTGGATGTTCATTATCATCGAAATGCACTGAAACTTGATATATGCCGAGACTGTGCTGAGTAAATGAACAAGGATAAACCTTGCCGTTACCAACCCAAAATGTCATCCGTGGATCTGACATCAAATCACCGTTTTGCTCGAAATAATGAGCTACAGAGTATTGATTTTTACCAATACACTCGACATGAACAGACATGATTCCACCGTTCCGCTCTGGCAAATATCCGTGTTTATCTAAAGTCTTGAGATCTCCAGGTTCATTTAATCCCTCAATTAACGTCTTAAAAACCGCTGTAGCAGCTTGGTTGATAGGTTGTAAGTCTTGCATAATGTTCTCCTCAGTAGGTTTTTTGTTTTGCTCCGGCA
>AMWB02161183.1_pt1 | contig 16613 bp, 16 predicted proteins | sample 200311 | NCBI WGS metagenome assembly AMWB02 (sample SAMN02737377, study PRJNA173069) | bioreactor metagenome | biome: anode biofilm in microbial fuel cells | place: USA: California | collected 2010-12-16 | reverse complement strand
CGGTCGCTAGTTTCACCAAAATGATTTCGGGCTATACCGCCGACAAGCTCGGCCATCGAAAGCTGCTTGTGGTGATCGGTTACGGGCTGACTCCGGTCGGTCAGGCGCTGATCGCGATGGCATCCGGCTGGCCCCTGCTGTTGATAGGCCGTCTGGTGTCCTGGTTCGGCAAAGGCCTTCGAGGCCCGCTGCGGGATGCCATCGTGGCGCAAGCCATAAGTCCCGAAACGCGCGGGCGTGCTTTCGGTTTCCACCGCGCCATGGACACGGTGGGCGCGGTCGTCGGCCCACTCTTGGGCGTGGGGCTGCTGGGCTGGGCGCAGGAGATGTCCTGGGCGGAACCGGCCGGACCGTTTCGCCTGGTTCTTTGGTTCAGCATCCTCCCCGGAATGCTGGCTGTGTTGGCCTTCCTGACGCTGGTCAAAGACCCTGAGCACTCGCCGAATCCGGCGCTGCAATTCTTTCGGGCACTGCAAGGGCTGCCTGCACGGTTCAAGCGCTACCTGGGTGCCGTGGGACTCTTCGGTATCGGCGATTTCTCTCACACGCTGCTCATTCTGGCGGCCACCCAGTTGCTCACAGCGTCGATGGGCTTGGTGCAGGCCGCCCAGACGGCGGGGATGCTCTATGTGTGGCGCAACATCGTGCAGGTTGGCTTGTCCTACCCAGTCGGCATGCTGGCAGATCGGTACGGCTCCCTGTCGGTACTGATTAGCGGATACATGATGGGCGTCCTTACGGCTGTAACAACTGCTATGGCATTTTGGTTCAGAATCGAGAGCGTGGTGCTGCTGGGCGCGATCTTTTTCATTGCCGGTCTGTATATGGCGGTGCAGGAGGCGCTGGAATCGACCGTGACAGCCGACATGGTGAGCCGGGGGATGCTCGCAACGAGTTATGGAGCACTCGGCACGGTCAACGGTTCAAGTAAGTTTGTTTCAAGCACTGCAGTGGGTGTGTTGTGGACAGTTGCCTCGCCAGTATTTGGCTTTGGTCTGGCCGCATTGCTGATGGCTGTTGGCACGATGGCCTTGCTTCGAGTTCGAAGGTAAGGGTGTTGAATGTTGGAAGGCTGGAAATTAAAGGCGCGCGAGTTGAAGCGGGAGGTGTACGCGCTTTATCTGGCCTCAAAGGACCGAAGAGTCCCCTGGATTGCCCGGGTGGCTGCAATCGTTGTTGTTGCCTATGCGTTCAGCCCGATTGATCTCATCCCCGATCCCATCCCGGTGCTCGGCTATTTGGACGACCTTATTCTGATCCCGCTGGGTATTGCCTTCGTGATAAAATTGATTCCAGCCGAGGTCCTGCAGGACTGCCGTGAAAAGGCCGAATCGACCATGACGGCCGGCAAACCCAAGAATTGGGTTGCCGGAGGCATTATCATTTTGATTTGGGTGGCCTTATTCGCTTTTACTTTCTACTGGTTGAGTGGTATGGTCGCCAAAACCTGATTCGCGTGTTGGTTTCAAAGATACGCACCTCATGGGGATGGGGTCCCCCTTTCAAGCGCTTGCCTCTCAAGCTGATGACTCCTACCAAGAAGATACCCGTTTTTTACCGCTTGGTAGGAGATTGCCGTCGTTCATCAGACCACAGCTCCTGCCAGGATGCATCCTTGGGGGAGCTTTTTTGCTTCCTCATGTCTGAAGGAGGAAGACTTCATGGCGGAAACATGGTTGTTGGCCACATTGTGGCTGGGGCTGGCGCTGATCGCCACCCTGCTTTCCATCTGGTTGGGAATCGCAACGGCTCTTTCGGAAATTGTGGTCGGAACGGTCGCCCAATTGGTGATCGGAGCATTGATCGGCGGAGCGGTTCTCGGAGCGAATGACCCATGGATCAAGTTTCTCTCCGGCACGGGTGCGATCATCCTGACGTTTCTTGCCGGTGCGGAGCTCGATCCGGTCATCTTCAAGGAAAAATGGAAGGAAGCCGTTGGAATCGGCTTGGCCAGCTTCTTTGCTCCTTTTTTGGGCTGTGCGGGGGTTGCTCACTATTTTCTGGATTGGAGCCCCCAGGCGAGTTGGCTTGCCGGAGTCGCACTATCGACCACCTCGGTTGCGGTCGTCTATGCCGTCATGCTGGAATTTGGCCTCAATACCGGCGTATACGGCAAGACCGTGTTGGCAGCCTGCTTCATCACCGATTTAGGAACCGTGCTTGCGTTAGGGTTAATTTTTGCGCCTTTCACGATGCGGACCGCCATCTTTGTCGGCGTGGGCGTTGTTGTTTTCGTCTTGCTGCCGTACGTGACGCCTCGTTTTTTCAAGCGCTACGGAGGTAGGCCCTCCGAATTGGAAGCAAAATACCTGCTTTTATGCCTCTTCGGGATGGGGTTTCTGGCGGCCTGGGCAGACAGCGAAGCGGTCCTGCCAGCTTACCTGATCGGAATGGTTCTGGCCGGCACCGTCGGCAAGGACCACATGCTGATCCGCCGGTTGAGGACCCTTACTTTCGGATTGCTCACACCGTTCTACTTCATTCGAGCGGGCTCCTTCGTCTCTGTGCCGGCGCTCATCGCAGCCCCCGGCGTTTTCGTAGTCTTGCTGGCGACCAAGGTTGCGGCCAAACTCGCCGCTGTTTATCCCGCGACGAGATATTTCAAAAGCTCGGGGAAGGAGGCCATGTACACGACCCTGCTGATGTCTACCGGGCTAACCTTCGGGAGCATCTCGGCCCTTTTCGGACTTTCGCAGGGGATCATCGATACCTCCCAGTACTCCTATCTGGTCGCCGCCGTGGTGGCAAGTGCCGTGATCCCGACGCTGATTGCCAATGCCTTTTACCTGCCTCGCCATCTTCTCGGGCAGGCACCGCCGGAGGAAGCCAAGCCACCTGAAGCCGCGTCGAGCCTGCGGCAAAAAGAATTCGTCAGTGAAAGGAGGGAAGTCTCATGATAGGTAAACTGGTTGTTGCTTATGATGGATCCGTACAGTCGGAAAAAGCCTACAAGCTTGCGCTTGACTTGGCCTCGAAGTATTCCGCCAAAATGATTGTAGTCTCGGTTGCCCGGCCGCCGGAGCCTCCCGTAGCGGTCGAAATGGCAGCGGTTCTTGATAGAGCCACCGAGCACTACCAGGGGCTTTTTGCATGTCTGAAGGAGCAAGCGCAATCCTTAGGTATTGATGCGGAATTCCTGGTGCGCATTGGCCACCCGGCCGAGCAGATCGTCCTCCTTGCAAACAATGAACAGGCCGATACCATTGTGATGGGCCACCGGGGGGAATCTCGTATTCAGCAGTGGCTGCTCGGCTCGGTGGCCAGGAGGGTTATCAATTACGCGCATTGCACCGTGATCGTAGCCCGGTAGCCCTTCTCTCGTGTGTTAACCGGTGTTGCTCGGAGGGCGCAGCACCGGGTATTCTCCCCAATTCATAGAGCGCGGTGGGTGATAAGGCGTAATGACGAACGTATTATTGGTGATGTTGGGCGGAAGCATCGGCGCACTCAGCCGGTACGGCGTATCCTTGCTGGCGGTAAAGCTTTTCGGTGCGCGTTTTCCATGGGGCACACTCATTGTGAACCTGGCCGGCTGCTTTTTCATCGGCCTTGCCTTTGCGTTGGCCGAGCGGGGCAGCGGCATCTTGAACCCCTCTGCGCGGCTGTTCTTTGTGACAGGCTACTTGGGGGCGCTGACGACGTTCTCGACGTATGCTCTGGAAACCACCAACGCGATCAGCGCGCAGAATAGCATGACGGCGATTTTGAATGTCGCTGCCAACAACCTGCTGGGGGTGGCGCTGGTACTTCTGGGCATGTGGATCGTGAGGTTAAGATAGGGGAGGGTTACGATGCTGCCGTATAAAGTGATCGAGATATTCACGAGCGAAAAAGCACGGTGGAAGGGGCGCCCGCTCAACGAGGCCATCGTGCAGTACGTGCATGATCTCAAGATTGCGGCACGCTGCCTGGTCACGCGGGGGGTCGGCGGCTGTTACGAGAGCGGCGAGGTCGCGACCGGGAGGCTGGAGGTTCTCTCCTACAACATGCCCCTGCGAATTGCGATCGTCCTTCCAGCTTCCGACCTCGGGCAGGTGCTGCCGGAGGTCGAGGCCATGGTTACGGACGGCATCGTGGCAGTGCATTCCCTCGACGTGGTGTCTCACAAGACGCGCAAAGAGCTTGTCCCCAAGCAGATCAAGGTCCGGGACATCATGACGACGGAACCCCGGAAGGTGTTTCTCGAGACCCCTTTGGACCAGGTTGTTCGTTTGCTGCTGTCTTCGATTTTTACCGGGGTTCCCGTAGTCGACGATGCAGACCGGCCGGTGGGGGTCATCACTCAGGGGGATTTGATCTACAAGGGGGAAATGCCCATGCGGCTCGGGCTGCTGGCGGAATCCGGCAGGGACAAGCTTGGCACCGTCCTCGAGGCGCTCGCAGCCAAGAGCGCTGGGGACGTGATGACGACTCCGGTCATCACGATCGCGCAGGATCAGTTCGTCAAGGACGCCGTCGATCTCATGCTGAAAAAGCGGGTCAAGCGTCTTCCGGTTGTCGACGCAGAGGGAAAACTCACGGGGATGGTTTCACGGTTGGACATTTTCCGAACGATCATGCACGAGGCGCCCGACTGGGATGCGTTCAAGCAACAGAAGATCACCGTTGGAAATGTCCGCACCGTTGCCGACATCATGCGCAGAGACACGCACGCCGTATTGCCGGAGACAACGCTGGATGAACTCATCCGGATGATCGACTCCAACGACATTCAACGGGTTGCGGTGGTGGATCCGACGGGGCGGTTTTTGGGGCTGATCTCGGATCGGGATCTTCTGGTTGCATTCTCTTCGGAATTCCCGGACGCCATTTGGGACCAATTTTTGCGCATCGTCCCCTTCTCCGAGCGGTGGAAACGTCACCGTGAATTCAAAGATCGGTTGCGGTCTAAAACGGCAGGCGAGGTGATGAACACGGATATCATCACCGTGAAGGAAACGACCGATATCGATGCCGCCATCGCCATCATGGCTGAAAAAGGGCTCAAACGACTTCCGGTGATCGACAACGAGGGCAAGTTCAAGGGCATGATCAGCCGGGACTCCCTGCTTCGCACCGGTTTTGGCCAGCAGCCATAGGTTATTGCATGGAATTTCAATCGAAACGCGATTCGATGAACATTTTGTCCATGGAATCCGGGTCATCGAAGTGGCGTTCGCCCACGAAGGCAACAGCGTGGCGGCCCCATTGGCGCATGGCGCCGGGGGAGACCACGCCCGTGGGCCAGAGGATGAAGCGTTCCAGCCGTTCACTGCCCGGCGCTAAGCTGTCCGGGTCGAACATGCTCCGGCGGCCGCCCTTGGGATCGGGCAGGCTGCAAAGCGCGCTATAGTCTGCGAGAGAATAGGCCGCCGTTTCGGGATGAGGCCGGCGGGCAGCCGGGTAAAGGTGCCGGACATAGTGCGTCCGGGTCTCCATGGCCACGGCCATGCGCTCAGTTACAGATGTCAACTCGGGTGCTTTGAGGATCAGCGGCGGTTCGGCATAGTCTATCTTCTCGCGAACCCGCAGCCGCTCGGTGGGGTAGGCTTCGTAGTAGCAACCGCAATTGTGAATCGTCTCGTAAAGCAGGGGTTTTCCGTTTTTGTCCAGCGTGACACGGTAGTTCACCCCGTCGAGAAGCCCTCCGTAGATGTCCAGAGCATGCTCTTTGGGCCGGGCGGGAAACCAGATGATGTAGTTGAGCTGAGTCAGGATCTCTTTGCCGAAGCGCGTAAACGAAAGCAGCGTGTACGTCGCCGGCTGCCGGGTGTCGATGTCGAGGGCTCCCCGCGACGTCCAGATCGGGGCGCCGATCCGATCGTATTCGGATTCCGCCTGGACTTCCCAGGCCGGTGCATACATCCAGAAGAGGGCCTCCAGGTCGGTTGAAGAGTAGATCGGTATTCCCAGGATGTCGCGTTTGGCCGCCGCGACGATTTGGCGCTTATCCGAAAACTCGATGCTTCTCGCCGGAACGTAGCGAATGGCCCGCCACCCGACCGGAGGGTCGGTGGAAAAGGCCTTGCGGGCTTCGCTGTGCCAGTTCCGCACGCCATTGGAAACAAAAAAACTGGTCAAGGGATAGAGCCCCAGCACCCGCGGCAGAGTCAGGTACTCATCCGGCACTCTGGATTTTTTCCCCAGCTCCATCCAGGATTCGGCATCTTGAAAGTCTGCTGCCCTCAAAAGGTTGCCGCAGCTAGCCACTCTGGCGTTGAGTTCAGCCTCACCGTTCCCAGGTCTGGCGGACGGCTTGGCAGCTGCCGGTAGATTGGCGATTTCATGCCGACGGACCTCCTGGTCGAGCGCCTGCATCCGGTCCGCCCATGCGGTAAAGGCGGCTTTGTCCGCAACCGCATCGCTACTAAATGACGCCAGAAAACGATTCGTGCGCAAGTAGGGGTACCCTTCCACTCTGAAGGCGCCCGGATCCAACGCCTGATACTCCGATGCGCGTCCATCCAGCGACGCGAAAAAGTCTGCACATCCCCCCAGCACGTCGCCCACGCCGATGTGGGGCGACCGGGTAGGAGCGGGTATAACGGCGCAGGCTGTCAGCAGAAATGCAAAGAAAACGGGAGACCATAGTTGCCTGAGGCTCAATTTTCGAGTGTCATCCATATCGCCTCACCGCGTTCATTGGACGGTTTTGCCTGAATACCGGTTCTGGAAACGTAAAACGATGCCCTGCTCCCAGCGCGCCGTGTAGGTTAAGAAATCCTTCATCCCCCCGCCCCAGGGATAGCCCGCCCAGAGCGAGGCGCCGACGAAGTCGAAATAAGCCACCTGGGTCACTCGGGTTCCCTCCTCGACCGCTTCCATCTTTATGGAGCCATAATGAAAGAGCTGGCTGCAATTTTTAGGATTTATGAGCACGAAATCCAGGCGATGGGCTTTCGGGCGAACCGTGGTCTGCCACATGAAGAAAACGTCTGGAGTGTTGGTGTATTTGTCTTTCGTGATTACGGTGTCGCCGGTTCTTGAAATGAAACGGTGCTCGCGAATGTATTTGTTGTCCACCAAGAAATCGTTGTCGAAATCGGTCTTGAAATTCCAGTACACATCCAGCGGCACCCGCACCAGATAAGCCAGCTGATAGGCTTTGCCGCCCCGTTCATCGGGCGTCAAATGGTGGATGGCGATTTCATCTCCCGGACGGATTGGGCCGCTGGACACGGCTGCAGAATGGCCTGCCGTGAAGATGCCGCATGCCGCTGTGGCCCAGATCAACCATTTGAAAGTGACCGGTCGTCGCAACCTGAAGTTCGCCATAATAGACGCTCTGTAGTTTCGGGATGAGAAAAGATAACGCAGCCGGCGCCGTTGTCCAAAGTGGACGGCCGGCGAACCGTGTCAGGGTGTGGCCATGTCATCATTTCACAGGGCGGTCGCCTATACGATATTTCTTGATATTCAAAAATTTTTGATTAATCTGAGTTTATAAGAACATTGGAGGCGGTAATGGAACACCAGGAAATCAAAAACAAGGTGAAGGAAGGCTACGGCCGCGTTGCCATGGAAAACAGGCCCTGCTGCGGGGCCCCGTCGTCCTGCTGCGGCTCGAGTGCATCGATCCAAGCGATCGGGGAGATGATCGGTTATTCCAGCGATGAGATGAACCAGGTGCCGGAGGGAGCGAACCTCGGGCTTGGCTGCGGCAACCCCGTGGCGCTCGCATCTCTCAAGGAGGGGCAGACGGTGTTGGACCTGGGCTCGGGGGCGGGATTCGATTGCTTTCTGGCGGCCAAAGCGGTCGGCGAGCAGGGCCAGGTGATCGGGGTGGACATGACCCCGGAAATGGTCAAAAAGGCCTGGGAGAATGCCAAAAAGGGCGGATATCGCAACGTCGAATTCCGGCTGGGCGACATCGAATACCTGCCTGTGATCGACAACTCAGTGGATGTAATCCTATCCAACTGCGTCATTAACCTGTCGCCCAACAAGCCGAAAGTCTTTTCGGAGGCGTTCAGGGTGCTGAGGCCGGGAGGGAAATTGACGCTTTCCGATGTCGTTTTGCTGCAGCCGTTGCCGCCGGTCCTGGCGGGTTCCGCGGCGGCCTACCTGGGCTGCGTGGCCGGCGCGAGCCTCAAGAGCGACTACCTCCACATGCTCACCGAAGCCGGCTTTGCGGACGTGCGGGTGGTCGGCGAGAGTCCATTCTATCTGGGAGAAGCGGCGGCGGACCCGGTCGTCCAGGCGATCATCGAAGAAGCCAAACTCACACCCGATGAGGTCAGGGAAATTGGAAAGTCGATTGTGAGCATCAAGGTGGTTGCGACCAAGGCGGGCTGATTCGACAATCCGCACCTTGGGGTGCGGATTGTCTTGCAAGGGGGTTAGGAGGATTTTGTGGGAACGGCATCTTGCCGCGATTATCGTGGCTGGAAGCCACACCCACCATAAAAAACGCGGTTGCGCCATTGCATGGCACAAGGCGCCACAAGTTGATTGTTACAAAGTTTTCATAGATTCTTGACCATGAAAGCCGAACTCAGAGGGCAGATCCCGCTGAATTCCTTTGTGTTTTGAATGGCTTCAGGGGCATTTTCGCGCGGAAGCCGGGCATACCCGCGGCGCAGAAAGAACGCTTCGGCAGTCATTGTCAGAAGGTAGAGGGATTTTACCCCTCGATCGCGCGCATAGTGTTCGGCGTGCTCGACCAGCCGAGAGCCCAGCCCCGACCCTCGCTGGTTGGGTGCTACGACTAAAGACCGCAGCAATGCTACCTCGCCGTAAAGCTCAAGCCCGACCAGCCCTTCAAGGTCCGGGCCTGGACCGCAGGAGAAAAAATGCTGCAGATGCTTTGCGGTGATGTCTTCAATCGGCAAGCCCGACTCGGAAAGCAGTTGTTTTGCGGCTGTCTCGCTCGGTTTCGCGAAGGTGTTCATATGCGCCTCCATCAAGGCTTTTGAATGTTCGCCTTCAAGAGTATGAGCCCCTCTTCCCGGGCATGCAGGATGCGCTTGATGTCAACGCCCTTGAGTTCGGCGCGGTTAAGAATGACTTCGCTCAAGGCTTTTCGGTAGATCATGTATTCGTCCTTGGCGGAAATAGTGGCCGCAACCCGGTCCGTGTAGAGAAAGTCATCTATCGGTCGATTTTTCCCGTTGCGGTTTCCCTCGGTCAGATCGACCCGATAGTTTTCATATTCCAGAAAACAGTGGATCATCGGCAAATATGGCAAACCGTATTCGGATAAAATTTTATCTGCCCCGGTCACAATTGCTTCTGTCATCGGGTAGATGCCGACTCCCCTGCTGATGGCCAGGCCGAGTTCGGCTGCAAGCGTTGCGATGACCGCATGCTTGGTGCTGCAGGTGCCCATCTTTTCCTTGAACAGGATCATTAGATCGTCGCGGTCTGAGTTGTAACCGTAAGGCAGTTCGTGAACATACCGGCATGCCTCAAGAAAGCTACGGATTCCCAGTGACCGGAAGGTGCCCGAAACTGCTCCATTTTCAAGAATCCCTCGTTCCGGAAAGATGGTGTATGGGTTCATTAATCTCCTCCATTTTGCAGCTTCATTCCCCTCTGTGCCCCTGCCTCAAGAGCAACAACTGCTGGTTCCGGCTGGTTTTTTGTTGTCGAAATACCGTATGAGATTCTCAGGCAAATCTTTAAGGGGAGTTGGGGGGACCGGAGGTATTTCGTCGATTTTGAGCATGGCCTCCATAAGTGCTTCGACCAACATGGCAACCGGAGCTGCCGAATAGACCTTTCCGCGGTAGTGCCACTCGCGGCAATCAACGCTGATGTTGTTATCAGTGAGATCCCCACAGGACTCGCAAAGAGATTCACGAATGTCTTGAGCGATGTCGCGGCCATTCAACCGTATGGTCGGAGAACTGAGCAACGCGATTTCCTTCGCCTCACCGGATGTCTGCACCACCGTCTCATGGTGCCGCAACTCTATCCCAAGGGCATCGGCAACAGGGGTAAGAAGCTTCACGGCCTCCCTCAACTGGTCTCCGGTCGGCACGCAGCGCTTGCAGGTGCTCAAGTCGATCACGATCAAATCGACATTCAAAACCTTTCTCACTTCCGGCAACCCACCTGATTCTACAACGGCAGATCCACATGCCGTATTTGAGGTGCTGCTGTTGCAGCCGCAGTCGCAACCTCCGCCAAGTATTTGTTTGCCAAGTTCGGCACCGTTCGAGTCTCTCATTTATTCTCTCTTTCCTATTGGCGCCTGTCCGCGCCGTGGTTAGATGATTGCGTTAAATAGGTAGCCAACGACGAGGATTCCCATGCCGACCACACCGACGAAAGTGGCGATCAGGCGTATTTTGAGCACCTTGCGCAGGATGATGATCTCCGGCAGCGAAAGCGCGATCACGCTCATCATGAAGGCGAGCACGGTGCCCAGGGCCGCACCTTTGCCTATCAGCGCCTGGACGACCGGGATCATTCCGGCAGCATTGGAGTACATCGGGATTCCGACGAGCACCGCGATCGGCACCGACCACCAGGCGTCCTTGCCCATGATGGAGGCTAAAAAATTCTCGGGTACGTAACCGTGGATGAACGCGCCCACAGCGATTCCAAGAACAATCCATTTCCACACCTTGCCGACGATGTCCTTGACGGCGTCCAAACCGTAACGCACCCGATCCCGCAACGTTAGGGGTCCGGATTCGACCTGCGCTCCGGCCGCACGGATCTCGGTCACCCAGTCTTCGATGTGCCGTTCCATTTTCAACCGCCCGATGACCCAGCCCGCGACCATGGCGATGGCAAGCCCGGTGCCCATGTAGATCGCCGCCACCTGCCATCCCAGGAGGCCATAAAGCAGCACCACCGCGACCTCGTTCACCATGGGCGCCGAAATCAGGAATGACAAGGTGACACCCAGCGGTATTCCGGCCTTCACAAAGCCGATGAAAAGCGGAATAGCCGAGCAGGAACAGAACGGGGTCGCTACGCCCAGGAACGCAGCCAGGATATTGCCCACCGACGCCTTTTTCCCCGCCAGGATTTGACGCGTACGTTCCGGCGTGAAAAAAGAGTTGATGATGCCGACTCCGAACACCACGATGGTGAGTAGCATCAAGACCTTGGGCGTGTCGTAGATGAAAAATTCGACCGCCGCGGCGAGATGCGAGCCCCGACTCAGCCCGAAGATATCGTAGGTCAGGTACTGCGCAACCGGCAAAAGGCTCTGATAGACCATCCACCACGCGGCCAGAACCGCGATGAACATGGTGATTTCGCTCAATTTGATGGGTCTGGCAGAAGCTGGTTCTCCAGAAGGTATCGCCTTCGGCCCGGCGCAGCAGGTTTTAAATTCGGCAATCGGTTTCAGTTCCATTCTCATTACCTCAAGGAAAAATTGTGGGTTTGATCCGCTCGAACCATTACGAATTGTCCCGAAGTAGTATCGTTATGCCGGACTTGATCCGGCAACCAGAAAACCGCTGGATTCCGCCGTTCGCCGGAAAGACGACGTAAGGACAATTGTGAAACGATTTATAAGCCTGTAAAAATTTGGCTTCTAATTCGGCATAGCAATAACACACTCGTCTTTACCTCTGCGTCGTGAGCCGTGCACCCTGCGCCTTCTTCCCATATGCTTTCCTGAGGATTTCGACCGGATGGACTACCTCATTCGGCATCAGTTGCTTGAACTGCAGGCGGCAGCTGAGACAGTCGGTCACGAGGATTTCCGGGTTCTTCTCTCTTATTTTGCCGATCAGCCGACTGCCCAGCTCGATCGACGCCTCGTGGAAGTCTCGCTTGAAACCCATGACACCTGCCAGTCCGCAGCAATAAAGGTTGCCTTGAATCGCCTCCAGCTTCATTTCTGGAATCAATCCAAGCAATTCCAAATACGGCTGCCCGAACTCCTGTTCCCGTTGGTGGCAGGGCGGATAATAGACGGCCTGCCCGCGAACCGTTGTAAAGTCGGTTTTAAGGTCGCCGGACCGGTGCAGTTGCAGCAGGTATTCCCCGACATCAAAGGTATTTTCGGCCAGCGCAACCCGCTTCATCGGGTCGAGTGAGGAAAAATAACCTTCATCCTTCAGGATGTTCTGGAAAATGATCTTGTCGAAAGCCTCCATTTTTCTTTCCGGCCCCCCGCCGGGCTTCGGCTTGCCCGGAACCCTGATGAACTTGGGGTCGGATCCGGCAGACTCCTGGTACTCGCGTGAGTAGTAGGCGCCCTCGGCCAGCAGGTTTCTCAGCATGAAGCTGCAGGTCGGGCACGAGCAAAGAATTTCATAGCCTTCCTTTACGGCATCTGCAAAATTGGGCAGGTTGTGGTGGGCGAACTCCAGGGTGAGTTTACGGTCGCCTTCCAGGAAGCTCGGCATGCCGCAGCATTTTTGCTCAGGGCAGTAGACGCTGATGCCGTTGTGTACAAGGACCTCCACCGTCGCCCTGGCCACCTCCGGAAAGATATAGCGGGCGGTGCAGCCGGCGAAGTAAACCACCTTGCGGCCGGCACTGGTGCGCGGTTTGGCATCGAGCCCCCTCGTCTTGACCCACGCCGAAAAACTTTCTTCGGGAAACACGGGCATTTCGCGGTCGCGGTGGATGCCCAGCGCCTCCTTGATCAGGCCACCGGCCAGATCGCTCCGCAGCAACCGGTTGGCTATACCAGGCAGGACCCCGCACAGTTTGCCAATCCACTCGACGTTTTCAATGGTGCGCACGCCGAACTTCAGTCCGTCGCGTTCGATGAACTGAGTCTTCGCCCGCATGATATCCGCCCGGATGTTGGGGCAGGGGCAGAGCGCACAGAAATTGCACTTGTCGACCAGTCGGCGAAGCTCGTCTGCAGAAATCTTCTGCCCGGTCTCCGTTTCCTGGTCATACAGCCGGTAGAGTTCGGGGAAGAAAAGGCACGACTCGTCCATGATGGACCGGCAGCAGTCACAGTCGGCGCAGTCCATCACGATTTTGCGCGTCGTACGTTCGGGATCGGATGGGTTATGCGTTTTATCCATTTCTTGAGTGAGCGCCTGTGGGACCGGCATCTTGCCGCGACTCCATATATAGCCGCTTCGTTTGTTGACTTCATTGCACCTGCATGTGTGCGGATGAGCTTATCTTGCAGATTGCTGGCGGCACATTTCGTGGCGGTCAAGCTCCATAATGGCCGCGAGACGCCGCTGGTCTTTCTGGACCTGGGCCGAATCCTGCAGGCACGAGCGAACAAACTCCAGAGCCTTTTTTACTTCGGCCCGGGCACTGGCATTCGCCTGACGGTAATACATCCAGCGGCCTCGCTTTTGCCCCTCTACCAGTTTTGCTTGGCGAAGGATGGTCATATGCTTGGACACCGTCGAGGGAGCGAGTTGCAGCAGCTCGATCAACTGGCAAACACATACCTCTTGATCATTCAGCGCCAATAGTGCTCGGACTCGGTTCACGTCCGAGAGTGCGCGGGTAATGGCCATCATCGATTCCATTGTTTTCCCCGGCCAATTCCTTACAATCCGTTTTAGTCTCTTTTTAGAACATCATGCCGACGACTCGCCGCCCGGCTCAAGGCCTACACGCCACATGACAAACCCCCGTAAGCGTTTTGACTGCATAGGGGAAATATTTTCGTTTCAACCATAGCGCTACGTTAACCAGGCTGATGAGGACTGGCACCTCCACCAAAGGTCCGATTACTGCGGCGAAGGCTTCCCCTGAATTGATTCCGAACACGGCCACGGCCACGGCAATGGCCAATTCGAAGTTGTTGGAGGCGGCAGTGAAGGATAAAGTAGTGGTCTGTTCGTACGTAGCCCCCAATTTCGTTGACATAAAGAAACTGATTAAAAACATGACCAAAAAGTAGATGCAGAGTGGGATGGCGATCCTTACCACGTCCAGGGGGAGTTTCACGATGTATTCGCCCTTCAACGAAAACATGACCACGATGGTGAAAAGCAGGGCGATCAGCGTAAGGGGGCTTATTTTTGGGATGAAACGCTCATTGTACCACTTCTCACCCTTTGTTTTTAACCCGATGATGCGAGTAATCAGACCGCCAATGAACGGGATGCCCAAATAGATGAATACGCTTTCGGCGATCTGACCGATGGTGATGTCCACGATTGCCCCTTTGAGGCCGAACCACCCGGGAAGAATGGCAATGAAAAACCAGGCATAAACCGAGAAGAAGAGCACCTGGAAGATAGAATTGAAAGCCACCAGGCCGGCGCAATACTCAGCATCGCCTTTGGCCAGATCGTTCCAGACCAGAACCATGGCGATGCACCGCGCGAGCCCGATCATGATCAGCCCCACCATGTATTCGTGATGGCCGGACAAGAGTGAAATCGCCAGGAAGAACATCAGAATTGGCCCGATGATCCAGTTCTGAACCAGAGACAAGGCAAGGATTTTGCCATCGCGAAATACAAAACCAAGTTTTTCATAACGGACTTTGGCTAAGGGCGGGTACATCATCAGTATCAGGCCTATCGCAATCGGGATATTCGTGGTTCCCACCTGGAAAATATTGATGAAGTCTCGTACCCCCGGGTACAGATAGCCGCCGAAAACGCCGACCGCCATGGCCAGAAAAATCCACAGAGTTAGGAATCGGTCGAGAAAGCTCAAGTTTTTGATCACGGAACCAGCCATCTTGTTTTCCTTTCCTTGTCCCGCAGTTGCCCCGTTATAATCACATTTCGTTATATGGCGAAATATAGAGGTGTGTAGCTCCAGTGTCAAGAACGAATTTCGGTCAAGGATTGCAGTATTGTGTTAGAAAATGATGCGATCAACAAACGAGGGTGCAGCGGCGTTCGGGTATTACGGCCGTATTGCGGAAGGTTGGGGAAAATTGCCTGAAATAATTACTGATTCAGAAATAAACAGTCTCCCCTAATCCGCCCAGGCATATAAAAGGTTTCAAATGAGACCATCTATACTATTCGCCGGATCGATCCTCGATGTACGTTCTGTATTTATCAAGCAGTGCGTAGGCATACTCTCTGCGGACGACGTAAGACGACGGGATATAGTTCTTTTTCGCTTCGAGCCTTTTGATGGCCTCTTCGGCGGTCGCTTCGGTAGCCTTTTTGCCTTCAGCGTAAAGCTCAGCCATGATCTCCTCCAGACCATTGACACCGACGAATGTTCCATCCCTGAATTTCAGCATGCGCCGCCCAACTGGCGGCGTAGGCGTGGCTCAACCATCCTTTCAGAGTTCCTTTTCGCTTTGCGAAACTCTTTGTGTGAGCTGTGATACGTCGTCAGGATTCTTCGATAGCACTTTATCAGTCCTAGAAGTAGTACCGCACCCTCAGTTCCAGGCGGGCGTCGTTGGGCTTTTCGCCGTATTCGCTGAAGTTGTCGCCGATGAGGACCGTGCCTTTGAGGCGCAGCTCGAGATTGGTGATGCCGGTGTAGAGCAGCTCCGGAGAGAGTGAGAAGCTGCGGTCGTCGAGGCTGAGAATGGTGGTGACCGCCGGCGTGAAGTAGAGCAGGTCGAAGGGCTCCTTCTGGCTCACCCGGAAGTAAAGATAACCCCGCATGGGGTTGGGACGGCCGTAGCCTCCCTGGGTGAGATTGGCGGCCTTTTGGATCGGTCCGGCGTTGCCGGTGTTTACATACGCATCGAAAGCCTGGTCGACGAAGCTGTAATAGTCCTTGGCTTCGGGTTCACTGTACCCGCTGCCGTTGTGGTAGTACTCGAGGATGTAGGTGGTGTCGATGCTGGTCAGGTACCGCAATCCCAGCAGACCGCTCCAGGCGTCGATTTCGCTCTCGGAAACCCGCCCATTCGAATCGACTTTCATCCGCTGAAGATCATCGATCCAGGCCGACTCCCCGTGGATTTCCAAATTGGTAGTGATGTTGCGTGAAAAGTCGAACCCGACGCGGTCGGGGCGGCTGTTGCCCGTCAGAAACATGAGATCGATATCGGTATCCCATAACAAGAAATAGGCCTTTGCTGCATAATTGAGGTGGCCGGATTCGCCGAAATCATGGTTCAGCCCATAGTCCACCGGGAGCAGAAAAGGCGAAAGGGAAAAGGTCTTGAGCGGCCCCTCGAGGCTGCGGATGTAATCGAAGCCCGCCATGTAATAGCCCTCCAGGTTGAGCGAGGGGTCGTCCGGATCCTTGGGCCGGTCGAGGAAGGCGACGGGGTTCCAGGCATAGCCCTTGCCCCATTTGGCGGTCAATTTGCCGGCGGATGCGGTGAGCGATGGGGTCGGCTTGGCGGCCAGAAACAGCTCATACGGTTTGGAGTCGTCCGACCATCCGTCGTAGGTGCGGTCGAGGCTGTTGTTGATCCGGGCAAAGGCCTTGAAGATGTTCCATTCGATCCCGGCGTCGAGCTGCAGGGTGAAATCGTACTCGCTGAGGGGGTTGCTCACGTGCCGGTCATAGAAGCGGGTCTTGTACAGGGCGGCATCCCGGTCGAGGTCGAAAAGCATCGGCTTGGCTTCCGCGTATCCGCCGAAGGAATAGGGTTTTTTGTCGGTTTCAGATGTGTCGAAAGAATACTCGTCTGCGGCGGCGGCCGTCGGTGGCATCATCAGAGCAGCGAACAGGAGCAGAACTCCAATCGCGCACAACGCCCGCGGGGGTCGCCTATTGTTCCTGCGCGTCTTAGCCGGCCAACTCAACGTTCCCGCCCGAGTGATTAGCATCTCAGATGGCCATCGTTTTAAGATTAGTTT
>AMWB02023904.1_pt1 | contig 16616 bp, 13 predicted proteins | sample 200311 | NCBI WGS metagenome assembly AMWB02 (sample SAMN02737377, study PRJNA173069) | bioreactor metagenome | biome: anode biofilm in microbial fuel cells | place: USA: California | collected 2010-12-16 | reverse complement strand
GCCGCGGCGTATTGCCGCATCCACCGTCGCAAGCAGAGTCGCCGAAGAGCTGGGGGTGGCTGGCGACCTCGTCGGCTATAAAATCCGCTTTCATGATTATACGACGCCTGCGACAAAGATCAAGTTCATGACCGACGGTGTGCTCCTGGCCGAAACACGACAGGACCGGCTTTTGTCCAGATATGGCGTGATAATTGTCGATGAAGCCCACGAGAGAAGTCTCAATATTGATTTTCTGCTCGGCTACCTCAAACAGCTGCTGGCAAGACGCAAGGATCTCAAGCTCATCATCACCTCGGCGACTATCGATACAGCCGCCTTCGCCAGACATTTTAATAACGCACCCGTCATCAAGGTTTCCGGACGGACCTTTCCCGTCACCGTTCGTTACCATCCGCCGGAAGATGATGCCTCCGGTGAAAAAACCGGCGAACTGGAGCACACGGTGCAAACGGTTTACGAGCTGTTCACCCATGAGGCCAAAGGTGACATTCTGGTTTTTTTACCGACGGAGCGAGATATCCGTGACTGTTGCCAGCTGCTCGAAAAAAAAATCCCCCAGGCAGTCGTTCTGCCGATCTTCGGTAGACTTCCCGCTGGAGACCAGAAAAGAATTTTTCAGAACTTCAATCAGGTGAAGATTGTCGTTGCCACAAATGTCGCCGAAACTTCAGTCACCGTGCCGGGAATACGATACGTTGTCGATAGCGGACTGGCCCGAATTTCTTACTATAATGTCCGGGCCAAGACCACCAGCCTGCCGGTCAGCAGGATCTCCAGAGCCAGTTGTGACCAGCGCAAGGGACGATGCGGCCGGATCGCCCCCGGTCTGTGCATCCGTCTTTATTCGGAAGAGGACTACAACGATCGACCCGAATACACCCTGCCCGAGGTAAAACGCTCCAATCTTGCCGAGGTCATTTTACAGATGATATCACTCGCGCTGGGCGATCCGGAAAAATTCCCTTTTCTCGATCCTCCCTTTAAAAACGCCATCCGGGAAGGATATCAGCTGCTTCGCGAACTCGGTGCCATCGATGATCATAAAAAATTAACCCGCCGGGGAAGGATCATGGCCGATCTGCCCATCGATCCCTGCATTGCCAGAATCATCATCGAGGCCAAAGACCATAACTGCCTGCGGGAAGTGAAGATAATCTCCGCGGCACTCGCCATCCAGGATCCACGCATACGTCCTGCAGACCATGAAAAAGAGGCCGATATGGCCCATCAGCTTTTCAGCCACCCCCATTCCGATTTCATGGTCCTGCTCAATATCTGGAACACCTTCCACCAGGCAGATGACAAAACCAGATCATGGTCAAAACTGAAGAAATATTGCACAACACATTTTCTGTCCTTTCAGCGAATGCGTGAATGGTTCGATCTGCACAGCCAGTTAAGCCGAATAATCGATACGAGGGAGGGCTTTGCCGAAAACGCTGCCGACGCATCCTATGAGCAGATCCATAAATCTTTTCTCGCTGGTTTTCTGCGTAATCTGGCCCTAAAGAAACAGGGCAATCTGTATCTGGGCACCCACAACAAAGAACTGATGATTTTTCCCGGCTCCCACCAGTTCATGAAAGCCGGTCAGTGGCTGGTGGCCGCATCGTTTGTCGAGACCAGCAGACTTTACGCCCTCACCGTTGCCACCATTGAGTCCGACTGGATCGAAGCGGTTGCCGAGCACTTATGCAAATATTCCTGGTCCAATCCTCACTGGCAGAAGAAAACCGGCCAAGTCGTGGCCGACGAGAAGGTGTCGCTGTTCGGCCTGATTATTGCCAGCGGGCGAAAAGTCAATTTCGGCAGAAGGAACAAGAAAAATATTGCGGCCGCCAGAGACATCTTTATTCAGTCCGCCCTTGTTGGTGGTGAAATCAACGGATCCTATCGCTTCCTGGAGCACAATCTGGCACTCATCAAAAAATGGCAGGACGCTGAAGAAAAACTGCGGGTGCGAAATATTATTGCTGATGAACTGACCCTGCATGCATTTTATGACCAGAGAATTCCCGCCGAAGTCTATGACCAGACTACCTTAAAGCGCTTTTTGCACACCGCCAAAGACACCTCTTTTCTGCTGATGCACGAGAGTGACGTGCTGCGCCGCCGCCCCGAAGAAAGAGAGCTGGTTGATTTTCCCCCGATGCTTACCATTGGCAGCATGCAGCTGCGCCTGGAATATCATTTTGAACCTGGCTCGGACAACGACGGCGTCACCTTCCGCATCCCGTATAATTCTGCCGCCACCTTATCCCCCGACATCTTTGAATGGCTGGTGCCCGGGCTGCTCCGCGAAAAGCTGACCTTTCTTCTGAAAGCATTGCCCAAAAGCATCAGAAAGAACCTGGTGCCGCTCAGCGAGACGGTGGTCAGCCTGCTCGACGATATGAACCACGGCTCAGGCTCTCTGTACTCCGCGCTGGAGACAGCCATTTTAAAACGATCAAGGCTGCTCATTCGTCGTTGTGACTGGACCGACAACCTGCCGCTTCATCTGCAGCCTCGTTTTCTCCTGTTTGATGATGCGGGCAATACGGTCTGTGCCGGACGCAATCTGCGCGAACTTCTGGCTGCACCTGGCGCAGGCAAGTGCCCGTTCCTGCAGAGCACCTTGCGGGATGCAGAACAAAAACGCATTGACCGCTGGGACAACACCACCCATACTACCTGGAATTTCAAGGGGCTGCCCGAAACCATCCCCACCTTCACCCCACAGGGAGAGGTCGCCGGTTTGCTTTATCCGGTACTGCTTGCAGACCCAGAACACAGCCAGGTCAGGATTGCCTTTGAAAAGGACCAGAGGGTTGCTAAAGAACTGAACAGGCAAGGCACCCTGTTCCTCTACACCCTGCAGTTCAAAACGCAATACAAGTCCTTGAAACAGCTCTGCACAACGACACTCTCCGGCCCCTCTTCCGTCTGGCTGATGCGCATCGGAACAACCCGCAAAGAGGTTATCGACAAGCTGCTGCAGGCTATTCTCGCCGCCATTTTTGGCCCGATACCCAAAGGAATTGTGGCAGAAGCAACATTTTTACAAACCGTCAGGCAAGTCGAAGCTCGTGGTTTTTTTGCTGCCGGTCAGGAGCTTTGTCAGCAAATTATGGCACTCGTCCGGTTACGACGAACCGTGGAGGACTCCCTGCAGAAAATTTTCACCCAGCAGACTCATAAATTTCTTTTCCCGCCGAACAAAAAAGCTGATTTTCAGGCACACCTGCATGATATCTTTCCAATAGAGCTCTTTTCAGTCCCGACACCAATAGATTTCCACAACGTCAACAGACAGCTGCAGGGGCTTCTCATCCGGCTGGAGCGATTTCAGGGAAATCCCAGCAAGGACAACCAGAAAGCCCTGCAGATTGAACCGTATCTTTTGCAATTGCATGAACTTGAAGCAAAAAGAGCGACATTGTCAGAGGAGGCACTTGCCCAGGTTTTCCGGTTCAGAGATCTTATCAATGAATACAGGATTTCTCTTTTTGCACCGGAAATAAAAACCCGTGAACCTGTTTCACAAAAAAAGCTCGATCAGCAATGGAGACTGACACTGACCAAGTGTTAAGGGGGATTTATGAGCAAGGTTACGCTGGGAGTATTACTCTGTCTTTCTTCGCTGATTTTAATGCACCGCAATCAAGCAGCAATCGGCATAATCACTTTTATAGTCGGCATCGTCCTGATGAATGGATGGCAATGGCCAAAGCGATAAGCTGTTGTTTATGATGCCAAAACGGTATGGATTATGTGCTTGAGACTATCCATGGTGAATGGTTTTGGCAAAGTGTTGACAAACCCATATTCCCGACAGTTCTGCATGACTGGATCCAGGATCATGCCACTCATGGCGACAACTTTGAGACCGGCATCCATCTCATGCAGTATACGGCAGGTTTCCACTGCCGACTCGTCATTTTTATCAGAATGAGCAATAACAACCAGCGGCAATGGCAACATTGGATTACCAGAGAAACGCTGCAGCTCACGTATCGCCCCGTCACGGTCGGCAACCGCTATAACCGAATAACCGAGATAGCCAAGCATTATTTTCCCTACCTCAGCCATCTGCTCGTCAGGCTCTATCAGCAAGACAAAGCGATCGACGGCGAGCGGTGCATCGTGCACGGCAAGCTGGGATTGACCTTCAGCGACCGCCGGAAGATAGAAAGAAACAATGGTCCATTTATTAAGTATGGAGTTGACCACGACATATCCGCCATGATTGCGAAGAATTGCATATACGACGGTGAGACCGAGCCCCACACCTTTATGTGCGCCTCGCTCTTTGGTAGAATAATACGGATCAAAGATTCTGAATATCTGCCCAGGGCTGATGCCCCGGCCAGCGTCACGGATATCAATTCTGACATACTTTCCGGCAGGAACGTACTGGCCCGCCATCAGCTGCGGAGTGGCAAAATCATCTGCATCAATAATAACATCAAGCTTCTGCCCTGCAGATGCCTCGACCGCATTCTGCAGTACCCTGACGAGCGCTTGGGACAATTCCTGCGGGTCCCCGTGAACAAGAGCGTTAGGGGCGATTACCTTTATCCGGCAAAGATCGCTTCCCCCTTTAAAAAAATTGGCAACGACTTCTTTTACCAGAGATTCTATCGGAACATTTTCCCTGCTCACTATACCAAAATTAGAAAAACAGGATATCTGCCGGGTAAGGTCAACAGCCACAAGGGCGGCCTGTTTCGCCTGCTGTAGCATTTGTCTACGAACTAACGCGCTCCGTCTTCCGTCATGCAGAGTTGCAATGTCCAGATTTCCGCATATGACGGTCAACAGATTGTTGAAATCGTGGGCAAATCCACCGGCCATGCAGCTCATTGCATCCATTTTTTTGACAAGTTTCAAGGCATTGTCCAATTCTTTCTGATACTTCTCCGCGTTAAATTGTCGAGAAATATCACGGAGAATACAGAGGCCAAAGAGGGAACCCTTTTCCTGTATCGGAATAAAAGATGCGGTTAAAACCAAATTATCGAGGAAAAGAGGGGCATCTTCCACAATATCATATTTTCCCATTCCGCATCCGAGAAGCTGTTGCTTGGTCCATTCATGAACAGCTTCCTTGAAAGGTCCCCAATCGATCACTTTCAAGAGCGGCATGCCAATAATAGTTTCCTCCCGGCACGAGAATATTCTCAGGGCAGAACTATTTGCGGCGATCACTTTGCCCTGAAAGTTCAGCTCGAGAATCCCCTCCTCAAGATTGCCCAATATCTCTGCAAGATGATATTTTTCTAGCAAAAGCTCACTTGTCATATGTGATGGCTGCAGACCTTCGGGAATATGGGCAGTCAACTGGGGTGTGCCGGAAAATTTGGTTTTTTCGACAGCATATGCCCGCAACGCTTGCTGGAGATGCCGGCGGATTTCCTGCAGACTTCCCTTGGCTATGCAGATATCGTAAGGTATTTCCCGGAGAATCCTTTCAATATCCTCGAGGACAATGGCGGACAAAATGACAATAAAGACTTTTTCATATTTCTTGGTGTTGCGCAGGATTCTGCACAATTGTTCGCCGCTGACCATCGGCATGATGAGATCGGTAAAAACAATATCCGGCGCAAAGTCATCAATGACCTCAAGTGCGGCCAGCCCGGTATCGGCGGTATGTACAGTACACCCCTCCTGCAGGAGGATCGCAGAAACAGCACGCAGCAGGACGGGATTGTTGTCTACCACAAGGGCTTTTATTTCCATATATATATATACCTTGGCCTTCTTATCTGAAAACGACTTCCTTGAAAAATTTGATCATCTTTCGCCGTCTATCGACCATTTTCAATTGTTCCGGTATCAGGTCGGTCTGATTAATCTTCATGACCGACATTTTATATTCAATGTGGGTTGCAAACCGATTGTCCACATACCACGCATACATAAGCCCCATCAATAAGCCGGGGGGGGTGAACCGTTCATTGTTGTTTACCAGCCGGGTATAATGGTTCTCATCATTGGCAGCGCACATCCGGGCAAGCAGGAGAAAGGTTTTCAGCTGTTCATGATTGAAAAAACTCACCCTCTCGTTTTCCGCCTTGAGGTAAAGATGATACACCCTGCCGAGATGCACCTCGTCGATCTCAATACTTTGCATCGTTTTTTTCGCGGCATAATCGCCAAGAAGAGATTCCCCCAGGGCGATCATCAACGCCACTTCAAGGTTGTGCCTATTGCCAATCTGGTCTCCTCTGATTTTAAGACATCGATCCTCAAGATCAAAAAAAGAAAACACATTGTCCCATTGCTGATCCCGGTGCCAATACTCCCGGTCGATGCAATGCAGCTCTTTAAAATAATCCAGGTGGCTCAGAGGAATAACGGGATGATCGAGAAAAATATCGGCAAGGGTTGATTTCAATGCCTCTTCATCCATGCCGCCACGGCCCCCGACAAAGATAAGTTTCAGGTTCTTCAGTCGCTCCATGATGCCGACATAACGCTGAAAGGGCTGGATATGCATGCTCCCCGACAGCTGATATGAGGTCGGCAACAGCTCTGTGTGAATTCCTGTCTTACCAGAAGCATCAGCAAAACAGCTTCGCCCGTTATATAATCCTTTAATCGCCAGGGCGAGGGTATCCGGGTCATGCTGGATAACACCTCTTTCAGCAAGGGCATCCAGTGAATACACCCCGCATTCAACCGGAATATAGTTATGCTTGGTCAACTGCTCCTTGTCCAAAAAGATAGGGATTTTACCCTCAACCGCGTATCTCTGCAGAACAGAGGCAGGGATATCATGCAGCGAAATACACAACACTTCGTTAAAGAGTCCTTTCGTGCCACCGGGAATGTTTTTTTCATAGGCCCGAATCATGTCTGATACATGGAATTTCCTTTCCGGGTCGGCAATGGACAGATCGGTCTCCCCTGCCTGCACCCAGAGGTTGGAGACGAGCACCTTCAGCGCATTTCTGTTGTTCCGCACAGCATCGGCCAGTCCGGGAACCTTGAAGACTGGAATGATTGAGGAATACAGGCTTCCCGGGGCGAGGATAACAATATCGGCCGCGCGGATATCTTCGAGAATCTCATCGTAAACCCGTACTGTATCGCAGTAATCCACAGAAACACTTTCGACGGGAAAGCCTCTTTCAGCCTCGCTTAATTTATGCTCACCAACTATCTCTACCCCATTGGTATAGAGCACCCGCAGCTGCGCCGGCGTGGAAGTACAGGGAAGCACCGCCCGCTCCCCTGCGCCAACAGCAAGGGATAACGCGTTCAGACCGGTGAACATTGCTCTATGCAGCAGATCTTGATTGTGAACCAGATCGATATTTGTTATCGACGGGTCAATCTCCCGGAATATGGCAGCTGCCAGAAGCAGATTCCCCAGGCAATGAGAACGTTTCAAGGTAGCAGCAAGTCTCGGATCTCTGAAGAGAGAGTTGATCAAAGCTCTCAGAAATTGCGCGAATGACCGGGGAAGTAAGTTGACTTTTCCCTCAATATTCAGCAAATCCGGCCGGTTATGAACCAACGGACCGGTAAATCGCCAATTGAAGACATCAGACAGAATGGCCGCCACCTGAGCCGCTTCCATCGCATCGATATTGTATCTCTTTTGTAAATTAGCCAGTTGAATGGAAGACAGCAGCACATGCCGCATGTCTCCGACCGCAACTATCGGCAGATCTTTCAGTAATTCGCCTGTCGATCCACCGTTATCGGTAATACAGACGACAGAATGTGTTTGCGGAAACACCTCTTTCAGACCGACAAAAGGCTTCTGCGCCCAGCTGGCAAGCCGGGAGTCACCGCCGATTAAATTGGACAATCCCGTTCCGCCGCCAAAAACCACTACTTTGACGTTTTCAACACTTTCAGCCAGCAGCTCCTGTCGAAAAGAATGCAGATGAGCTTTAGCAATGGAATGTGCACCAGCGGGAACCCCCCGCAGAACAAGATCAATAATCTTCTCGCGCAGGTCCTGCTGGGGCAGCCAGTCCAGGGGGGAAAGACGGACTTGCCGAATGTCATGAAGTTTCTCTGCTATCAAAGCAAACCTCGATCAAAGAGATCAGATTAAGAATAGTGGCTGTTGAGTATTCCGCACAGGCAGAGTGTTACGCATCCTTCTGCAGATATTTTTCAACCCGGAGGAGATCTTCCGGGGTATCCACTTCTATCGAATCATGCCCGGTTACGGTAACCTTTATTTTGTAGCCAAATTCAAGAGCACGCAGTTGTTCAAGTTTTTCGAACCTCTCCCATTCTCCCTCGGGTAAAGCGACAAAATCGAGTAAAAAGCTCTTTCTATAGGCATAAAGACCAAGATGCTTATAATAAGTCGGTTTTATTTTTTCATCCGGATTTCGCTGGAAGGGAATCGGTGATCTTGAAAAATAGAGAGCAAAATTATTCCTGTCAAACACGGTCTTGACATGATTGGGGTCCTGTATTTCCTCAAAACGAATGATTTTAAATATCAGCGTCGACATCGGCAATGTCGGATCGTCCAGCAATGGCTGCACCAGCTGCTCCACGACTTCAGCGGGAAAAAGCGGCTGATCTCCCTGAATATTAACGACCACGTCATGTTCAGATATTTCAAGAATCGCTGCTGCCTCGGCCAGCCTGTCCGAACCGGAAACATGATCTTTTCTGGTCATTACGTATTCTCCGCCGAACTGCTCGACGCACCTGGCAATGCGTGAATCGTCGGTTGCGACAACCACCCGGGAGAGTATTTTAACTGCTTGCGCTCGTTCTACTACGTGCTGAATCATCGACTTACCGGCAATTCTCGCCAGTGGTTTTCCTGGAAATCGATTTGAATCGTAACGAGCAGGTATGATTGCTATGACTTCAGTTTTTTGATTTGACATGGTATGCTTGATGAATGTGAGTTGCTGGCGAATACGTTTCCAGAATGAAACTGTTCTTAATTACTCCCCAAAAATGTACGATTTATGCTCCCTCAGAATGCAATATCTGTTTCATCTACAATAGATTCGTCGATAATTCTACAAAAAGCGATTGCTTTAGCGGTAAAACTCAACCTTCCATTCGCTCCTTCGATTGAGCAGCGAACAACTGAGTTTATTCTGGCATATACGCCAAAGGGACTGCAATTTCTGCATATGCCTGCTGGCACACAAAAATCCTTTTGCCTGCTGTTTGTCGATTTTATTCATGGCAAGAACGGTTTTAGACTGGCCAGAGATTGCACCATCAAACAACCTCTCGCCCGCGCGGCAGGACTTAAACCCGGTTTCCGACCGACCATCCTCGATGGAACAGCTGGCAATGGTGCGGATGGTTTTGTCCTGGCCAGTCTTGGCTGCCGGGTAACCTTATGTGAACGATCACCAATCATCGGAGCTCTTTTAGAAGACGGCCTCGCCCGAGCCGCCGGGGAGCAGAGAACAGCCGAGATCGTCGAACAGCGGATCAACCTGACGCACGGGGATACCCGCGATTACCTTGATAATTCGAGTGCAACCTTCCACACAATTTATCTTGATCCGATGTATCCGCATCGCCCGAGCTCGGCGCTCAACAAGCAGACATTGCGGACAATCCGTTCGCTTGTCGGTGGTGATTCGGATGGAGCAGACCTGCTTGAAAAAGCACTTGTAAAAGCCGAGAACCGGGTCGTTGTCAAACGACCGCACAAAGCCCCTTTACTTTCCTCTATCCAGCCTTCCCATGTTATTGCAATGAAAAACAGCCGCTATGATGTTTATTTGACCTTCAAGGCATGATGAACTCGTAAAAAGTCCAATTTCAAGATGACTCAGTAAAAAGCTTCATATACGAGGCGTATGAATTTCACTATTATTTCGGCGTACTCAGGTACGTCGTAATGATAGTGGTTGCAACGCCCGAAGGAAGTGCCCTTGGGGTACAACGAAGTAGATGCAGATTTCTATGCCCTTTGGGTAATTTTTACGACGTCATTCACTTGTGATACTGCTCTCCGGCCTTAATAGTATAGGCCCTGTACAGCTGCTCTACGAGCAGCATTCGTGCCATATCATGGGTAAAAGTCATTTTTGACAGTGATATGAGCAGATCTGCCGCAGCGATCACGGCAGGCGGGTGGCCATCCGGTCCACCGATCAGATAGAATACTTCTTTTTTCCCCTGCATTTCCCATTGATCGATTTTCTGGGAAAAAGCCTCTGAAGAAAACTGTTTTCCCCGGGAATCGAGGACAACAACCATCGCTCCGGCTGGTACCGCCTGCAGAAGGATCCTTCCCTGTTCTTCAGAAGACTGCGTTTTGCCTCGCCCTCGTCCTTTTTCCTTGAGAATCGTGATGGAAAAAGTGGTGTAGTGCTGCAGGCGAGAGGCATATTCCGCGACCCCGTCTTCTATAAATTTATCTTTTATTTTTCCAAGAAAGAGAAGCTGGTGTTTCATTGCTGCTGATCAGCACAGTATGATGGATTCATCCATCAGTTTTTTGAGAATTTGACAAAATTTATCGTAGCCGATGTCTTTTTTTATACCGGGACAGGAATCGGCAATAGTGTGGAAATTATTTTCATCCGACAGGATAGACGGATGCAGAGGCCATTGACCACACCGCCATGGCCGGCCTTTATGAACGGTACAGCCGTCATCATAAAAAATGCAATGGCCGTCGATTGTCTTCATCTGAACAGTCTTGCCAGTCAGTCGCCAATATTTTTGCTGCACCTCTTTTTCAGACATGTCGAGAGCTTTAATCATCCTGGCCTGATCACTCGCGTCAAGCGAAACTGTGGTCTCACCGTGACAACAATACCCACAGCGAGTACAGGAAAATATCTGTTCGGTTAAAGTCATTACCTGCCTTTTCTGTTACCTGTTTTGCATGCTGAACAATAGCAGCCATACATTAAAAAAATGCTTTCATCCTTCTTTCCTTCTTTTTTGGGTGATGATAAACATAATATGACAAACATACATCTCTCGGCCGCGAGATTCACCCAAAACTGACAGATGCATAAAAAAATTGCTGAATTTTGCTGAAAAGAGTAGCTTAGCAACGCTTCAAGGACGGCAACCGTTCACCTGTGCCGGAAACACTTTAATGAGATCTTTTAACGCTGCCGACAACATCGAAAGGTCGAAGACAAGCTGATTGTACTGGTAAACCTTTACACATTCACTCAACATTCTGGTAACCCTGCGCATAGCTTTAACGTATCTGTATGCTGCGAGATATTCTCTTTTATATAAATCGAGTTTCTAAATTCTTTCGAGAAACATTCCTTTTTCTTGTTACGTTAATCAGGCATTGGCGGGAAAAAAGAGGCGCCAATGCCGACATTCGTGTGGCATATAATGGGTATTCTTCCGGACCAAAGAAGGATTGGTTTTATACCTTTATAAAAGAACTTACCGGCGCACAGATCGCAGTCTCCTGGTATAAACCTTCGCTTATTATCTGCTCATCTTTTGGAAGTTTTTGGCTATTGAAGGTTATCCTTTGGGCAGCGAAGGCACCAAGTCTCTTTTTTACCGAAGAAAATCTTTCAACTTTAAAAAAATACCGGGAATATAGAACTTATTTAGCGGGTCAACCTTCTCTCGCCATGGGATTTGACTATAGCTCTGCCGCCAATTATCGACGTTTTCCTCTTTGGCTGATGTATCTTTTCCCTGCTGAATTTGCGGCAACAGCTTCTGTTGCTTTAATCCAGCAGCGACTGAACCAGATAGAAAGGGTATGTTTTCATCCGAAAACAAAGTTTGCCGCCATGATTGCCAGCCATGATGGGTATGCATCAAATAAAAAGGTTTTTGGATGTACACAGAATACATCGAGATCGGCTATTACCAAGCAACTAACGACTATTGATTTTGTGCATTGCCCTGGGAAGTTACTGCACAATGACGATTCACTGCTTGCGGAATACAATGATAACAAAATTTCCTATCTGAAACATTTTGTCTTTAATATTTGTGCAGAAAACGCCGCGGTTAAAGGCTATGTGACCGAAAAGTTATTTGAAGCGATTGATGGGGGGACTATCCCAATTTACTGGGGTGCCGAAAACCCTGAACCGAATATACTCAATCAGCAGAGAATAATCTTCTGGAACGAGTGCGAGATTGAGCAGACATTAACAAAAGTGAAAAAATTATATATGGATGCGGACGCGAGAGCAAGCTTTCTCCGGCAACCAATCTTCACAAGCGATGCAGCAGAAGAAATACATCACTATTTTGAACAGTTACGAAATGACCTTAAGAAGTTGCTCCGCAAATAAATTTACTATGACCACAAAAATTATCAGTCACTCAGAGCGATGGCAGGGTTACGGCATTTATGCCCTTTATCTCACTTGTTTTTCCTGTCTCCTTTCGTCGTCGATGTTAGCACTTTTCTCTACCGTCATGCTTATCTGCTGGCTTGCCTCAGGCACCTTTAAAAATATTCCCGGCGTAATAAAAGAGAATTCCATAACAGTTTATGGAATTATTTTTTGTTGTCTATTACTGATCGGCGTATCTTATTCCCCCGCCCCTCTTATCGACTCGGTGGGTTTTTTAAAAAAATACCGCCTGCTGCTGTTTATTCCCATCGTCTTATCACTCACAAAAGGACATGTTAATGTGCCGAGAAATGTGGTGAATGCCTTTCTGTTGGGCTACCTGGTGGTTCTTGTTAATGACTTCCTGGTGCATTTTCACCTCCTCGAACCTAATATAATGTCGCTTAAGAGAAGCGGTGGTGGCTTTCTGGTAATTTTTGCCTATCTTGTTCTTCAAAGAGCCCTGCTGGAAAAAGCGCAAAGGGTTTTATGGACGGTTTTTTTTGCAGTACTGTGCTTTGATATCTTTTTTATCCTTCACACTAGAACAGGCTGGCTGATTTCTATCGGCCTGGCGCTGCTGTTTGTTGTGCAGCATTTCCCGCTGAAAAAACAAGGAATAGCTCTCGCTCTGACCGTATGTCTGGGGGTGGGGGTATTTTACACATCGCAATCCGTTCAGCAACGAGTCCAGCTGACAATCAACAATTTAAAAGCATATCACCCGGAAGAAAAAAATTCCCGGACAAGCATTGGGTTACGATTAGACTGGTATCAGGACAGCATCGACTTGATCAAAGATAAACCACTATTTGGATATGGCACCGGCAGTTATGCGACAGTGCAGAAAAAGCTTATAGCAGGCACAGCCACCGAGGCGGCAAGCGACCCGCACAATGAATTTCTGTTAACAGCGGTACAGATAGGGCTGGTCGGATGCGTTTTCTTATTGTTATTCCTACTGGATCCAGTGATACGTTCGTTCCGGTTGCTCCGTTTACAAGAGCGCGAACAGGCCTTTGCTCTCCAGGCCACGGTAATGTCCTTAGTGATAGGGTGCTTTTTCAACTCGTGGCTGCTCTCCATGATACCGAGTCATATTTTTGTATTGCTCATAACTGTATTTTATCCAGTCAGGACGAGGCACGAGCAGATCGACGCCTCATAAATGAGGCACAGTAAGCGCGAAACACCAAGAATCAGCGCGGCAATCAGGCGTTACCGATAACATCTTCAAAGGTTGCTATATCTATGCCATATTCCATCGCAGCAGCCTTCCATTTGAGTTCATCAGGCATATCGAAAATAATGGAGTCATTGGCCGGCAAGGTCAGCCAGCCGTTATTTAACAGTTCATTTTCCAGCTGACCCGGTCCCCAACCGGTATAGCCTAATATAAATAAATAGGTGGCAGGCCCGCCGCCTCTGGCAATTTCTTCCAAAACTTTTATTTCTCTGGTCAGGGAAACCGTCCGGCTGATATCAAGCTTATGTTCCGCAGTATAATCCGAGCGATACAAAATAAAGGCAGACTCTAAATCAACCGGTCCGCCGATATGTACCGGTGCCAGTTTTTTATCCGGAACCGGTAAATTAGCGCCCTGGAGTATCTCAGCCAGAGAGAACAACGGATTAGGCCTGTTGACGGAGACTCCCATTGCCCCATCTGCGTTATGGGCACACATGTAAATGACATGCTCCTCAAAGCGGGGATCAGGCATTTGTGGTGTAGACACCAGAAAGCTCCCCGCCAGAGAGTAGTTTCGGTGGTTTGCTTGTTCATTCATAGCAGTATATCCTGAAGAAACGGGAGGACTGGCAAAGAAAGAAATCTCGTCTATTCCTGTAAATCTAACAAATCATGGTTATTTGCGTCAAGAGTCGAATGGAAAAAGGACAATTCCGCCCGGAGGGGAGATTGACCATGACAAATCACCGATTATACCATACTATTAACAACTGGAACCAGAGGACACAACCCTCATGCCGGCAACTTCCCGAAAAACCTGATCAAGCCTGAGCAGACACACCATGCAAAGTGATATAGATAAAATTCTGAACTGTTGTCACCATGATCCTTTTCATTATCTCGGAGCCCATTTTTCTGGTTCCCATGATGAATCAGTGACCCTGCGAACCTTTCAACCCCATGCCTCCGCGGTAAAACTGCGTCTTGATGGAAAAGCGTACGACATGGAACGCATCCATGGGGACGGTATTTTTGCCCTTACCCTGGAGACCCAACAGTTAAAGAATCCATCTTTAAACCCCGATGCCTACCAATACGAAATACACTTTTACAATGGAACAATATGGTCAACAAACGATCCCTACAGGTTTACGGTCCAACTGGGCGAAGAGGATCGCTTCCTGTTTAATGGAGGGAAAAACTATAAATTATACAATCACTTAGGTGCACATGTAAAAAATATTCAGAATATCAGCGGTACTATTTTTCGGGTATGGGCACCAAATGCTCAAGCAGTCTCCGTAGTCGGCAACTTCAACAGCTGGGATGGGCGTGTGCATCAGATGCGAAGTCTTGGCGCTTCCGGCATCTGGGAACTCTTCGTCCCCCATCTGCCGGAAAATGAAATTTATAAATTTGCGATAAAGACCCAGCAAGGGCATATTCTGGAAAAATGCGACCCATTTCAGTTTTACGGAGAATTACGCCCCCAAAACGGATCAATCGTCCAATCACTGGACACATTCAACTGGCATGACCAGCAATGGCAGGAGGCCAAACGAAACACCTCTCCTTACGATGGGCCACTGTCCATCTATGAAGTCCATCCCGGTTCCTGGCAGAGAGATCCAGATGCCCCAGATCGTTTCCTCACCTATCGTGAACTTGCCGATATCTTAATTCCCTACGTGCAGCAGCTCGGTTTTACCCATATCGAGCTGATGCCGGTTATGGAGCATCCGCTTGACGAGTCGTGGGGCTATCAGGTCACGGCCCCATTCAGTATCAGCAGCCGATACGGAACTCCGTACGAGTTTATGTATTTTGTCGATTGTTGTCATAAAAATAATATCGGGGTGATCCTCGACTGGGTGCCGGCCCACTTCCCCAAGGACAACCACAGTCTGGGCCAGTTTGACGGCACAGCCCTCTATGAGCACGAAGATTATCGGCGGGGTTCTCATCCGGAATGGGGTACCTATATATTTAATTATGGCAGAAACGAAGTGAGTAACTACCTCATCGCCAATGCCCTTTTCTGGCTGGACACCTACCACATTGATGGCTTACGCGTCGATGCCGTGGCGTCGATGATCTATCTTGATTACGCCAGAAATGATGGAGAATGGCTGCCCAATTGCCATGGCGGCAAAGAGAATCTCGAAGCAATCGAGTTTCTCCGCCACCTGAACTCCATCGTCTATGACATCTTCCCGGACACCCTGCTCATCGCCGAAGAATCAACAAATTTCTATGGCGTATCAAAACCGGCAGATCAGGGTGGCCTGGGTTTTGGGTTCAAATGGAATATGGGGTGGATGAACGATATTCTGAACTATTTCACCAAGGATCCGCTCTATCGAAAATTTCACCATAACAGCCTTACCTTCTCGATCATGTATGCATTTTCGGAAAACTTCATCCTGCCCCTGTCCCACGATGAAGTTGTCCACGGTAAAAAATCGCTTCTCGATAAAATGCCCGGTGATTTATGGCAAAAATTCGCCAACCTCCGCCTGCTGCTCCTGACGATGTGGATGCATCCCGGCAAGAAACTGCTCTTTATGGGCGGGGAATTCGGCCAATGGTCGGAATGGTATTGCAAGCGGAGCCTCGACTGGCATCTCTTGCAGGAAGGCGTTCACCATAGGCAGATGCAGCAGTTCGTTGCCGAACTCAACAGGATGTATAAAGCGCAACCTGCGCTCTGGCAGCTTGATTTCTCTGGGGAAGGCTTTCGATGGCTTGACCTGGAAGACAGAAACAATTCCATCATCTCCTTTGCCAGATATGGCAAAGATCGGGCGCAGCATCTTGTTGCCGTTTTTAATTATACGCCGCAAACATTTGTATCGTACCAGGTGGGCCTGCCCGAAAATTGCAAATATCGCGAGCTTTTCTGCTCCGATGATTCAAGATTTGGCGGCTCAGACGCCAGCGATAAAAAAGACTACAGTCCAATACAGAGCCCTTTCGCCCAGGCGCCTTACCATACGATTATGACAATTCCGCCTCTGGCCGGAATCATCCTTGAACCGATGAGAGAAGAGTTTTAATTCATACATGTGATTACTACTAAACCTCAGCTATATAGGGATATGAAATGCCCTTTGTACGGGACGCCATAAACCCATCCCTGGGGGCTT
>AMWB02095365.1_pt1 | contig 16686 bp, 17 predicted proteins | sample 200311 | NCBI WGS metagenome assembly AMWB02 (sample SAMN02737377, study PRJNA173069) | bioreactor metagenome | biome: anode biofilm in microbial fuel cells | place: USA: California | collected 2010-12-16 | reverse complement strand
ATCCGCACCGAAAAAAGGGTCGAGATGCCATGCCCCTGCAAAAACATCATCACTTCCCGCACGACTTTATGCTCCCGCCAGGCCTGCTCGATCATCTGCAGCTTTTTTTTGGCGATGCCGGGCACTTCGAGCAGCCTGCCGATATCGTACTCAAAGACATCCAGGGTACTTTCCTTGAAGTTGCCAACGATTCTGGCGGCGGTTTTCGGCCCGACCCCATGAATCAGTCCTGAGCCCAGATATTTTTCCAGCGCGGCGGTGGTCGCCGGTTTTTTCTCAATGGCCCGAAGGGCTTTAAACTGTCGGCCAAACTGGGGATGCACCGTCCAGGCGCCATGAAATTCCATAGTCGCGCCGGCAAAAACCTGGGTCTGATGTACGGTCACCGTCTCCAGACTACCGGGGCTGTTGAAGGGGGAAACCCGCAGAACCGACCAGCCGGTGTCGGCATTGTGGTAGGTGACCCGCTGGACAATGCCGCGCAGACTTTCAGTTATATCCGCCATAGCTCGTCAGTGCATTGTCCGGATGCCGATGTTCCCCGGCACTGGTGATAAAGATGGCACTTCTGCCGGGCAGGGGGCATTTCGTCTCGCAGATACCGCAGCCGATGCAGAGATCCTCCACCACATAGGGTTGCCTGATGGTTATCGCCTGCCCGTCAGTGCCTGCCACGACTACTTCTTTAAAGCGAATGGCCTTATCCGGTGTCGGGCAATGCTCCTCGCAGACCATGCAGGGAATAGCCTTGGCATAGGGAAGACAGATATTTTTATCAAACCAGGCATGGCCGATTTTCCACTGGTGTTTTTCGACCCTGGTCAACTGTCGGATGGCCCCGGTGGGACAGACCTGGCCACAAAGCGTGCAGTTGAATTCGCAATACCCGCTCCGTGCCACCAGCATCGGGCTGAACATGCCGTCGAGTCCTGCCTGGAAAAGCGATGGCTGCAGGGCGTTGCCAAGGCAGACCTGGATACATTCGGCACAGCGGACGCAGCGCTGCAGGAACTCTTTCTCCGCAAGGGCTCCCGGCGGCCTGATCAATAAAGGATCAGGATTTTTCGCCTGCACCGCAACCCCTTTGACCGAAGGCAGCAGAAAACCGAGGAGGGCCGCGCCAATAAATTTTCTGCGGGAAAGAGACGGCCGACTGTTTTTCCTGCCGATAAGGGCAAAGTCGAAACCAATTATCTGTCGGGGACATTTTTCCACGCACTCGTAACAGAGAGTGCAGCTCCCCATATCGATTTTCCGATCGTCATCAATGGCGCCCATCCGGCAGCTGCTGCTGCAGATGCGGCAAGCGCGGCAATCGTCGTTGCCACCCTTAGCGGCAAATGTTCCGCTGCGGCCGATAAGACCGAGCAGCGCCCCAAGAGGACAGAGATTGCGGCAGAAAAATCTTCGCTGCACCGCCTCCAACAGCAAAACGGTGAGCAGCATAAACAGCGAAAAATAGGCAAGCTGGAAAAACTTCTGACTGGAAGGCAGCACCGTGGCGCGAAGAAAGCTGTACACCGGCTCAGTGAAACCGTTGACAATAGGCAGCTCCTGATAGGTATAGGTGAAAAATCCGACAGTCAGGTTATTGAAGGCAGGATATAGTGCCTGGGCCAGCCCGCGCACCAGAATCGAGAATGGATCGAAATAACCGGCTATGCCAAACCCGAATACGGCAGAAACAAGCGTGAAAATAAGAATAAAAAGGGCCAGATCAGGAAAACAGGTGCGGCTTTTTCTCCAGGTTGCCGGAATGAACTTCTGACAAAGATCGAGCAGGGTTCCCATCGGGCAGAACCAGCCGCAAAACGCCCGGCCGACAAAAAACGTCAGCACCACCACCGCAAGAGCAGGCAAAAAAAGGGCCACAAAAGTTTTTGCGGCAAGCATCACTGCCGCGGCAAGAAAGGGATCGAGACGAAAAAGTATATTGACCGCAGCGTCAAGTCGGTCGGAACCGTTGTAATCGGTCTTGATAAAGAGAAACAAAAATACCGCTAAAAAGAGCAGTTGCGTGCAACGCCGAAGAACCATCAGGCGCCAACCTCCTCTTTTTGGGGGTTTTGTAACGGTCATCATCTTTGACAAACTCGTAATAACATAGACCTTGAGATGGTTAAGCAAAAAGCTTCATATTTGCACGGTTTTAATCTCCATCTTATCAATATCCATCTCGCCAAGCCCCATCTCATAGGCAGCCAGGGTACTGGCAATGTCCTGAGGCTGCATAGCAAAAAGGGTAGTGGCATAAGCATCGGCGGCCACCGGATCGGAAGAGGCGATGACCGTATTCATCTCCTTGACATCTTCTCTTCGACCACCCTGAGGACCATTGCGCAACAGTATTCTGGTGGCATCGATCACCGTCAGTTTAGGTTGCACCACGGTCGCCAGATCCGCCAGCTCCTGACCGAGATTATGATGCAGCCGGCCACGATTACCGCCGATAACCCCCATCGAATTTTTCAACCCGAGCGATAATCGGCTCAGTCCATGGTGTTTGGCGACCGGAACATTGATATAGCAGTCGGCGGCCAGGGCATCTTTATAGATCTCCCACCGTTTAAGGGATTTCCCTTTGTCGATATCAACGGGGACAAATTTACGGGGATCGATATGTTCCCACGCTATTCTCGCATCCCCCAATTTTTCCAACTCGTCGATGATGCCGCTGTTGGTATAACACCGCCGTTTTTCATTGCAGGTGTGATCAAAAACCTGCACCTTCGTCGCACCCGCATCAAGCGCCAGCTCGGCCAGGGTGCGCACAACCAGGGGATGGGTATTCGCTCCCAGCTCGGGCGTCCGGTCCCAGCCCATGTTCGGCTTTATGACGACTTTGTCACCTGTTTTGATAAATCTACCAATTCCTCCTGCAATTTCAACAGCCTTCATAACCAGCAACCGATAATCCGCACCTTTGGCGACGCCAAGGATCGGGGTGGGAAGCGCTGCCGCGGCAGGAAAGATCCTGAAGCAGGGAACACCAAGGCTCAACCCGGCAGTCCACAGCAAGACGTCTTTGACGAATTGTCTTCTGTTCATAGATTTTCTGTGATGTGCAGCTGAGTCCATCGGGATCACCTGAGAGAGCTGTAGTGCTTGGTGGAGACGAGTCCGGCAATGAAGGATTGGTATTCTTTCTTAAAATCCATAAACTCCATGCCAATCCGGTGCCTGCCTCGTTTATCACCCACATTTCTTATCACCGCCCGCGACATAACCTTCTGTTTACCAAGAAAAAACCCTATCTTCACCGGCTCACTCAGGTCCAGTCTGGTATCTAAAAGAACGGCCATGCCGCTTTGACCAATATCCACCAAAGACCCCATTCCGTCAAAATTCTTTGCGGCAATCTGAACCGGCATCTTTTGTACATCAAAAAGAGGCAACAGATCCCGCTCCGTCATCCTGGCCCAGGCTCTCTTACCCAGAGAATTGTCCGGTTCGTAATTCCAATCGACTTCAAGCCCCTCAATGGATGGAATATCGTCCCAACCTGTTTTCTTCACTGTCATAGCTTTCTCCCAAAAAAATTCCTGGTGAGATACATGAATCCTGCGTTTTCACTGCGTCTTATCCCGCCGCCCAGAGGCTTTACGAGACTCTGGTTAGTCCATGCTTTGCGGGGGGATAAGTTCCTTCACGAAATAATTTTCTTAAACACACAGGGAAATTATTTCTAAGTCGTTAATCCCGCCCAAAAGATTTGCGGGATAAGTTCCTTCACGAAATAGTTTTCTTGTAAAAAACACAAGGAAACTATTTCTAAGTCACTAAATATATATTCATACATGGGTGAAAGAACAAGTCGTTTGTCTCCTGCCCAAACGGTCCCCGGGGGTATGATCATTCATGGCGCAGGGCCTCGATCGGATCAAGCCGGGCGGCTTTTCGTGCGGGAAAGAAGCCGAAGATGATACCAACCGCGCAGGAGAATAAAAAGGCCACAGCGACGATGCCGGGACTGAAGATAAACGGCATATGCATGGCCTGCGCACCAAGGGCGGCGGCGGCTAGACCAAAGGCAATGCCGAACAGGCCACCAAACGATGACAGCACAACCGACTCCACCAGAAACTGCAGCAGGACATCCTGTTCCATGGCGCCTATGGCCAGTCGGATACCGATTTCGCGGGTTCGTTCCGTCACCGAGACAAGCATGATATTCATGATCCCTATCCCGCCGACCAAAAGACTGACCGCGGCAACCGCGCCAAGCAGAGTGGTGAGTATCCGGGTTGTACCGGTAAGCGTGGTCATAATTTCCTGCATATCGCGAACAAAAAAATCATCGTCCTGATCGCTGCCGATATGTCGCCGTTCACGCAGCAGCTGTTCGAGGTCTTCTTTAATTTTGGTGGTGGAAAACCCGTCTTCTGCAGAAACATAAATCGCGCTGATATCGGTGTTGCCGGTTATCCTTCTTTGCAGGGTGTGCAGTGGAATAAGGACGAAATCGTCCTGGTCGTTGCCGCCGCCGGATTGGCCTTTGGCTTCCAGCACACCGATGACCTGGCAGGTTATCCCCTTGAAGCGGATTGAGGCACCCAGAGGGTCCCGGCTGCCGAAAAGCTCTTTTTTTACGGTAGCCCCCAGGATGCACACCGCCTTGCCGAACCGCTGCTCATTCTCGGTAAACGAGCGGCCGAGTGCCAGCGACCAGGCCCGGACGAAGAGAAAAGCATCGGTGCTGCCGGTGATACCGGTCGACCAGTTGGTATTGCCGGCAACGACCTGGGCCGCGCTTGCAGCACTCGGAGCGACCGCAGCAATACCGGTGATCTGCTGGGCGATGGCCCTGGCATCATCGAGCTTGAAGGCCTTGGCCGTTTCACTTGCCCCTCCAGGTCCTCGAAAGCCCTGGCCAGTACGAACCTGCAACAGGTTGCTGCCAAGACTCGAAATTTCTGCAGCGACCTGGGCCGTGGCACCTTTGCCCAGGGTCACCAGGGTAATGACAGCGGCGACGCCGATGATGATCCCAAGAATGGTGAGTGAGGAGCGCAGCACATTGCGGCGTATCTCGCGAAATGCCAGAATCATGGTTTCCCAGAGCATCAGACGGTCCTCCCTGTTGGTGCAGAGGCATCGATCTGCCCATCGATAAAACGGATCTGGCGGTCTGCATAAGCGGCCATTTCCAGTTCATGGGTGACCATGATGACCGTCAGGCCACGGTCACGGTTGAAAGCGCTCAGCAGTTCCATGACTTCCCGGCTGCGCGCCGAATCGAGGTTGCCGGTGGGCTCGTCGGCGAGCAGTACCTTTGGCTCCGTGACAATGGCTCTGGCGATGGCCACACGCTGCTGCTGGCCACCCGAGAGCTCGCCTGGGGTATGGTGCTCCCAGCCGGTCAGGCCCACGGTCGCCAGAGCATCCAGGGCCAGGCCATGCCGCCGGGCAGCGGGGATGCCGCGATAAATCAAAGGCAGTTCGACATTTTCCAGCGCTGAAGTGCGGTTCAACAGGTTAAATCCCTGAAAAATAAAGCCCAGACAATGCCTGCGCATCAGGGTCAATTGATCACGGGCCAGTTCACCCACAGCGATCCCCTCGAACAGGAATGTTCCCGAGGAAGGGGTATCGAGACAGCCTAGGATGTTCATACAGGTAGACTTGCCGGAACCGCTTGGCCCCATAACGGCAACAAACTCCCCGGCCCTGATGGTCAGGTCAATACCCCGCAGGGCATGCATGGCGGCCGGGCCGGTGCCGTATACCTTGGTTACGCCTTTAAGGGCAATAAGGGGCTCATCGCCAGCTGTGGTGGTGAACGTCATCATTGTTTGCCGATCCCCGCATCAATAATCAGCTCCATGCCGGCTTGAAGATTGCCGCCAACAACCTGAGTTGAAGTACCATCGGTCAGACCGATGGTGACCGGAGTAGCCACCGGCCGATCGCCGACCAGGACCCACACCTGTTGGTTCTTTTCCACTACTCCACCAGCTTCTTTCCGTTTATCGGTCCGTCGGGGAGGACGAGGCATAAGTTTGCTGAAAAGACTCCCACCACCACTCTTCGTTGCATCAAGTTTCTTCGGCGTAAAACGCAGGGCGGCGTTGGGCACGAGCAGGATGTCATTTTTCTTGGTCACGATAATATCAGCGGTTGCCGTCATCCCCGGCCGCAGTGACAAATCCGAATTATCAACCGTGAGGATGGTTTCATAAGTCACCACACCGTTGGTGGTTTTTGCCCCAAAGCGGACCTGGGTCAGTTCTGCCGGATAGCTGCGGTCTGGGTAGGCATCAACGGTAAAGCTGGCCGTTTGCCCGGCCTGCACCTGGCCGACATCAGCTTCATCGACATCCACATGCAGCTCCATCTGGGCCAGGTTTTCGGCGAGAGAGAACAGCTCCGGAGCCTGGAGCGAAGCGGCCACCGTCTGTCCGGGCTCAACCGATCGGGTCAGAACGATGCCGTTGATCGGCGAACGAATTTCGGTTTTAGCCAGATCGGTCTGGTTCAGTTTGAGGGTAGCCTCCGCCTGGGATACTGCGGCAAGAGCCCCGGCATAGTCGGCTTTCGCTCGATCAAGCGCCGCCCTGGCGGTATCCAGCTCACTCTTTGCCAAGGCCTTATTACGGCTGAGCCTGCCGACCTCAAGCAACCGGTTGAAGGCGGCCTGGGTCTCCGTGATTGTTGCCTGGGTCTGCAGAACTTTCGCCCGGGCCGAAGCGAGAGCGGCCTGGGATTGAAGGACCTGCGCCGACAACGTCGAGGTGTCCAGTCGGGTCAGGACCTGCCCGATCTTTATCTGGTCATTATAATCGACCTCAACTGACTTGACCGTGCCGGACAGTTCACTGCTGATGACTACCTGGTTGGTAGGCTGGAGATTACCGGTGGCCGTGACCTTAATGGTGATGTCGCCGCGGTGGGCAGGCTGGGTTCGATAGTGTATTGTGCCGCTTGGGTCCCGCATTGCCCATATCACCGCTCCCGCGGCGAGCAGCAGAAAAAAAGCGCACCAGCCCAGCAGCCGCTTTCGCTGCTTTTTTGCGTCTGATTGTTGATGCAGCCGGAGGGTTTCGGCGAGGCCGCTGTCCGGAACATTCGGTTTGTTATTTGATGCCATTCTGGTTATTTCCCGCTGAAAGTATGCGTATCTGCAACAAAAGATGTCCAGCCCCCACCGAGGGCTTTATACAGTCGTATCAGATTGCCGGTCATGGCGGCACTGCTCTGGGTTGCCTGATCTTGAAACGAGAACAGAGATCTTCTCGTGTCAAGGACCTCGGTAAAATTAATAAGCCCCGCCTCATATTGCATCTCAGCCAGTACAGATGCCTGTTCGGCGGCTTCCACCGAATCATGCAAAGCCTGATAACGCTGCTGTTCCTGGGCATAAGCCACCAGAGCCCCTTCCACCTCCTTGAGAGCAGAGAGCACCGCAGCTTTATATCCGGCCAGGGCTTCCTGCTGCAAAGAGGTCTGAAGTTGAATGTTGCCTTGAATCGCTCCACCATCAAACACCGGCCAGCTGAAACTCGGCCCGAAAGAGTAACTGCCGCTGCCGGAGTTGAACAGTTTGCCAATGGACAGAGCATCAAGACCTAAGGAACCGCTCAATTTAAAAGTGGGATAAAGTTCGGCGGCGGCGACTCCGATCTGGGCTGTCTGCGCGGCAAGCAGCCGTTCGGCCTTGCGGATATCTGGTCGACTCCGCAGGGTATCTGCCGGGATGCCAACAGCTACCGAGAGCGGCAAAGTCGGCAATGGCACGTTCTCCTTCAGCTGATCGTTCAGGGAACCGGGAGGGCGACCCAGCAGAACGGCAAGCGCATTGGCCGCGTTTGCCAGACCAGTTTGCAGATCCGGGATCTGAGCACGGGTGCTGGACACCAGATATCTTGCCTGCTGCAGCGCGAGTTCACTGGTCAGGCCACTTTGATAGCGGGCTTCGGTAAGGGCAAAAATTTCCTGCTGGGCGGCAAGATTATCCCGGGCGATCTGCAGGCGAGCCTGATAGGTACGGATGTCGATATAATTCAGTGCCACCTCCGCAAGCAGGGAAACCAGGACATCGCGGAGATCTTCTTCGCTTGCCTCCATCTTCGCCTGTGCAGCTTCTACCGCCCGCCGTCTGCCGCCGAAAAGATCAAGCTCCCAGCCCGCATCAAATCCGAGGGAATGAGAGGTTATATCGTTGCCGCTGCTGCTGTTGCTGCTCGTTCCGCTTCTCGTGACGGAGCCGCTGGCATCAACTGCTGGCAACAGACCGGCCGAACTGATATCGCGACTGGCCCGAGCCTGCAGCAGACGGGACCGCGCCTGGTCAAGATCGAGATTTCCGGCAATGGCCTGATGAATATAGCTGCTAAGCAGGGGATCCTTGAGCAGTGTCCACCATTCGGCCAGGGTCTGCTGATCGACTGGACCAGTGGTCAAGCTTTGCGCCATGGGGGCCTGCCATGCGGCTGGAGCCTTCAGGTCGGGCCGGAGATAATCGGGACCCACCTTGGCACAGCCGAGAAGGCCTTGCAGAAGACAGAGTACCGTCAGGCAGAGTATTATTTGATTCATTGGCATAGGCGCCGAGCTTATAATCCATAGAGAACTGAAAACAACAATGGGCAAGAGACCAGGGGGACTTACTCACGGGATCGGAACAGCAAAAATGATACCAAACCACCAATAAAATTAAAACAATTTATATCGTGATGTTAATTATGAGAGGAAGTTTCTGACTGCATTACTTTATGTCGGACTGCATAGAAAACACCACCCCTGCTGTATCATTTCTTCCCAGACTGCAGCTGAAATTGGATGTGTCAGCCTAAAAGAGTGGGCACCGTCCTCCAGTCCCCTGTCCTCACGGGTAAGAAAGACTTATCATTATGAGAAGTTCAAGTAAGGCATGTTGAGAGGTATTTTTCGCGAACTTATGCTATCTTAAAAGGGTAAAGAAGGATGTTCCCGACAGCACCCTTCTATTGCACCACACGGGATGTTGTCAATCCGGTTGCAGAAACGGTTAACTGTTTCGATTAATGAAACTCAGCTGGATAATGCCGATTCGTTCGTCGATTCAGAGCATAAAAACAACTCAATTGAAAAAGACATCGAACAAAGAGCGGCGCTCCGATCATGACCGCCGACAAGAACATATCAGCTTCTACAAGCTCTTGTTATTCGAAGGAAAAAGGAGAAATCTGCGGCGTGCCGAGGACTGCAGGCGCATCCCCCGTCTTGATCATTACCATCCGACTTTACTGATCTACACGCTGATTGTGTTGGGGTTGAGCCTGCTGGACGCAACGCTGACCCTCGTTCTCATACACAGAGGAGCAGTGGAACTCAACCCGGTAATGCGCTACTATTTAAATCTTGGTCCGGGAATTTTTATCACCGTCAAATATGGGCTTACCGCATTTGCATTACTGATCCTGGTTGTGCTTCATACAGTCATATCGGTGAGATACCGTATAGTATCATCCATGCTACTCCCCTCCTGTATCGCAGTATTTGGAGCTGTCATCGTCTGGGAACTCTATTTGCTGACCAAATTGAGCCCAGTGTGATAAGCTATTCATTATCAGAGCAAAACCGCACCATTTGACCACGGCATCGTCAATGACAGGGAGGTCAATTGAAAAATCCAGCAGAAGGTTCCACGCATGAAATATATACCCTTTGTTACCGTATTATTGTGGATCGTTATGGTTCTGGGCTATATCTTTGCCAGAGACATTTTCCTCCTGCCCATGATAAAATTCCCGGCACTTATTCTGTTGTCTATTTTATTACCAGTAAGTTTCTGGACCCTGCAAGCTGAGGGGCAAAGAGTCTACTCTTTTGTATTTATAGGGATCTTTATCTTTAACAATGCGATACTAACTTACGGGCTCTGCAGTAACTATGCAAATCTCAGTTCATTTGAACAATATAGCGGGAAAAAAATTGATCCTGAATTTGCCAGGCTGCTCGTTGCAGGCAACAGTGAAAAAGAAAGGCACATTGCCGGTCGGATAATTTATCAGAAAACCGGCGTAGCTCTGCCATTTCTAACCCACGACAACGTGTTCACCCTCTATTCGCCCACCCAGAAAGATAAGGACCTGTTTATAGATAATCATGAAAGGAATTACCTGATTCTTTTGGCAAAACAAAACCTGTCCAATCAGATCGTCACCACATTCTTTCTGCTTGCGCTACAGGTGTCGATTTTTTTCCTACTCCTGGTCTTGTTGATTCTTTATGACAAACCAATTCCACCGGTGCTGGTCCAATTGGCTGATCAGAACTAGTTGCTCAGACGAAACAGCAACAAATGTATCATTTATTGGTGGCATATTGGTCTCAACAAAGGCATTCACAATCGGCTCAGACTTGCAAGGTAATGTAAAGACAGAACATTTGTATTTTATGAAATAAAGTGAGGCATTAAATGACTTCTCTAACTGAAAAGAAAATCATTGCAATGGTTGTTTTCGCAGGAGTCTTAATGTGCGGATGCAGTGCAAGCAATAAGCCTGTTCAAGATGTGTCAGTGCACAACGTTCCTCCCAGCTATAAAGTCCTGGACAATACCTACTGGTGGCGATGCAAATTTAAGAATGTCTGGCCTGCCAATGTCGGCCCTGATCTCGTAATTGATCTTCTTTTAGCCCATGCTGTTGTTTCGCCGGTTCTTGTCAGACATATAGACGATGTCCCATATTGGCGTTTTCACCGAAGAGCGGCACGTGATCAGGCAGGCCAGCAATTTTCGTTAATTTTTTACAGCAAACCTGAAGTAGCATCTGCAGTCTTTGCCGAAATTCATGAGAGTGAAATACTCAAAAGAGCCATATCAGCGAATCTTGTAGAAAAAGTCATCACAGACAACCCAGACCACCCGAATTTTTCTGCCATTGAGGCCACCAGTGACACCCACTGGTCCCTGGATCTTCAGAAGAACTGGCCAGCTTTCATTATGGGGGTCAGTTCCCTGTGGCTGGGACTCATTAATGAGTCCTTTCAGGATTCTCCCGAAAATGTTGCGGATATTCACTGGTTGCTGGAAAAATATCGAGAAGTTGATGTCAAGATAGCAGAGATATGGAGGACAGAGGGCCAGCACGCATTGTTGCACCATATGAATGCGGTACTCGGATACAAACCCTTGATTATTAGAAAAGAGTTGTCATTCTAATCCATGCGTCGAACGTTCAAGCAAATACAGCACCTCACAAACACTGCGGTCTAGAGTTTGTAAATAGCTGAAGAATGCAATGACTTAATGAATGACACATTTTCCTCGCTTATTTGAACAAATTCTATCCCTATGCGATACTCCCCGGCCAAAAAAGAAACATATCTGACAATTCCTTTTGCAATAATTTTGCGTTTCCCGAGAAAAAAACCAACCTTCACCTGCGAAGCAGGTTCTATCGCATTATCAAGAGTTACCGCCAAACCTTCTTCAGAAAGATCAATCAGATAACCATTTTCATGGGATTTTTTTGCCAATACCTTTGCCGGCGCTATTGGAGCTATGCTCACCGGCACGGAATTTTTGTCAAGTATACGCAGCAGTTGCTTTTTGCCCAGTCGTATCGTCGACCTCTTGCCCAGCGGATTTTCCGGTTCATAATCCCAATCAAGCTTAAGATTGTCTATAGAGGGAATTTTCTCCCAATTCAAAGTCATCAACATCCTCTTTTGTAAAATCAGCTGTCGACAAGCCATTCAGCCAAAATTGATTTCAGGTTAACAACAGATTAGAGCTCAAAGCATACTACCTTGTCGCATTACCTGCAATTCAATATTCCGTAGACCAGACCACCTCAATTATCATCTCAATTCTTGCATCATGACAAACATTCAACTATTTATTATTACTATAAAGACCACCTATTTTTCAGTTTATTGCCACTGACGAAACACTCAGTTTCAAGTGTCGGATTTGACCATGCATAATCAAAACCAGACTTTTTTCTGGGTGACTTCACTGCTTCTTCATCTGCACCACATACAATAGCGCCAATTGTGTTGCGGGTGACGAAGCGTGGAGCATGTGAAAGTTTGTCAATTGACTTCAGGACATCATTCATCCTCTTACGATAAAAACTGATGTACTCGTTTCACCTTTCAATTCAATGCAGCATAGTACAAAACTTTACCTGCCCCCAGAGGAAGACCGCTTTACCCTTAGGGTGATTTTTACAGCTCCAGCAAAAACTTAAAGTTAAAAAACAACACACTTCATGAAAAAAAAGCTACTCCTGCCAACATTAATCCTAGTAAGTTGCTTCAATATCACAATGGCGACAGCCGATGAATCGCAAAATGTTGTCGCTCCGACAAGCCCTATGAAAGGAGCGAATCAACCTAGATATATCGACTCAACAGCAAACGCTCAAACCGATCTGACTGTGCTGACCAATCCCGAAGAAAGCTGGTGGTCCAGGCAGCCAAAGGCTAACAAGATGCTCTACACTAATCTCACTGCCGCAACAGCCATTGGAATTTGGGGACTGGCGACCTGGGACTACGGTTCAGCCGGCTTGAACAAGGCTCATGAAGGATGGTTTGAACAGGACTCTAAATATGGTGGTGCGGATAAACTTGGCCATTTGTGGTCAACCTATGCCTTCTCCGATGCGCTTACCGGCCTCTACACGAGCTGGGGATACGTCCCGAAACAGGCAAACACATATGCAGCATTATCCGCATGGACGGTGCAGGCCTTTATGGAAATTGGTGATGCAACAAGTGAAACACAGGGGTTTTCCTGGGAAGATATGGCGATGAACACGGCTGGGGCGCTGACGAGTGTCTTGATGCAACGATACCCGGAACTTGATCGAAAAATTGACCTCAGGGTTGAGTATGTTTTCAACGTCCCCGTCAACGGAATATTTGATGATTACTCTAATCAGTATTATTCGATGGTTCTCAAGCTCGATGGTTTCGACAGATTCGAAAACACCTTTCTCAAGTATGTTGAACTCGCGGGAGGGTATTATACCAGAGGATACGGAGACGCGGAAGAAGAGGATACTCGATCCTTTTACGTAGGTATCAGCCTCAATTTCTCAAGCATATTGAGAGAGAAAGGTTGGAAAAAGACAGGAAAAGTCTTTGAATATATCCAGCCTCCTTACACCGTTCTCAAAGCATCGTCGGATCTTTCCAGATAATAACAAACAGAAAAAAATATTAAATTCAAAATGTTGAGACAGAAATTAGCAGAAAACTGGCAATGGACTGTATTATGCCTGATCTTAATGCTTTCTACCATCTATGCCAGACCACTTATTCCGATAGACGAAACGAGATATCTTTCGGTTGCCTGGGAAATGTGGCACAGTAACGACTTCCTGGTGCCGCATATCAATGGGCATCCGTACAGTCACAAGCCACCGTTATTATTCTGGCTTATCCATATTTCCTGGCTGCTCTTTGGCGTAAGTGAATGGTCGGCCAGGCTGGTTGGGCCATTTTTTGCGTTCGGTTCTGTTGCACTGACGGTGCATCTGGGGAAAATCTTATGGCCGGCAAACAAGGCTGTTCAGCTGGCTGCCCCATTCATTCTCCTGGGAACCTTCGTCTGGAGCCTCTACGGTTCCCTGACCATGTTCGATGCACTGTTGACTTTTATATCGCTGCTGGCCCTTCTCGCAATTCTGGCAGCACGGCGCGCAGCAACAATTTTGCCGTGGTCCTTCCTCAGTTTGGCCATTGGCCTGGGCATACTCGCAAAAGGGCCTATTGTCCTCCTCTATGTTTTACCGCCAGTATTGCTTGCCCCTCTATGGAGTGAAAAAGACACCATGCCTTGGGGAAAATGGTATGGCTCTTCTGTTTTAGCGTTTCTTGCCGGAATAGGAATTGCTCTTTGCTGGGCAATTCCGGCTGCAATACAGGGAGGAGAAGAGTACCGACAGGCAATACTCTTTAGTCAGACGGCAGGACGTATGGTCAATGCTTTTGCTCATGGCAGGCCCTTTTATTGGTATGTCCTTCTCTTGCCATTGCTATATCTCCCCTGGTTCTTTTGGCTGCCGGTATGGCGTGGGTGGAAGAAGAAACCTTTCGATGCTGCAACACGTTTTTGTCTATGCGCCCTGCTTCCTGCTTTTATTCTCCTCTCCTGTGTGAGCGGGAAGCAGATCCACTATATTTTGCCTTTACTCCCTGTCAGTTCTCTGCTCATCGCGCATATGGTCACCACGGCCCCAAAGCGAACACTATATGACCAGGTGCCATTATTGGTTATTTTTCTAATGTCGTCTCTTGCGCTCCTTATCGTCCCTCAATTGTCATTGCATGGTGGAGACCGGGAAATGTTGCAATACATTCCTAAATGGATTGCGGTTGTACCATTTTCTGCCGGCCTCTTTCTGTATATGACCCGCCCTGAGTCAATGCTCAAGTCAATCAAAATAGTGTCGTCCAGTATGTTGCTGCTGGTAATACTCCTCCAGCTTGCCCTTGCAGACCCACTGCATACCATCTACAACCAGACAGTGATAGGTGAAAAAATCAAACAGGCACAGGATGCAAACAAACCGGTTGCAGTATTTCCAGCAAAACTGATGGACCAATTTCAGTTTTCGGGTAGACTGCTGACACCAGTTACTCCTCAAAACACATTCGAGGAATTGGTAACATGGAGTGTTGATAATCCCCAGGCATTCTGTCTGGTCTTCACGAAAATCAAGATCAATAAGCAATCAAAAACAACCGGAATAGCCAGGCAGTATAGTGATGGATGGCTGATTTTTAGCCCAGCGAAAGATTTTGTTGCCAATTATCAACAGTGGATTGCTCAGCCAGCAAGACAAGGTGACTCTCTGAACAAAAGTGAACCCAAATCATGAATGACGAACTCACCATCATAGTCCCGGTTTTTAACGAAGAAGAGAGCCTCCCGGCATTTTTCATCGAAATGGACAGCTTTATCAGGACCTGCTCCGTACCAAGCCGCGTCCTCTTTATCGATGACGGGTCTACGGACAATAGCCGTAAAATCCTCCATAATAAATGCCTGCAGGCTGAATACTGCCAGGTGTTGTCGCTTGACAAGAACTATGGTCTCAGTGTAGCTATCAAGGCTGGATTGGATCACTGCGAGACAACATTGGTAGGTTACATCGATGCCGATCTACAAACACATCCTGCCGATTTTCTTCCGTATTTTGACTATTTTCCTGAATACGACATGGTCAATGGCATCAGGGAGAACAGAAAAGACAGCCTGATTAAAAGATTGTCCTCAAAAATTGCTAACAGTTATCGGCGATGGATGATCAATGATGCTATAAAGGACACATGCTGTCCTTTAAAAATAGTGAAGACTTCCTATGCCCGAAATATACCATTCTTTAAAGGTATGCATCGATTTCTACCAGCTCTTGTGCAGTTGCAGGGGGGAAAAGTTAAACAAATCCCTGTGTCTCACTCTCCACGGTATGCCGGAACCAGCAAATATCATCTTTTCAACCGTCTCATAGGGCCTTTCTTTGACACTCTAGCTTTTCGCTGGATGCGCAGCCGATATATCCATTACCGTCTAACGTCTGGCCCGAAATGAGATATGGGTTTATTCTGGATACGTTCTGGCTGCAATTAAGGCATTGCTGTATATATTAGCATTTATTGGATGGACTCGTATCGGCTCAGATAATTACTACCGGTATGCTGCTTTGTGTAGTGATGCTATCGGACGAATCAGCCATATTATTTTTCCTACTGCTTATCACCAAAAGGCCATTGCAATCCTCCAGTTACCGGAGAAAAAACATATGTCCAAGTGTTGAGCATAACAATTCGAAATACTGAAGGGACCCAGATGAGTACTCCAACACTTTGGCTGATTATAGGTTTTATCGGACAGGCATGTTTTTCCTGTCGTTTTCTTGTGCAGTGGCTGGCCAGCGAACGAGCTAAAAAGTCTGTTATGCCCGTGGCATTCTGGTATTTCAGCCTTTTCGGCGGAACTACACTTCTCGCCTACGCACTTTACAAGCGGGACCCGGTGTTTATTTTAGGCCAGGCAACCGGTTTATTTGTCTATTGCCGAAATCTTTATTTCGTAATGCACGAAACACCAAAGGAAAATAACGAAGAAATATCAAGTAATAAAGTCCAGAGAGCATCTGAGAATGATTAAAATTCATAATCTGAAAATGCATTCAGAATCAAAAGAAGTGGATAAGGATGGCTCCCCGCGCAAGACTTTGCTCAATGGCATTGAAAACTTGGTGGGGCGGCCGGGAGTCGAAATCTGTTCTTAATATTTTGTTTTTTACACATTTATAAAAAATGAATTTGCAATACACGGTCATTTTTGTCTCTAAAAACCTGTAAATCGAATCTCCTTTTCTCAAGTACCAATTAACTCGTTTGTAAAAAACTTTTTCAGGTTTTTTTAATTTTGGGTACCAGACAAAACGTCTCCTTCTGCCATAATAGATGCCATGGCCGGATTATCACAAGCAGCCTTGTCTACTCGTCGGCATGGCTTTGCAGCCACCGCTGACCATTGAAGGTCAACCGGTAGCGCTGGGTTGGACTGCGCGGGGAGTCGGGTTGGGTCCGCTCGATCCACTCGTCTTCTAGTGCCGGATTGAGGTAGTTTGCCCGAAACGTGGGGCGATGTGATAGCCCCAAAGCCTGCATCAAAGCATTGCTGCCCAGTTCGCCTGCGCCAATCGCTAGCCTGAATATTTCATAAAAAAAGAAGGC
>AMWB02056386.1_pt1 | contig 16692 bp, 18 predicted proteins | sample 200311 | NCBI WGS metagenome assembly AMWB02 (sample SAMN02737377, study PRJNA173069) | bioreactor metagenome | biome: anode biofilm in microbial fuel cells | place: USA: California | collected 2010-12-16 | reverse complement strand
TGATCAATGAGTCTGGCTTTGATCTCCGTTGATCTCCGTTGAAAAAAGATCACAGATTCTGGCGTGGTATAATTTTTTTAATATTAACTTTTTCAGGTGCTAGGAGAAAAAAATATGTCTGGGCATTCCAAGTGGGCAACAATTAAACGAAAGAAAGGCGCGGCAGATGCCAAGCGTGGTCAAGTATTCACGAGATTAACCAGGGAAATTGTAATGGCGGCCAGGGATGGTGGAGCTGATGCTGATTCCAACTTCAGATTGAGGCTGGCAATTGATAAAGCCAAAGCACAGAGTATGCCCAAAGACAATATCGATCGAGCCATAAAACGTGCAACAGGTGAAGGCAAAGAAGGCGAAGTATTTGAAGAGGTTTTTTACGAAGGTTATGCCCCGAATGGCGTTGCGGTAATTATTGAATGTGTGACCGAAAACCGTAACAGGACAGTTTCAGAAGTGAGACACACGCTTACCCGTCTGGGGGGGAACATGGGGGAGGTAGGTTCCGTTGCCTGGCAATTCAAACGCGCTGCAGTATTTTCATTTGATGCTTCAAAGTTTGATTTTGACAAGATTTTTGAACTGGCAGTGGAAGGCGGTGCGGATGATGTAACGGAAGACGATGGTGAGATCGAGGTTGTTGCCCCGGTTGAATCTTTTAAAACACTCATTGATCGATTCCGCGCGGCAAACATGCAGCCTGAAGAAGCGGGATTGAGAATGATCCCCAATCAGGAAATGGAGCTGGGAGTTATGGATACATTACAGGTGATCAGAGCTATTGAATCCATAGAAGAGTTGGATGATGTTCAAAACGTTTTTTCCAATCTCAAGATTTCAGACGAAGCCCTTGCAGCGATGGAATCCGAGTAACTAGCTTCGGAAAAGTAAATGATCGTTATTGGAATCGATCCAGGAACTGCCACAACCGGCTATGGTGTTATCGAAGAGAATTCCAATGGAGACTTCCGAACAATAGATTATGGCGTGATTAGCACTGCAGCAGATCAACCACTGGAAGATCGATTAAAAACGATCTACGATCACATTACTTCACTCATACTTCTTCATAAACCACAAAGTGGCGCAGTGGAGAAGTTGTTTTTTAAACAAAACGTGACCAATGCGATCTCCGTCGGGCAAGCTCGTGGAGTGGTTCTTCTGGCAATGGTAACAAACGGTGTCAGCGTTCACGAATATTCCCCAGCAGAAGTAAAATCAGCCGTAAGTGGTTATGGTAATGCTGAGAAATCTCAAATCCAGGCGATGGTGAAAGCCATTTTGGGCCTGGAGGATATTCCGCGACCGGATGATGCTGCAGATGCATTGGCAATCGCAATCTGTCACTTAAATTCTTCGGGAATAATAAACTTACGTAATGAAGGTAAGTAATTGATTACGAGCACATCGAACGAGACGATTAAGCAAATACGCAAGCTACGTGATCGTAAGTACAGGGATGAGACTACCCTGGCTTATGTTGAGGGTATTAGGATCGTTATCGAGGCGATCGAGCAACGCGTTGAGATTGAAAGGATCGTAATTGCCGATTCGTTTGCTTCTGTACCTAAACATATTGATCTCACAGAACTGATTCAAAAAAGGGATATTGAAACCACCCATGTGAGTGATGAAGTATTCCGTTCGTTGTCCCAAAAAGATGGCCCACAAGGCATCGCTGCCGTTGTAAAACAGAATTGGAAAACGATCAGTCAAATCTCACAGCCCATGAAGGGCTTATGGGTCTGTTTATGGGAAGTGGCTGATCCGGGAAACCTGGGCACCATTTTGCGTACCATGGATGCAGTCAATGCAACTGGCTTGATACTGGCGGGAAATTGCACTGACCCATATGACCCGGCAGCCATGAGAGCCAGCATGGGCGCAATTTTTACTAAAACTCTAGTAAAATCGAATTTGAGTGATGTTGTCGAATTGGTTAAACATAACAACGTTTTTTCAGTGGCTACCTCAGACGCAGCCAATGTTAGTTATCGGGCAATTCGATATAGCCAAGATATGTTGTTAGTTATGGGAAGCGAAAGACAGGGCTTGCCACAGGAATTTGAAGCCATGTGCAATCAAGTTGTTAAGATTCCCATGCTGGGTAGTTGCGATTCGCTAAATCTTGCGGTTGCTACAGCTATTGTTTTGTATGAAATTCTGAATCAAGTTCAACCAGGGTGAATTGACGATGATCGCGTCTTTGGAAGGAATAGTAACTGAAAAGGATGAAGAGAGCCTTGTTGTTTCTCTTGGCGGGATTGGTTTAAAGGTGTTTGTCACAAGAGAGACTGCTAGGAAAACGGAATTGCATAAATCGATCGGCTTATTCACAAATCTTATCGTAAGAGAAGAGTCACTTACATTGTACGGTTTTGAGACCAAAGAAGAAAAGGAAATGTTTACTTTGCTTCTATCCGTTACGGGTGTTGGACCTCGAACAGCGCTAGCTTCGGTATCTTCAACTTCTTTAGATGTTATTAGAAGAGCGGTTATCAACGAGCAACCTGAATTACTCAGTCACATTCCTGGTGTAGGAAAAAAGACTGCCAGGAGTATCATTCTGCAATTGCAGGGGAAGTTTGCAGGAGAGAAAATTTCAGGTCGAGGGATGGATTCTGATCTCGATGGCGATGTGATCGCAGCTCTGACAGGTTTGGGTTACAGCATAGTGGAAGCTCAAACCGCGATACAGATGATGCCGGAAGACACACAAAAAGATCTGGAAATACGGGTTAGAACCGCATTAAAATATTTCTCATGATTTAAGGCGTTGAACAAAGTGATGAAGTAGAATAATGTTTTACGTTTAAAATTTATACGCAATAACGTTTATTGATACTAAGAAAATATACCAGCTAACCTGGAGGCTAAATGACTGATGATTTGAATCAATACACCTTGGATCTGGCTAAAAAAATTAACCAATTTGAAGCCGAGTATTCAGTCAAAAATATTGGTACTGTTGTCGAAGCTGGCGATGGTATTGCTCGCGTAACAGGGCTTACCGATGTAAGATCCCAGGAATTGGTTGAGTTTGAGAATGGCATCAAAGGTATCGCGTTCAACCTGGAAAAGGACCGGGTTGGCGTGATAATTATGGGCGATTACTCGAAAATCACAGAGTATATGCAGGTCCAAACCACTGGGCGGATCGCTTCAATTCCAGTGGGCGATGCACTTATTGGTCGGGTTGTCAATACACTTGGCGAGCCTATCGATGGTAAAGGACCCATAAAGTCAAACGAATATATGCCTCTTGAGAGGGTTGCCCCTGGTGTAATTGAACGAAGAGATGTCAACTCTCCAGTTCAGACAGGAATCAAAGCCATTGATTCCATGATCCCTATTGGCAGGGGTCAACGCGAGTTGATCATTGGCGACAGGCAAACTGGTAAATCTGCCATAGCAATCGATACAATCATTAACCAGAAAGGCAAAGATCTGGTCTGTATCTATGTTGCGATTGGACAGAAGAAAGCCACGATCGCACGCACTAAAGCACTGCTGGAAAGCTATGGAGCCATGGATCACACAGTGATCGTAGCTGCGGCGGCAGATGAATCGGCTGCCATGCAGTACATTGCACCCTATGCCGGTTGCGCAATCGGCGAATCGATCATGGAAAACGGTGGACATGCGCTAGTTATTTACGACGACCTTTCAAAGCACGCCTGGGCATACAGGCAGTTGTCTTTACTTTTACGCCGTCCGCCTGGACGTGAGGCTTATCCCGGTGATGTTTTCTACCTGCATTCACGTTTGCTGGAACGTGCTGCATGCATGGCGTATTCATTTGTAATCAGGCCGACTTCATATGAGGGTGATCTGATCTCAAAAACGGATCTGTCCGAGGAGAATGTTTATACAGGTCCTATTGCGCGCGAACTGGCTGAAAACGACTTGAAAAAAATGCAGAATAAGGATGAGTACAAGATCGTGCGGGTTAAGGAGAGTGGTGGAACGCTTACCGCTCTGCCGATCATTGAAACTTTACTGGGTGATGTGTCGGCTTACATTCCAACCAACGTCATCTCGATCACTGATGGTCAGATCTATCTGGAAGGAAGCTTGTTCAATGCGGGCATCAGACCGGCTGTGAATGTCGGCATTTCTGTGTCACGTGTAGGTGGGTCGGCACAAACGAAGGCAATGAAACAGGTCGCAGGCCGGCTAAGATTAGACATGGCCAACTTCCGCGAATTGGCGGCTTTTGCTCAATTTGGTTCTGACCTTGATAAAGCCACGTTGGGACAATTGAACCGTGGATTGCGATTGCAGGAAGTGCTAAAACAACCGCAGTACGAACCCGTCTCATTGGCTGACCAGGTTATTGTTTTGTATGCAGCGATCAATGGTTATGCGGATAATGTGAACATGGACCGAGTCAAAGATTGGGAGAAGGCCTTATTACGACACATCAATGGCTCAAACGCAGATATTGGTACGGAAATTGAAAAGGACAAAGCGATTTCGAGCGAAAATGAAGAAAAGTTAAAAAAGGCACTTGAAGTATTCTCAGCCAGCTGGGCATAAACAGGATATGGAATAATCATGGCTTCCTCCAGAGAAATGCGGTTGCGAATCAAAAGTGTTAAAGACCTGTCGCAGGTAACCAGGGCTTTAAAAACAGTCAGTGCAAGCAAAGTCCGCAAGGCGATGGCTTCCAATGCTGCCTCTCTTCCTTATTCAGAAAAAGCCTGGCAGGTATTAGCTGACCTCGCAAGACAACCTGGTCACACAAGCCTCCATCCATTACTTTGTGAGCGCACAAAGATCAATCGGGTACTTGTGATCATGGTTAGCAGTGACAAAGGACTTGCCGGTTCCTATAACATGAACGTGTTAAAACATACACTGCTTCATTTTGATTCAATTGATAAACCGGTGGATTACATTTGCATAGGGAAAAAAGGACGGGATTTACTCCTGCGCCGTAAGGTTCGGGTCATCGCTGATTTTTCAGACCTTAATGATCCGGTAAGTTTTATGGACATTTCGCCCATCTCACGACTTGTTGTAAATGAGTTTCTGCGAAATGATTATGATGAGGTGTACATATCGCACACCAGGTTTGAAACCATGACCAGGCAGGAACCGGAGATCCTCAAACTCCTTCCGCTGTCTGTAGAGGAAGATTCTGCTGCGCCACAAAAATCAAATACGGCGAAGTCGGTATTTATTTATGAACCAGCCCAGGAAAAGATACTGGACGAGATCGTTCCACGGTTCACAGGAATCCAGATCTTTCAGGCGGTATTGTCTTCACAGGCTTCTGAACACGCGGCCAGAACGATAGCTATGGCCAACGCAACAGATAATGCTAATGAATTGGTAAAAATCTTGACCCTAGAATACAACAAGGTCCGTCAACAAACCATCACCAATGATATCCTTGATATTATTGGTGGTGCTGCTGCACATGGGGTCAACTAAACGGAATTTGATATTAGGTTCTCGGAGGAATTACATGGAATTAGATCAGGGCAAAATTCTCCAAATTCAGGGAAGCGTGGTAGACATTGCCTTTCCTGAAGGAGTGACACCGCTCATTTACGAGTCATTGATAGTGGAGAAAGGCGAGGGCAGCCAACTGGTATTGGAAGTAGAAAAATTACTGGAGAATAATATTGCCCGATGCGTAGCCATGGATACAACCGACGGGCTGAAAAGGGAAATGCCCGTAACGAGGACAGGCAGTCCGATTATGGTACCAGTAGGAGAAGGTACCCTGGGAAGAGTGTTGGATGTGCTGGGGCAACCAGTTGATAACAAAGGTCCCATCGACTCAAATGTGTACTACCCAATCCACAGAGAAGCCCCAAAATTTTCAGAACAGTCCACCAAAGTGGAGGTCTTCGAAACAGGTCTAAAAGTGATCGATTTGATCGCTCCATTTACAAAGGGTGGAAAGACCGGCATTTTTGGCGGTGCTGGCGTTGGTAAAACCGTCATCATCCAGGAGTTAATCCGATCGATAGCAACAGTACACAAGGGAAAATCAGTTTTCGCTGGGGTTGGAGAACGCACACGGGAAGGTACACAGCTGTATCGTGAGATGCTTGAATCTGGTGTGATGAAAGATACCGTGATGGTTTTCGGTCAAATGAATGAGACTTCCGGTGTCCGTTTGCGTGTTGCGCTGACCGCGCTCTCTATGGCGGAGTTTTTCCGTGACCAAGGAATGGATGTCTTGCTTTTTATCGACAACATCTTTCGGTTCACAATGTCAGGATCTGAGGTGTCGGCGTTACTGGGACGCATGCCGTCAGCTGTAGGTTATCAACCCACGCTCAGCACAGAGATGGGCGAACTGCAGGAGCGCATTACGTCAACACACCAGGGCTCGATCACTTCCATGCAAGCGGTCTATGTTCCGGCTGATGATTATTCAGACCCGGCACCAGTGGCAACATTTACACATTTGGATGCAACAATTGCACTCGAACGATCGATTTCGGAAAAAGGTATTTACCCGGCGGTTGATCCGCTTGTGTCAACTTCGCGTATCCTGGATCCGAAAATCGTAGGCGTTGAACATTACGAGACTGCTCGCGAGGTGCAAAGGATCCTCCAGCGTTACAAGGACTTGCAGGATATCATCGCGATCCTAGGAATTGACGAATTGAGCGAAGATGACAAGTTGATCGTATCCAGAGCCCGGAAGGTTGAAAGGTTTTTCTCACAACCGATGTTTGTGGCAGAGCAATTTACCAGCATACCGGGTAAATATGTCTCATTGAACGAAACAGTACAGAGCTTCAGGGAAATACTAGATGGTAAATGTGATCATCTGCCAGAACAGGCATTCAACATGGTCGGCTCCGTAGAGGATGCGTTTGAAAAAGCAAAAGCATTAATGTGATGCAATGACTATAAAATGTGAAATTGTCTCGCAAGATAGAGTGGTATTCCAGGGCGAAGCGGATATCGTCGTGTTACCGGGTATGGACGGCCAAATGGGCATTTTACCAAGGCACGCACCGGTATTAACTGCATTGAACTACGGTATTATCACTGTCAGGTTGAAAAATATTGAAGAGCACTTTACTGTTACTGGAGGTGTTGCAGAGGTATTACCTGATAAGATTACTGTTCTGGCCGATGCTGCTGAAAATGTCGAGGAGATTGATATTGAACGGGCATTAAAGGCCAAAGAAAGAGCAGAGGAGCGTCTGAAACTAATTACTACATCTGACGCTGATCGCTATCTACGGGTTTCCAGTGCTCTAAAGCGTTCCAACCTTCGCTTACAAGCCGTTCAGAAGTTCCGACGAACCACTAAAACTAGAATTTAGAGCTAGGATAATTAATGGCAGTTCTAACGAGAGAATTGGGAATCGACCTGGGCACGAGTAATACCGTGTTCGCAGAAGGCAACCAGGTATTACTGCAAGAGCCAACCATGGTGGCAATCCTCATTGAAGAGGAAAAAATGGTTGAATGGGGCCAGGCTGCCAAGGATATGGTTGGCAGGGTACCTGAGTCCATAGAAGTTATCTCACCAATTCACCACGGGGTTATCGCTGAATACGAGATCACAGAAACGCTACTCGGCTATCTAACACGAAAAGTTGTTGGTCCGATGCGCGTTTTCCGTCCACGGATGATGATTGCTGTTCCATATGGAGTAACCAGCGTTGAAGGAAGAGCGGTACACGAAGCCGGCATTGGAGCAGGCAGCAGGGAGGTATTCCTGGTGGCTCAGCCGATCGCTGCCGCATTGGGAGTGGATCTGCCCGTCTCAACACCTTCAGGCAACATGGTCATCTCGTTAGGAGGTGGGGTAAACCAGGTAGCCATCATTAGCCTCAATGGTATCGTCGCCGGAGAAACTTCCAGAGCTGGCGGCCTAATATTGGATGAAGCGATAATCAGCTACGTGCGTAAAAGGTTTGGGATCATTATCGGTCAACCGACAGCAGAAATGATCAAAATAAAAATTGGCGCAGCAATTCCGCAAGAACAGCAATTATCGATCGAAGTTCAGGGTCAGGATCAGATCACCAGTTTCCCAAGACCGGTCATCCTCACAACAGATGACGTTGTAGAAGCACTGCAGGAACCGCTTGAAGAAATTGTAAAAATGACCAGGAAGGTGATGGAAAAAACACCCCCTGAATTGATCTCTGATATTATTGACCGCGGAGCGGCAATGTGTGGGGGTGGGTCGTTGTTGCGCGGAATTGATAAATTTTTGACAAAATCTATCGGTATACCGATCTACATGGTTGACAATCCGCTTACCTGTACTGCTGAAGGTGCAGTGAAAGCCCTCGAATTTCGTGAACAACTGCGCAAGAGTATCAGCACCGGATAAAAATCACCCCTCTTGATATCAAGAGGGTGATTTTTGAAGTCCTAGTCACTTCGCCTGCGACCTGAAAGTAACAACGCATAATATAAGACGGTTGATATAGATTGAGCTGCGCTGGCAACATAAGTTAAAGCCGCAGAATCCAATACCTTGTTGATTCCTTCTGTGTCAGAAGAATAGATGATCCCTGAATCAGCCAGCCAGGCTTTAGCGCGTTTGGTCGCATTAAATTCCACAGGGAGTGTGACCAGTGAAAACAAGGCTGTTGCAGAAAACAGGAGCAAGCCAATCACAGCGATGTCCGTGCCGGACTGAGTATTTAGCATGAGGCCAACGGCAAAAACGATTGGACCCAGCCAGCTACCGATCTGGACTGTAGGGACAAGCAGTGAGCGCAGAACCAGGGGACCATATTTTTCCTTGTCCTGTAATGCGTGACCTACCTCGTGTGCTGCTACACCGGCGGCAGCAACACTGGGGCTGTTGTATACGCCTTGACTCAATCTGAGAACGTTCTTCGCAGGATCGTAATGGTCTGTTAGGTTACCGGTAACCTGTTCGATACGAACCGCTGAAAGACCATTGTGATCAAGCATTCGTCTGGCAACTTCTGCCCCGGAGAGTCCGGTAGTCGTTCTAACCTTTGAGTATTTAGAGTATGAAGACCGGATCTTGGCTTGTGCCCAAAGACCGAGAATTAAAGCCGGTAGGCTAAGGATAATGTAGAGTAAGTATCCACCACCAAACATAAGAACTCTCCTTATTGGTATTTACAGTAATTTTAACGCATATGACTGGATTACGTAGTGGTAAACCCCCCGTTTCTAATACAATTCATATGTCCCTGGAGAGATTCGAACTCTCACCTACGGCTTCGGAGGCCGGTACGCTATCCATTGCGCTACAGGGACCCGGCTAGTATTTTACCATGTATGTAATGACGGTTTATAAAAATTCCGGCAAATAGAAATAGCCTTGAGGGTTTCTCTCAAAGGTAGCTATACCAACTATCGCCTGCTTATTCAATTGTCCATAGATGTGAGGGAATTTTTCTTCGCCCCCTTCAAGGTTCTCATATTTTATTTCCGTTGATAATTGTTCCCCGTCAATCTTTATAAGGAGTAAATTTGCAGCATCCGCATAATACTTTTCAGCCACTGTGAGTACCTGTTCACCGGTGGAACAATGAATAAAGCCATCTATTTCAAAATATGCTGGTAGATAAAACGTTTCCGATATAAATTTTGTCCATTGTCCCTGATCAGTGATGTGATAGAGGATCATAACCCACCATCCGCATCAGGCAAGTTAATCAAAATTTCGACAAATCCACGGTATTCTCCATTTTCATACCAGGGTGTCTCATACACAAATTGCTTACGATTGTTGGAGGTGTCAATGTAAGTATTGGTCAGTTGATTTTGAAGCATATGCATCAACTTGGATTTTGATGGTTCGGGGTGACAATCGAGCAGGTTTTTTCCCAACAGATCAGCCCCGCCATCCTCCTTGAAAGATTCAATTGATTTGTCGTTCATCGCGATGATGATCCCGTCTTTATCACAAATGGTCACGGGAAAATTCACTTCCTTGCTCCAAATTTCCAAAGCGCTTTTCATTTTTTTCCTCGCTGGTTAAGATTTGAATTAATTCACGTTTCAAAATTACCGGATCATCTATTGAAAATAAATAACGTCTCAACTCCGCTGTCGGCAGCAGTCCGGTTAAGTAACGCGCCATATGTTTCCGGAACAGAACGGTGCCAATTCGGGGCGAGTAGAGATCGAGCATTAAGTCGAGATGGCGGGAAATAACTTGAAATAACTCATTACCGGGGAGATCGCTTTTATCTGTGCCTGCAAAAAGCCATGGGTTGCCTAACGCAGCACGGCCAATCATAACAGCGTCACAGGCGGTGTGGTCGATCATTCTTAAAGCATCAGGTATTGAACGCGCATCACCGTTGCCAATGACGGGTATCGATACGGCAGATTTAACTTCAGCAATTGCATCCCAGTCCGCAAAACCGGAATATTGCTGGTTGCGTGTTCGGGCATGAACCGTTATCGCGCTAATCCCGCAATCTTGCAGAATTTGCACGATCTCAAGATAATTGCGTGATTTATCGTCCCATCCCAATCGAATTTTCGCGGTTACCGGAACCTGCAAAGACGAAACTAGATCACTGGCAATAAGCTTTACCTTATCCGGGCGTTTCAGCAAGCCGGCACCCGCACCACGGTTACTGACGTTGCGGGCTGAGCAGCCCATATTGATATCTATAAGATCAGGTTCGAGGCGGGCGAGTGAAATGGCAGAGTTGAGAAGGCGCTGAGGATCATCATCAAATAGCTGATAACAAAATGGCCGCTCAATTGATGAAAAATACGTTTTGTACTTTAGATAAGGATGTCCGAATGTGACATCGATTCCGTTAATGAATTCTGATGTACACAAAGCGGACCCTTTTTCCTTACAGATGGTCCTGAACGGAGAGTCGGTAAAACCGTCCATTGGCGCCAGGAGCAGGCGCCCGGGAATGATTACGTCCCTGATAGAAAAACTGTTGGAAATGGATTCAATACCGGTCATCTATGAAGACAATTATACGGTACTACTTACGAAGATCTGATATGAAAATATTACGCATAGACAATTACATAGTTAAACAAGTGGGCGCTGATTCAAATCAAAAGGGGCAGTAAATACTTGACAAAGAACAAATGTTCTATATAATTAAGATATGAAACCAGAACGATTTTCCGGTAATGGGGCGATCCGCTCCGGCTTTACGCTCTCGAATGGGCTGCTGGTGGTTTTCGGTGAGCACGGTGGGGCCTCGCTGATGCTTGACCTGGCAGCGCGGCTCTCTTTGCATGGCTCGTTGTACCTGCTGGATTGCGGAAACCGCAGCAACATGTACCGCGTGGCCCGTACTTTGCGTGCTTTGACGGATGACCCGGTGGCGGTGATGCGCAATATCCGCCTTTCGCGCGCTTTCACCTGTTACCAGGTTGTTGCATTACTGGAAAAAGCGGCTTCCCGTCCCGGAGCTCCGGTTTTGGTGCTCGATCTGTTGGCCACATTCATGGACGAAAGTGTGCAGATCCAGGAAAGCAGCCTGCTTTTCAATTGCGCGTTGCAACATCTTTCCGCGCTGGGGCAGTCTGCCCCCGTGGTGATAAGTGCCAAGCCTCTTTTGTCACTTTCAGCGCCGCGCAATGGGTTGTTGGAGCAACTGAAGGGGGCAGCCAATGTGATCTGGGAGGAAAATGTGCTTCCTGCACCGCACCGGACGGTGGGCGTTCAATTACCACTGCTTCCGGATTATTAAGGAGGTGTCATGGGCAGGACAATTCTTTCTGCCACGCAAACCTGGGTTGAAGAAGAAAAAGCCCTGCGGCGCTTTGTGCGGGCGTTGCGCAAGGGTGACCAGGACTTGATCCAGGAACTGCTGGCACTTTCACGACGGCATATTGCCGAGGCGTCTTACGCAAGCAATCTTTATCCGATGGATATTTACCTGGTGGCGATGCTGCTGGAAACCTTCCGTAAGGTTAAGCAACTGGAGCACCAGCTGGAAGCGCTCGGGGTACCCAACGCTGCGCCTTCTGGCGCGGAACTGGAATTTCCAGCGTTCCCTTCGCTGGTGGAACTTGTGTCACCAGCTGTGAGTGAGCCGCGCGCACCCGTAGATGCGCCTTCCTCCGGGATCGAGTACGTGGACTTGCAGGATGATGTTGTGTAACAATGACTGTGCGGATACGGGGTTGGCTGCTGGATCTCTACGAAGATGAGACTGACGGTCTGCGCATATGGTTCATCACTGAGGATGATACGCGCGTATGCCTGCATCAACCGTTGGAGGCAGTTTTCTACGCCAGCGGTGAAAATACCCAACTACGCTCCTTGTGGGTAACACTGAAGCGGTATCCAGCGGTGCACTCTCTGCAGCGCGAAACCCGCCGCGATGCCTTTATCCCTGATCCGATCACCGTGCTGAAAGTGGTTGTTGACAGCCCGTTGCACCAGGCACGCATTTTCCGGGATATCCAGCAGCGCTATCCGCACCTGGTTTTTTATGATGCCGATCTATCTTCAAACATCCGGCACGCTGCCCGTTATGGAACATTTCCAATGGCTTTTTGTGAGGTGGAGCACGATGATACGGGGCTTATCCTGTCTCTCAGGGTGTTGAACTCCCGCTGGGACCTGGCGCCGGTTCATCCCGTATTCCGGGTTCTTACCATCGAGCCGGATTGTGATCCGGGGCGCGGGGAGCCAGTTGCGCTGATTGTTCAGTATCAACGCAGAAAGCAAACGCTCCAGTTGAATCCGGTCGGGGAGTTATTGCAGCGCTTGAACCGGGTGTTGCAGGAGGCTGATCCCGATATCATCCTGACCAGCTGGGGCGACACCTGGCTGATCCCTGCGCTGCTGGAGATCTCGGCGCGCGAGGGGATTCCGCTGCGGCTTAACCGGGATAAAAAACGGGAAGTTGCGTGGAAAAAGGAAATGTCTTATTTTTCCTACGGGCAGATCATTTTCCGGCCGGAGGAGGCGCACCTGTTTGGCCGCTGCCACATTGACCAACGCAGCGCGATGATGTGGCGTGACTACGGGCTGGATGGCGTGCTGGAATCGGCGCGGGTGACGACGCTGCCCATCGAAAACGCGGCCCGTGTTTCGCCGGGTTCCGGCATTTCTGCCATGCAGATGCTCACAGCGCTGGAGCAGGGCATCCTTGTTCCCTGGCATAAGCAGCAGGTGGAGGTTTTTAAGGACGGGGTCGATCTCATTCAGCGGGACCGGGGTGGAATGATCTACCAGCCGATCGTCGGGTTGCACGCCAACGTAGCCCAGGTCGATTTCATTTCGATGTACCCGGCGATCATCATCAAGGGTAATATCTCGCCGGAGGTACCTTTACCTGACGGGATCGTTCCGGCTTGCGAGGAGCTGGGTGTGGTGCCTTTGACCCTCAAACCACTGTATGAGAAGCGAGTTGCGCTCAAGTTGCGCGGAGCAGGTAAACGCAAGGATAGTCGTCTTTCGCGACGGGACAGCGCCCGCGCCTCTGCCTTAAAGTGGCTGCTGGTGGTGTGCTTTGGTTTTCTGGGCTACAAGAATGCCCGTTTTGGCCGTATCGAAGCGCATGAAGCGGTAACCAACGGTGGGCGCGAAGTGTTGCTGCGGGCCAAGGAGGTGGCTGAATCGCTTGGCTGCGAGGTGCTGCATATGTACGTGGATGCGCTGTGGCTTAAGAAACCCGGTGCAAAAACGAAAGCAGATTTTCAGGATGTGTTGAACGAGATCTCAATACAGACCGGTCTGGGGGTTTCATTGGATGGGATCTACCGTTGGGTGGCGTTTTTACCCTCCCGGATGGATGAACGGGTACCGGTTGCGAACCGTTATTTTGGTGTTTTTCAGGATGGATCAGTGAAGGTGCGCGGGATCGAAGCCAGGCGAAGGGATACTCCGCCCTGGATTGCCGAGACACAAACCAAAATGCTTGGATGTTTGAGCCGCGCTGGCAGCGTGCAGGATCTGCCCGGTTGCCTGCAGGACGTGTTTGGGGTTTTTCGCCGGGCTCTTTCTGATCTGCGTTCCGGACAGGTTCCATTGGATAAACTGGTGATCACTTCGCGGGTGAGCCATGAGCTTGAGTCGTACCGCTCGCCAACTCCTGCAGCGCGCGCTGCGCTGCAGATACTGGAACAGGTTGGCAAACGGGCTCGTCCGGGTCAGAAGATCCGTTTTATCTACACACTGGGCGAGACTGGTGTGCGAGCGTGGGAACTGCCGGGAAAGATCAATCCGGTTGAAGTAGACAGGGTAAAATACATTGAGCTGCTTGCGCGGGCTGCTTCTAGTATATTTCATCCTTTTGGAATCAGCGACGACCAGTTGAAGCAGTGGGCTCATTCACAATCGATTGCGTTATGTTTGGATCTGAAACAGGAGGTGCCTCTTGTGCGGAAGGTTTGCCATCATGTACGACCCGGAAGAAGTGCGGGAGCGGCTGAAGTTGGGAGATATGCCAGATGATTTTGTGCCGAACGCAAATATATCTCCTGGTCAGGATATACCGGTTGTGATCGATCCTGTCACGCGGAATGTGCAGTTGTTCCGTTGGGGGCTGATCCCGGGCTGGGCAAAAGACCCCAGGATCGGGTACAAAATGATCAATGCCAGGGCGGAAACGGTAGCAGAAAAGCCATCATTTCGTGTATCCTTTCAAAGTCGACGGTGCCTAATCCCGGCGGATGGATTTTATGAGTGGAAAACAGAAAATGGTCGCAAGTATCCATTTCTCTTTACTCTAAAAGATCGAATTCCTTTTACCTTCGCCGGGTTGTGGGATAGCTGGCGCGGCGTGGAAGATGAAGTTATAAACAGCTGCACGATCATCACGACAACCCCAAACAGCCTGGTTGCCCAGTATCACGATCGGATGCCCGTGATTCTAGATGATTCCAATCGTTGGCTATGGCTCGAAAACACCCCTCCAGTAGACCTGCAGACGCTGCTGGTTCCTTTTAATGCAGAAAAAATGGCTGCACCTATCCGTCTGAATCGTTTATAGGTATTTGTAATCGACGATATAATGTGACCCATACAAGACTGAAAATTGACCAAGAGGTGAAGATGGACCGTCCAGAAATTATTACCGAATTAAAACAGAATCCAAAATTGGATGTGTTGATCGTTGGGGCAGGGATTAATGGGGCGGGAACGTTCCTTGACATGGCGGTAAATGGCCTGCGGGTGCTGCTTGTAGACAGGGGGGATTTTTGTTCAGGTGCATCTGCAACATCATCCCACATGGCGCACGGCGGGATTCGATACCTGGAAAATGGTGAATTCCGCCTGGTACGGGAGGCGGTGGCTGAAAGAAATCGAATGATCAAGAATTCACCCCACATGGTTAAACCGCTGCCCACCGTCATTCCAATGTTCAAGCTTTTTTCCGGTTTCCTTAATGCACCATTGAAATTTGTGAATTTGCTGGATAAACCATCTGAACGGGGAGCAGCGGTCATCAAGATAGGCTTGATGTTCTACGACTCCTTTACCGGTAAGAACCGTACTGTACCTGCGCACCGCTTCTTTGGCAGAAAAGAAACCTTTGCCAGATACCCACTGTTAAACAAGGGGGTGAAGTACACAGCCGAATATTACGATGGTTTGATGCTCTCTCCGGAAAGATTGAACACAGAGATTGTTCTGGATGCCGAAAAAGAAAATCCACAGGCGATGGCATTGAACTACGCACCACTGGTTGGGATCGAAAAAGATTGCGCAGTTCTAAATGACCTGGTGAGCGGTGAAAAGATCCATGTAAAACCAAGCATCATCATTAATGCAGCTGGTCCCTGGATCGATAATGTGAATGAACGACTGGGAATTAAAACTAAATTCATTGGCGGTACTAAAGGTTCGCATATCATTCTCAATACCCCGACATTGAAGAAAGCCATTGGTAATCGAGAATTCTTCTTTGAAAACAAAGACGGCCGCATTGTGCTTTTGCTCCCGTTTTTCGACAAGGTGATCATCGGTACCTCAGACCTGCCCATAAATGATCCTGATGATGCGTTCTGCACACCTGAAGAAGAAGTCTACTTCATAGAACTGGTAAAAAGAGTTTTTCCTGAGATTCCCATTTTGCCTGAGCAAATCGTGTTCCGGTTTTCCGGTGTTAGACCCCTGGAATTTCAGGAAGCGAAAACTACCGGACAGATCACGCGCGATCATAGCATCAAAGAAGAAACCGTTAATGAAATTAAGTTAATGAACCTGGTTGGCGGTAAATGGACGAGTTACCGCGCGTTTGGCGAGCAGGCATGCAATCGAGCTATGGAAATTCTGGGTAAGCAACGAATACGATCGACTGAGAATTTTGCCATTGGCGGGGGAAAAAATTACCCTCCAACATCAATGGACGAAGATCGTTACCTCTCCCAGCTCATCTCGAAAAATGCTGGAGATACCAATATCGTAAGAATGTTGTATGAGCGTTATGGGACGCTTGTGACTGAAATATTGTCAGTTGGTCCTGTGGAGTTGCTCACCTCCAACCCGCTCATCAGCAAAAACGAGATTAAGTATTTGACGAATAATGAGAAAGTTGAATATCTTGATGATCTTCTACTGAGAAGGTCCTCATTAGGATGGCTCGGGTATATCACCGCTTCAAGTCTCATCGAGATATGCGATCTGGTTGGAGACGAATTGGGTTGGGACAAGGATCGTAAAGTGGTTGAGATTGACCGTGTAAAGAAGCTATTTGAAAAGAATCACGGTGTGAAGATTTGAAAAGAGAATAAATAAAAAAAGAAGAGGCTGGCTAAAAAGTCAGCCTCAAATGG
>AMWB02033475.1_pt2 | contig 16709 bp, 16 predicted proteins | sample 200311 | NCBI WGS metagenome assembly AMWB02 (sample SAMN02737377, study PRJNA173069) | bioreactor metagenome | biome: anode biofilm in microbial fuel cells | place: USA: California | collected 2010-12-16 | reverse complement strand
CTTAAGGAAATGCTTGAGCAAATGTGTCTCCTCTTCCACCTCCAGAAGAAACGCGTCGTGCCCATAAGTAGAAGCGATTTCGCAGTAAGTTGTCTCAACACCTGCAAGCTTGCAAGCCTTAACTATCTCTTTTGATTGATACGCAGGATATAGCCAGTCAGATTTAAAAGAAATAACTAAAACTTTTACTTTTGTGCCCTCTAAAACCTCCTCAAAACGCCGGCCTCCGGAGGCATCAAAATTATCCATGGCCTTGGTAATATAAAGATAGGAGTTAGCGTCAAAGCGTTTCACAAAATTATCCCCGCGATAACGCAAATACCCCTCCACTTCAAAATCAGCGGTAAATTTAAAGGGCTCTCCGATATCTTTTTTTGCCCGGCCGAATTTCTCCGCCATTGACTTATCGCTCATATATGTAATATGCCCGATCATCCTGGCTACCGCTAAACCTTTAGAGGGAGCCGGGCCTTCATAATAGTTTCCGGATTTCCAATGCGCATCAGCCATAATTGCCTGCCTGCCCACTTCATTAAAAGCAATCTGTTGAGGCGAATGTTTAATCGTCGTGGCAATAGGTACCGCGCTGCGTAAACTTTGAGGATAATTAACCAGCCAGGATAAAACCTGCTGTCCGCCCATTGAGCCGCCGACCACTGAAAGCAGTTTTTCTATCCCTAAATAATCAACCAGGCGCTTCTGGGCATTAACCATATCATCAATTGTAATTAACGGAAAATCCAAAGCATGGGGTTTGCCCGTATCTGGATTTATGCTTGACGGCCCGGTTGAACCCTTGCACCCCCCCAGTATATTAGAACAGATAACAAAATATTTATCCGTATCAAATGCCTTTGCCGGGCCGATAAATTCATCCCACCAACCGGGATTATCATGGCCTTCATGCACTCCAGCAGCATGCGCATCTCCTGAAAGGGCATGTGTAATAAGTATGGCGTTAGACTTATCCTTGTTTAAAACGCCATAAGTCTCGTAAGCCAGGGTAATCGGCCCAAACCTCTCACCGCTATCAAGCTTAAGAAAATCAAAAGTAAAGGTTTGGGTTTTCACGCTGCCTACGCTATTATTCTGTATTGTTTTATTTTCCTTGTTCATGTTTTTACTCCCGCTAAAGATTCCCCGTTTTTATAATTATTTAACGGGACCGGTTTCTTGAAAAAGCCAAGTAGTCAGGTACCTCTCCCCGGTATCAGGGATAATAACTACAATGGTCTTGCCTTTATTCTCTTTACGCTTAGCTACTTCCAAAGCCGCCCATAATGCCGCCCCGCTTGAGATACCAGCCAGGATTCCTTCTGTTTTAGCCAGCGCCCTTGCTGTAGAGCCGGCATCTTCATTAGTTACCCGGATAACTTCATCAATTATATCACGGTTTAAAACCTGTGGGACAAACCCGGCGCCTATACCCTGAATCTTGTGCGGCCCGGCAGTGCCTCCGGATAAAACCGGAGAAGCATCTGGCTCAACCGCTATCGCCTTAAAACCAGGCTTCTTTTTTTTAATTACTTCGGAAATACCTGTAATTGTACCACCCGTACCGACTCCCGCAACCAAAATATCAACCTTACCGTCCGTATCAGCCCAAATCTCCTCCGCCGTAGTCTTGCGGTGAATTTCCGGATTAGCTGGATTATTAAACTGCTGCAAAATAATCGCATTAGGAGTTTCTTTAACCAATTCTTCAGCTTTCTTTACCGCCCCTTTCATACCTTCTATCCCGGGAGTTAAAACAAGTTGCGCTCCGAAAATCGCCAAAAGCTGCCTTCTTTCTATGCTCATGGTATCAGGCATAGTCAAAATTAACTTATAGCCTTTAGCCGCAGCGACAAATGCCAAAGCCACTCCGGTGTTTCCACTGGTCGGTTCAATAATTGTTGTATTCTTCTTAAGTACACCCCTCTTTTCCGCGTCTTCGATCATCGCCACTCCTATACGGTCTTTAACGCTTGAAAGAGGATTAAATGATTCAAGCTTAACCAATACGGTAGCATCTAAACCTTTAGCCATGCGATTTAATCTTACCAAAGGCGTATTGCCTACGGTTTTAGTAATGTCAGAAAATACTTTAGTCATAATTGCCCCTTACGCCTTCTTTAAAGACTGCTCAATATCATTAATAATATCGTCAATATGTTCAATACCTATTGATAGCCTTACAAAATCAGGAGTAACGCCAGTAGCCAACTGCTCCTCAGCAGATAGTTGTTGATGTGTAGTAGTCGCCGGGTGGATTGCCAGGCTCTTGGCATCTCCGACATTGGCAAGATGCGAAATTAGCTCAAGGGAATTAATAAATTTCTTGCCCGCCTCAAGGCCTCCCTTAATTCCAAAACCAATAATCGCGCCCGCGCCCTTAGGCAGGTATTTCTTTACTCTCTCCTTTTCCGGACTATCATCCAAACCCGGATAATTTACCCAGCTTACTTTCGGATGTTTTTTCAGGAACTTAGCCACAGCTAATGCGTTTTCAGAATGCCGGGGCAACCTTAAATGCAAAGTCTCCAAACCCTGGAGGAACAAAAACGAATTAAAAGGAGATAATGCCGGGCCTAAATCCCGCAATAAACTTACCCGCGCCTTAATAATATATGCAATATTGCCCAGCGGTTTAAGCGCTTCAACAAAGTTAATCCCATGATAACTTGGATCCGGGTCAGCAATCAAGGGAAACTTGCCATTAGTCCAATCAAATTTTCCTGAATCTACAATTATCCCGCCTAAGCTTGTCCCATGGCCACCGATGAACTTGGTTGCGGAATAAACTACAATATCAACCCCATAATCAATCGGCCTTAACAAATACGGAGATACAGTATTATCCAGTACAAAAGGTATGCCATTTTTATGTGCTATTTTAGATATACCTTCTAAATCCGCAACATTGAGCTTGGGATTACCAATAGACTCGGCATAAACTGCCTTGGTCTTAGGAGTAATCGCTTTTTGCAAAGCATCCAGGTCGTTTGATGGCACAAAATTAACCTTTATCCCCAGGCGGGAGAATGTATAATGTAAAAGGTTGTAAGTTCCTCCGTATAAGTTATCCGCAGATACAATTTCATCCCCTGCCTGAGCGATATTAAGCAAGGCAATAGTAATTGCTGATTGGCCGCTGGCTACAGCTAAAGCACCTACGCCACCATCTAATAAGGCCAACCTCTTTTCAAACACATCAGTAGTTGGATTCATCAAACGCGTATAGATGTTGCCAAACTCCTTTAAACCAAAAAGGTTAGCAGCATGCTCCGTGCTTTTAAACTGATAAGATGTAGTCTGATAAATGGGCACCGCGCGCGATCCCGTAACAGGATCCGGTTCCTGCCCGCCATGTAAAGCTAATGTCTCTATTTTCAGTTTATTATCTACCTTGCTCATCTTACCTCCTTTAGACCTAAATTGAATAGGCAAAGACTTCTTGTTTAGAGCTAATTTTATCGGCTAAATCCCCGAAGGTCACATTATCAATTATCTCCGAAGTAGCGCAAGCTACCTTTTGCCAAATTTCCTTAAAAAGACAACAACTCAAATCACTGCAATTGGCATAGCCTTTTTCCACACAAGAAATGGGCTCTATCGGGCCCTCAATATAACGCACTACCTGGCCTAAGGTAATTTTAGCCGGGTCCTTGGCTAAATGATAACCTCCTACATTGCCGCGCCTGCTCTCAACAAATCCGCCTTTTTTAAGATCCAGAAGGACCTGCTCCAGGAATTTTACCGGAGCATCAATACGCTTAGCAATATCATTAATCGTAGATACTCCTAATTCATAATGAACCGCTAAATCCAGCAGCGCCTTTAATGCGTAATCTCCTTTATAGGTAATTCTCATAGCATCTCCCATTGTCTACTATCTCTATGAACATAGTAGAGTATAACTTATAAAAGAAAGTTGTCAAGTTTTATTTTAAATTTTTTAGATACTGTCTAACTCGAGTAATTGCGCGCGAATTTCCTGGTATTTATCAAAATCGACTGACCTGTATATTTCCTGGGCCTTGCGCCAATGCTGCCTGGCCATATTCTTCCTCCCCTGTTTCTTATACAACAGCCCCAGGTTATGGTTAACATCGGCCAGTTCTACCCGGCTGCCAATCTCCTCCCCCAGTTTTACCGCATCATTAAAATATGTTTCGGCTTTAGCCAAATCCTCAATCTCCATATAAAGCTCGCCTATCATATTATAGCCACATACCAAATTTACCTTATTATTTTGCTCCTGGTCTATTTTTAGCCCCTTAAAATAATAATCCAGGGCCTTAAGGTACTCTTTCTCAAAAAAATAAATCTCGCCTAAGTTAAAATAGCAGTCGCTTAACTCGTTTCTTAAATTCAGGCGCTCAAAAATCTTCAGGCTTTTTTCATAAAAATCTTTTGCCGCGGGATAATCGTTTTTATTGGCGAAAACCAGGCCTATATCAAAATAATCACAGGCCAAATTCCTCGCGTTTTCAAAATTACGCTGGCGTTCCAGATTAACCGCTGCACTCTTAGTCAATAGATCCAAAGCCTGATCAAAATTACCTTTATCTATATGCCAAACAGCCAGCTTTCTCATAGCCACCGCCTCATTAGACTTATCATTCAAACGGCGGCTCAAACTTATCGCCTTCCCATACAATTCTTCGGCTTTTGAATACTGGCCGTCCAACTGGTAAAACCATCCCAGTTTAATGTAAGCCCTGATAAGATGCGGCCGATTATTCAGTTTCTCACTCTTAAGCACATAACCAAAATAATACTTTAAAGCGTTTTCTTTATTGCCCAGGCGTTGATAGGCGTTGGCGATTATAGGGTAAACCGCTAAAAAATCTTGATCCTTATTAATCACCTTTTCACCGGAAGTTATCGCGGAATGATTATTTCCTTTGCGATATTCAGCCTGAGAATTAAGATAGAGATAAATTTTACCGGGACTAAGCCTTGGCAGCCAAAAAGACAAAAGAATGCAGCCGCAAATAATAACTACCGCCAGCCCTGTCTTAACTGCAATTTTCCTATAAAAAGCGTACGGCTTGCGTTTACGCTCTTTCGTGCGCTGAAATCTAAAAAAAACAAAACCCGGATCACCGTAAAGAAGATAGTTTACCCAATGCAGGCTAACCAATCCAAATTCTTTTACCAGCTTAAGCTTCGATAAACGCATTGACTCGCCAACGCTTACTCCGGAAATAAGCTGGGCATAAAACTCCCTGGCAAATACAAGGCTGGGATCATCTTCTATCTTACGGATCGCTCCGATATAATGCCTGACCCCCGCAAATAAAAAAGCGCTGGCCATGCCATAACTGGCTCTCTGGTATTCCGAATCAACCAATGCGGTACGGGCTTCAGCTGAATGGCAGGCATTAGAAAACACCAGGGCCGGCAGGCTGCAACTCTGCCCCATCCTAAGAATATCCTCAACTTTAAATACTCCGTCACTTAAAATCCAACCGCTTTTTTGCGCCTCTTTTTTATCAAACTCGCAATGGCCGGCAAAATGGACAATATCATAGTCGCAAATATTCTTTTTAACATAATTTTTATCAATGTTAGTGGATTTGAAATCAACATGCACCCTCCTGCTTTTATGGCTGAACTGGTTTTTGATATTCAGCCCTTCAGCATAAGCTGATCTTAAATCGGAGTTCGGATCAGCTAAAATCAACATTTTTAAACTCTCGGTTAAGTCGCGGTACTGCAGCAGAGTGGAATCCCCTTTACTACGCACTAACCTGCCCAGGCTGAATTTAAGGCATAAAAAATCTGCGCCGTCAAAAATAAGCTCCCAAGGCAAATAAATCAGCTCTTCATCCAAAGAAAGGGTTAATACACAAGGCGGGCTGTTTTTAAGTTTTTCCTTGATTGAACGGCTGAGCAGGTGATCCCAGAATAATTGGCCGATTTTTTGTAAAGATTTTAACTGTTCAAACCTTGATGGCTGGTCTTTGACAGGACGGTTTAAAGCAACGACTAAATCCGCGCTCAGGCTTATTAACTCATTAAAAGAAACCGAAACTAAATTGTAGTGCCGTAAAGTAGGGGCGGCCTGGCCCTGATCAAACAGGCCCATCTTTAAAGAATCACCCTGCTTAAATACCTCTAAGATTAATGTTCCCGGATAAGGCATAAGGCTTAAGCCTTAACTTTAAGATCAATTACAGCAACTAAACGCGCTTCCTGTGTTATTTCAACCCTGTAATTACCTGGCGATATATTCTCAAAGACCCTGCTTCCTGTATCAGGAATATAAGACTCCAGTTCAACTTCGCCCCTTATAAGAGTTATGCGTAAATCTTTACCAACTTCTTTCCCCTGTTTATCCTTAACATTGATTGCGAGATTAAAAACCTTGCTGCTCCTGCTTTCAACCTTGGCCAGGACCCGGACCTCGTGTAAATCTTTTAGAATACTTACCTCCTCCTTAAACTCGCTTATCTGACGACTGCGTAAAACCGGCGCAGGGATCAGTTCCTGTCCGACAAGTACATCACCGCTTGTCTGAATAATCTCCCAGGTTTTATCCTTAAGCTTAAGCAGTATCTCAAATATGTTCTCCCCGGCATCACAACCAATAATTTTCCTGGCTTTTTCCAGCAAATAAGCTGGAAGATCCTTACTGAAATGCGGCTCTATTTTAAGCTGGATACCTAAATACTCTGCGCATTTATTACATTTGAGCAGGTGAGCCTGAATCAAATCCCTATCTGCCTGGACAAGCTTATCTTCAAGAAAACAAGCTAAGGTTTCTTCATCCGGATGCTCATTGTTTACAAGGCTACCGTCAGCATCTTTCCACTCCCGGTAAATAACCCTGATTATTTTCTCAAATTTACTAAGCATATACCCTCTCCCGGTTCAATAGACGTATTATTTCAAGAAATCTAACTTAAAACCTTTCTTCTTAAAACAATCCTGCAGTTTTTGGAATATCCTGCTCTTACGCATATCCACTGCCCCGCGGTTGATTTTAAGGTATTCCCTGATCTGCTCCAGGCTTAAACCTTGATTCAAGAACAACTCCATAAAATACTTTTCTTGCGGCTCAAGCAAATCAACACAGTCGTGCAGGGCCTTACGCCTGTCTTGATCATTTAAGAATTCAGCTGTATCCTCGGAAATGTCCTTGAGCACATCCTTTAGGCTCAGCCCTTCCTCTGTCTCAATATCGATTGAAAACATGGGTTTAAGCTTACGAAGATAATCAATCGTAAAGTTGATCGTAACCTGCCTGAGCCAGCTGGCCAAAGAACAGCCATTTCTTCCCTCATAGGTAGTTAGCTTCTTATAGTTATCCTTAATTAAAGAATAAAAAATCTCCTGAAAGATATCTTCAACATGCCCTTCAGGAAGGCTGTGTCCTTTTATGGTTAAAACACTGTAGATATAGTTATAAATCAGGCGGGAATAACGTGAGAGGAATTCATTCCAGGATTGCTTGTCCCCTTTGACACAAGCTTGGACAAACCCCAAATCGTCCATAGCCATAATTATATCACTAAAATAGCTTTGTCAAATAAAGAATTAGGAGGGGTCCTGCCGCTGAAGCATCCCCATTCCTTCGGGAAAAGTCTTTCCTCGGAACGGGGATACCCCTCTTCAGCATCACCCCTCGATAGGCAACGCAAAAGACCCAAATCAACTCTAATATCAAACAAAATGGGGACGTTTCTATTTCATTTTAAAGAAAATAGAAACGTCCCCTGATTTTAAAACCAACCCTTTTACCTAAATCTATTTAAAAAGGGTATTCCTGATGATAAATGAAGCAAATACAATAGAAACCATAGACATAAGCTTGATTAATATATTTAAGCTCGGGCCAGAGGTATCTTTAAACGGATCCCCTACAGTATCGCCGACAACTGTAGCTTTATGAGCAGCAGAGCCCTTGCCTCCATGATGCCCCTCTTCTACGAATTTCTTAGCATTATCCCAGGCCCCTCCGGAATTAGCCATCATAACCGCTAACACAAAACCTGTGGCAGTCGCGCCTACAAGCAGGCCGGCAACCGCGTTAACGCCGATTAACAACCCTACAATTATAGGGGCAGCTATTGCCAAAAGTGACGGAAGAATCATCTCTTTTTGAGCCGCGGCAGTTGCGATACTGACGCAACGCGCGTAATCAGGCTTGGCCTTGCCCTCCATAAGCCCGACTATATCCTTAAACTGCCTGCGCACTTCAACTACAATCTTACCCGCTGCCCTGCCTACCGCGCGCATAGTCATAGAACAGAATAAAAACGGCAGCATCCCGCCTAAGAATAAACCCACCAGAACCGCTGGATTCATCATATCAGCATTAATATCTTTGCCAAAAAGCATAACCTGGTCCTTGTATGCGGCAATTAAGGCCAACGCAGTCAAAGCAGCTGAACCAATAGCAAAACCTTTTCCGGTGGCCGCAGTAGTATTGCCTAAAGAATCCAAAGCATCGGTCCTTTTTCTTACCTCAGGAGGTAATTTTGACATCTCCGCATTTCCGCCGGCATTATCAGCAACCGGCCCGTATGCGTCAGTAGCCAAAGTAATACCTAATGTTGAAAGCATGCCTACGGCAGAAATAGCAATACCATATAAACCGGCATTAAAATTCGCCGCTCCTCCCGAAACAAAGAAACTGATTAAAATAGCAATACAAACAATAATCACCGGGATAGCGGTAGACATCATGCCTACGGCAATACCACTGATAATTACAGTTGCCGGCCCGGTTAAAGAAGCATCGGCAATAGAACGTGTCGGTTTAAATCCGCTGGATGTATAATATTCGGTACACAAGCCAATCAACACACCGGCGATTAAACCCGCCAAAACAGCCCAATAAACACCGATATGCTCAATGCCTAATGTGGATCTTACCAAAAAGTATGAAATTACCGCAACTATAAATGAACTAGTAAAAACTCCTTTACGTAAAGCAGCTAAAAGGACCTTCTGGTTCGCCTGTTCGCCGCTTTTGACAAAGAATGTGCCAAGGATTGAAGCAATAACACCTACTGCGGCCATAACCATAGGTACGGTTACTCCGGCAACTCCAAGGCCGGCAGCAACTCCTAAGGCAGAAGTAGCCACGATTGAACCGACATACGATTCATATAGATCAGCTCCCATTCCGGCAACATCACCGACATTATCACCGACATTATCAGCGATAACTGCCGGGTTACGCGGATCATCTTCAGGAATTCCTGCTTCTACTTTACCAACCAAGTCTGCGCCAACATCTGCAGCTTTAGTAAAAATGCCTCCGCCCACCCTGGCAAAAAGCGCCATGGAACTAGCACCCATCCCAAAGCAAAGCATGGTGGAAGTAATCGCTGCGATCTTATCCGTGCCTAACGGAATCGGATGGCAGGAGTAATACCAATTCAGGAAATAATACCATACGCTTAAATCCAATAATCCTAATCCAACTACTGTTAGCCCCATAACCGCGCCGCTGGAGAAAGCTACGCGCAGGCCTGAATTCAAGCTCTTAGAAGCTGCCTGGGCAGTACGGTTAGATGATTGAGTAGCAATAGTCATGCCTATGAAACCAGATAAACCTGAAAAGAACCCTCCGGTAAGAAAAGCAAAAGGCACAAACATAACCAGATAATTCTTCATAGCCATAGCCAGAAGAATAAAGAAAACCACTATAAAAAACATAGAGACACCAAGATATTGCCTTTTTAAATAAGCCTGGGCTCCTACGCGGACTGCCTGGGCAATCTCTTTCATTTTATCCGTACCTTCATCCATTCTCATAATGGACAAGGCAAGGTAAAAGGCAAAACCTAACGCTAAAATCGAACCTACCGGCGCCAATAGCAATAAATCAAAACCCATTTTTACTCCGCTCCTTTCAGAAACACCTGTTATATTCTGCTATATTTAAAACTATCAAAAATTAGGAAACATGTTAACACAACTGCGCCGCTTGTCAATAGTATTTGCCTTAATTAAGTTTCTTTTTGTCCTCAACTACCTTACCCTCTATATCAACCACCTTATCACGGGTATTTTTACCGATAGTATCCGAACCAAATCCACCGGAACTTAAATGCTGGCGTATTTTGTGCATGAACATATGTATTTTTATAATAAACATAAACACAAGCACGGCCTCAATGCCCAGCCAAAGATAAATCGAATTAAAGATTGCCCTGCCGAATATAAAATTAAAGATAATCAAAAGTGGCAACAGGCATCCGGCTTGCCCTCCCCAAATGATCTGCGGCATTAAAACTTCTCCCAATGTAAAATTTCTTTAAGCTGGCGCTTATCTGCTTGATTAAAACAATCTTCTTCCTGCGGATAACCCAAGGCAATCAGGCTGATTAATTTCATGTTCAAGGGAGCATTCAATAAAGTATTTACCTGCTGACAGTAAGGCTTTTTATCTCCGGCAATCCAGCAAGAGCCAATTCCTAAAGCTGTAGCTGCCAGAAGGATATTACAAGTAGCGGCACAGCCGTCTTCAAGGCAATATTTTGTGTCAACGCAATAAACCGCAATACAGGCAGCTGCCTGAGCCATAAACCTGCCATTATCAGCTAATTTAGCCAATTCTGCCAATTTAAGCTTATCCGTAACTACAACAAACTCCCAGGGCTGAATATTCCTTGCCGTGGGAGCAAACCTGGCGCAATCAACAAGCTTCTCCAGGTCAGTTTTTGCGATACCCTTGTCTTGAAATAGTCTTATACTACGCCTAAAGCGTAAAAGCTCTAAGTTTTCCATTTTTTCTCCAATATTATTAAAGATTAAGCCAATTTCTTACGGAGTTCATCAGGAATGGCCTGCGGTTTTAAATGCTTATCCACGCAGACAAGAATCGTTTTAGCTTTGACAATAAGCTGCTTATTTTGATTGTGGATTTCATGCAGGAATTCAATGCGCACACCGGTAAGCAAACCTATCTGAGTCTGAATATTCAGGTCATCATCATATACCGCCGGAAATTTATAATCCACCTCCTGGCGGGCCACCACGAACATGATCCCGGAATCAGCCAGCTCTTTTATTGAAGCACCTTTTACGGCAAAAAACTCCGTTCGCGCTTCTTCCAGGAAATTAAGATAGTTAGCGTAATAAACTACTCCGCCGCAATCAGTATGATGATAATAAATATGTGTTTTCATATTATTCTAAATATAGCGCTAAACTAAAGATTGTCAATATATTCTCCAAAAAAGCTATCGCCGGCAATATACCTTAGCTTCGCCTGAATAATCTTATTTCTTAATCCAGGCCTAAAAACTATCCTGACTTTAAGGTAATTATCGGTTAAGCCTTCCAGATAGCCAGCCTGCCCCCTACAAGCACCCTCTATCAAAACCAAAGCCTTCTTCCCTATAAAACCCCTCATAAATTTATCCCGGCACTCTTTAGAAACATTTTCCAGCTTAGCGCAACGGCCGCTAATGGTTTCGGAGTCAACCAACCCGCTAAATTTGGCAGCTATAGTCCCTGGACGGATAGAATAAGGAAATATATGCACTTTTAAAGGCATAATCTTTTTGACTAAATTAACTGTATTATTAAAATTCTCTTCTGTTTCTCCGGGAAAACCAACCAGGCAATCCGTGGTAATAGCAATCCCGGGGATATCGCGCTTGATCCTGGAGATTAAATCCTGATACTTGCGTCTTGTGTATTTACGGTTCATCCGCCTCAAAATACTGTCATCGCCGCTCTGGATAGGAATATGCAAGTGCCGGCAAAGCTTTTTGCTGCCAGCCATATACTTAATCAATTTAGCAGAAACATCCCCTGCCTCAATTGAACTTAATCTTATACGCGAAAGAGCCTCTATTTTTGTCAGCGCGTCAACTACATCCACCAGGGCCTTTTCGCCAGGAAGATCTTTACCATATGCCCCCAGGCAAATTCCCGTCAACACAATCTCCTGAAAACCGCAGGCAACAAGCTTCCTTGCCTCTTCAACCACATTACCAATGCCCTTGCTGCGCGTTCTCCCTCTGACCAAAGCTACCTTACAATATGTACAGAAATTATCACAGCCATCCTGGATTTTTAAAAAAGCCCGGGTATGCTGGCTAAAGCCGCTTATTCCCTCAGGGAAAAAACTTTTTTTCACAATCAGGCTTACTCCTTTAATATCCGCCAATACCCCCCAGTCTCTTTCCGCTAAACAACCTGTTACGATTACCGTAGCTTTTGGACTATACTGGATACATCTGCGGATAATATTGCGGGATTTTTGATCGGCTCCGGAAGTAACAGTGCAAGTATTTACCAATAAATAATCCGGCTTGTTTTTACCATCTGCTTCCCTGAACCCTTTACTAAGAAACCTTTCTCTAATACTTTGCGTATCATACTGGTTAGCCTTACAACCGAGGGTGAAAAACTTAATATGCTTCATTTAATCTGATAAAACTGACAACGGCTATAGCTGCCGTATCCACGCGCAGCACTTGCTGCCCAAGAGAAACCGGTAAAAAGCCGGCTTTTTCTGCCAGGACCACCTCTGCGGGGGTAAAATCACCTTCCGGGCCGATCAAAACTATTATCTTTTTAGCCTTTTTACCTTCAAAATCAAGAACCTCTTTAAGTGTCCTACGCTTGCCTTCTAAAGTAGGTATTAATTTTAAATCAAATTCATCTGCGCAGGAAAAAACCTCCCTTAAAACGCTAACCGGTTTAATTTGCGCAAGCCTGCACCTCTGGCTTTGCTTAGCGGCGCTCAAGGCAATCTTCTCCCAGCGCTGCAAACGTCCTGCTTTTTTCTGTTTATCTAACCTGACAACTACCCGTTCTGTCTCAAGAGGAATTATACACTCAACCCCTAATTGGGTAAGCTTGTCCACGATATCATCCATTTTTACTTTCTTCGGAATAGCGCAGGCAACTGTTACGCTTACCCCTGAATCCCTGGAGGCCTTTTCCTCCCTTATTTCCAACTTTGCCGCTTCAGCCCCAACCTCAAGCAACACGCAGATATATTCATTGCCGGAATTATCAAAAACCGCTAATTTTTCAAGAGGTTTAATCCTGAGCACATCCCTCAAATGATGCAGTTGCAACGCATCATTTAGGATAATGAGCTTATCTTTCGCTTCAATTTTACTGACGAAAAAACGGTTCATTTTGCCTCTTCCTTCTCAGAAAATACCTCTGCGTTAAATATATAGAGTTCGGTATCTTTATTCTTCCAGGCATCCTGAGGTAATCCGGCTTTATGAGCACAAAGATTGTTCAGGAATTCTTCCTTGCTCCATCCGGTTTCCGTAGCTACCTGCGGCAGGAAAACCCCACTTTGATAACCCTTGCGCACCAGAACTCCATGCTTGCCCAGCTCAATCTTATCGGCTGAATCCACTTTCTTTAAAGGCGATAGCACGGAAATCTCTATTTCCACATCTTTAAATTCTAATAGAGTAAGCGGCTTAAACCTGGGGTCATCAACTGCCGCCTCAACCGCCATGTTCCTAACGGTCAAATAAAGTGGCTCTCGCGCAGAAAGATTTCCAATACATCCCCTTAACTCCCCATGTTTATTCAGTGTAACAAAGGCGCCCATTTCCTGTTTCAACACAGGGTCAGTTTCGTTGATATCCATCTTCTTGCCGGCATCTAAATATGTATTGATCGAAGCGCGGGCAATCTCAAGCAGTTTCTTTCTTTGCTGATTATTTAACATACTCTCCCCCTTCGGATTATAGACAACAACACTTGCATAACCAACGGTCCATCGGCCATTAACGGTTTCACCTGTTACTACCGCAGAATTAGTATGATCCAATACTTTAACTTTATCATAACCGGTATCTTTAGCTATATTTAAAGCAATCACCACAGCAAGCCCACCGCAGGCCTGCGCCTTTGCATCGCGCAAAGAATAATACAGCCCTTCATAGTCCATTTTCTCAATCAGTTCCAGCGTCGACATATCTACCTGGTCAGCCTCTTTAATATCATAACCATGATATAAGTCTGTAGACACTACTAATAAAACATCCTTGCGTCCATTTATTGCTTCTTTAAATGAAGAGGCAATTTTCTTACAACTGTCCAGCGAACAATCACCCAGGACTACCGGCACAATCTTAAAATCACCCAGGACCCTTTGTAAAAATGGCAGCTGTACCTCAACTGAATGTTCTCCGTCGAAAGCGGCTTCATCAACAATAATCTCCGGCCCACTACTGATTAAATCATTAACAAACTCATCGTCTATTTTTGACATACCAAGGCGGGTTTCAAATGCTCCCCGAGGATAGACAGCCGCACCGCTGAAAAGTTTATGATGGCTGGTGCCAATAATAACCACGGTCTTATAGGGCTTGCCCCTGATGAGCTTATAACCATAAGCGGCGGTTTGTCCTGAGTAACCATAACCCGCATGAGGGCTGATAAGGAGCAAAATTTCCCCGGGGATGGAATTAACCCCGGGCCTTTCCAGCATTTTATCAAGCATCACTGATAACTCTTTCTCTCCCGCAGGATAAAACTGCCCATTAAACTCCGGCTGTTTTACGGAAGCAAAACAATTTGAAAAACAAGATAATATTAAGATTAATAATGCGGAAATTATTTTTAATTTCATTAGGATAGAGTAGAGAAAGTTATTTTATCGGTGGAGGCACTTCGATCGCTGCTCAGCTTATCGCCTCGCTACGCTCGCTTAAGTGCCACCAAAAATTTACTTGTCGTAAATTTTTGGTGGAGCTGGGGAGAATCGAACTCCCGACCCCCTCGTTGCGAACGAGATGCTCTCCCAACTGAGCTACAGCCCCGGTTTTCTATGAATTATTTTTCTACTAATTTCAGATTGTACTAAATTTAATATTTTCCTGTTTCCCGTAAATCTCTATACCTGCTAATGCCTGCTACCGTTGATCTGGCATATTTATACAAAACCGCTTTTTGCACGTGAGACAGAATTCTAAAAACTTTCTATTAAGTTTATACCTGTCTATGAAGAATGTTGCTTCCGGCTAAACCTTATCTGGATAATAATTTAGCATATTTTCATACAGTTATCAATTCAAAAAATTGAGCGCCTTATAGTTTTTATTTAGCGAAATCCTTGATCGAACATTAGAGAGAGCAAGGACAAAAGCACCTTAAAGTTTTTATCCAGCGCAGTCCCTGTGATCGCCAGTGAACAGGGGTCGAGCACCTATAACTATTTAGCGAAATCCTTGATCGAACAATAGTGAAAGCAAGTAAATATCGAACTTGCGAAACCGGATTAAAAATAAAAGCTGGTTTTAAAGATATTATTGCTCAGAAGAGCTGGGGCTGACTAAACGTGTTTTCATGGAGATCTGAGGATTCTCCGGGCTGGAGGCAACAGCGGGAGAAAATCTACCTACTAAACCAACATCTAACGCTGCACCCTGGTTGGTAATCCTGATGTAAAACCCATTGCCTGGAGATTGCGGCATAGTGTTATTCACTACAACCCCGGAGATTACCCTGCTGGTAAGGGTTTCCGGAGAGGTAAACGGACAGGTACCTCCATTTGCAGTACAGGTTGCCGTAAGGGTATTTGAAGCAAGGGAATAATCAATCCAGCCATCATCCGTAAGAATAGACGGCGTTTGTGAATCTGAGTTCCTTAAATCAACATAAACGCGAAACCCGGTAGCGCCAGCAGACGACGGCCCCGGATAGAACTGGATAGCATTCCTGCCAAAATTCCCATTAGACATCTGTACATATTTACTCATATGTTCAATAGCATAGGAAATCTCATTTTGCACCTTAGCCCGCCTATCCGAACTGATAACATGATGGTTACTAAACAGTTCAATACTGAAAAACCCTAAAAGGACCAGTGACATCAAGACTATAGCTATAATTAACTCTATGAGATTAATTCCGGATTCTTTATCAGGCATAATATTAAGGAAGAAACTCAATTTTCAACCCAGTTAACCTTGGTAGTCACCCGGCGCAAATCTGTTCCGGAAGCATAACTTACGTTATACTCCGCCGTATAAGCAACGTTATTCACTAATCTTTCTGAAGGACAAGCCGGATTTTGGGTATGGCCGACAACGGAATCACAATAAGTGGTATAATTACTTCCTACCACTCTTAAGGCATTGGAAGCGGTATCCCAGTCGCTCTGACGCACATACAACTGAAGGGGATCAAGAAAAAGCTTCCCCATTTCGCCGCTGATTACACGCTCACGCGAATGTATCACATGGCGCTTGCCTGCGACAAAAACACTGGCCATCCCGGCCATCACCAGAGAAAATATTATTGTTGATATTATTACTTCGAATAGTGTAGTAGAACGCTTATTGCAGATTAAGGGCATGCTGTACCAGTACAAGAAGGGGTGCTTCCTGTAAAAGTTAAAGTCCAAACCCTGCTAGCACTCGGTAGACGTGAAGCAGTTGCCTGAGTGCCAGCCCCATCTACCTCATAAGTCCAGGATAAAGCACTAGCAGGCAAGTTAACTCTTAAGTAAGTATTTATATCAGCAATTACGCTGGTAGCACCGGCAGAAGGATAGTAAAAACCTGACTCCATCTTGTAAATCTTTTCCGCCGCCTGAATAAGCGCAAGATTAGCTTTAGCTTCCTTATCCAGCACCCGTTCCTTGCTAGTCCCAAATCCGGGCAAAGCTAAAGCAGCTAAAATGCCGATAATTATAATTACTACTATTAATTCTATCAAGCTAAAGCTTCTCTTATTCGGCATTTTAACTGCTTTCCTTAATAACCTGAAGATCC
>AMWB02013210.1_pt1 | contig 16709 bp, 31 predicted proteins | sample 200311 | NCBI WGS metagenome assembly AMWB02 (sample SAMN02737377, study PRJNA173069) | bioreactor metagenome | biome: anode biofilm in microbial fuel cells | place: USA: California | collected 2010-12-16 | reverse complement strand
TAATTTATATATTTATTTTATACAAAAAATAATTATAATAAATATTGAATAATTTGAGGGGGAACTTTACTATTTCAAGTTCCCCCTCTATGAGTATAGATGTTTAAATAATCTATGATTGTATAATTAATCTGCCTTTTTCATCAAGAGGAAATCCGAACGCTGGATTTATACATGGATGAAGATAGAGAGTTCCCTCTTCAAGAATAGCAAACAGATTTCCATCTTGTAATGCTTTTCCATCTGAATTACAAACAAATACAACTATATCTCCATCTTCATATCTAGCATTGATAAATATTTCATTTGGTGTATAATATTCTTCAAATACTTTTAAATTTAATTTATTTGTCATTTTTTATTAATCCTATTTTCAAGTTAAACTCGATTTTAATACTTCCAGAAGGTGTTAATTCAAGCCCGATGTTTTTGTCTATTTTTGATGGTAAACAAAGCTTTCCTTCATTGGTTAATATTGCAATACTACCATAATCTATCCGTATTCCGTTTTTATCAACAGCAGCAAGAAGAATACCTTCTGATATTTTTTTAAGTGCTAATATAACTTCTTGTTCTTTTGGTGGTATATGTTTGAAAAGTTTTAACTGTGGCATGTTATGTCTTCCTTTTTGTTGGAGAGATTTTAAAATGTTTTGGTGTTATAAGCCCAACCATTTTCGATGATAATATCTTACACTCTGAATGGAAACTTTGAAATGCTCGGCAAGCTCTTTGAAAGTGAAAGACCCGAACATGAGTTCCATCATCCGTTTTTCGTAACCGAGGAGTTGCCAACTCTTGTTGGTCGGATGAGCGTATGCGAAGCGTTCGCTGGCATCTTGCATGTTTTTCTTTTGTGTTCCTATATAAAGATGATCGGGGCATACACATACAGGATTGTCACAGTGATGTAGAACACGTGATCCTTTGGTTGGGCCGTTGAACACCATGTATGATACACGATGAGCAAACCCATGCATCGTATCATAAATGATTTTTCTGTTTGTGGTGCCGATGATTCCATAACCGGCTTTGTTGACGTGACCCGTAAACGTCCAGCATCGTGATCCATTTAACCAAGGAACTGGTTTTCCCTTGATGCTTTTTTTGTTAATATAGTTCTGTAAATGAACAATTAGTTTCGGGTGTTTCTTCAACAAAGCGTCATTGATCAAAATACTCATAACATAATCTCCTTCTCTGTAAGTACGTGTGTGTTTAAAAAAAATAATAAGAATAATAAATCTGTTTAATTCATATATTGATATATATAGATTTTATTTCTTTTAACAGAGAACAAAAAATATCGCTAATATCCAATATCCTTGAGGGGAACTTTACTGTTTCAAGTTCCCCTCTTCAAACCTTAATTGAATAACTCATTAGCAATTTGTGTGGACCACTCTTTGCTTATAACCATGATGTCATTCATGAATGCAGCTTGGCTTTTCATAAATTTCTTAAATACTGGAGACTTGTAAAACTCCACCATAAATAACATATCCTCTTCTGTAAATACTTCATCGTATTTGATCTTAATGAGGATTAACAGTTCGTCCATTCTTTCATAGCAGCGTTCGATGATTTGTCTTAATATGTCATCTTGTGCCAAATCTAACGATGCTGCTAGAATAGGCATTAAATCTTTAAATGTCGTTTTCATTCCAGACTCTTCAACAAATTTGTTGAACGTCTCAACTTTAATCATGTTAGGCTCCTTTTTTTAAACGATGACAATTTATGTATATGTTATTTTTCTTTCTTGTGTTATGCAGCATGACACTTTAACGAGCAATCTACAAAAATTCTCCCCTTGTTGTTGTAACCTTTCTTAACCACAACGACTATGACCTTCTGGTGATGTTGTGGCTTTCGATTCTTCAAGTCTTCCTTTTTAATGAAGCCACAGAGATTGTCTTGGGTCAATCGAACATATATTCCATGTCGATCACTACCAACGACAATTCCTTTTACTACATCCCCTTCATTCAGTTCAAGAAACGATTGATATCTTTTCTTCAACTCTGAGGTCAGTTCCTCATTCGTCATTCCCCTGTAATCCCGACGAATTGAGTCTATGCCTTTTTGTGCTTTATGACTGCATGTTTTATACATACCCCCTCCTTTTTTTAAGACATACAGTTGATTTCATATATTAATATATATAAATAAAATTTTATAAAAAAAGAAACCAGATATAAATTACATCCCTGGTTTCTTTTCATCCGTTTTTGTTATTCTCTAGCACTTGTCTTCGGATTCTTTCTTGAGAATCTCAAGATTTTCAATTTGTTTGTTTAACCATTCAATCGCTTTGTCATCATTGAAAATCATCACTTTTTTCATTTCTTCGATGGCAACTCGTTGTGGACCTTCTGGAATATCTTTGAATAGCTTTTCTCTCTTGAGTCGATCTTGTAGAAATAACTTACGAACTTCATCATAGTAGGTTATCCAATCCTGTGGAGATTTATCAAGCATGATTCTTATTCCTTTATTTCATTTATTAATAGCAGTCTCCACTATTACACTAATATATGTTTCAAATCTTTCTTGTATACAAGTATCATAATATATCTTTTGTTCGAGTACTGTATCTTCATGTGTAGAGTTTGGATTTTTTATTTTCCATTCCATTATTTCTATTTCCGAATGCATATTGCAATATTTTATAGTATTTTTCACAAGTGAATTTATCCTATATTGATATTCAGCATCTATTGTTTCTATTTTTTTATCAAGATTTTGAATATATACCATTATAACAACAAAAATCAAAGAAAATATCAACGGAATATAATATTTCTTCAAAAAATTTTTCAACATGAGTTTCACCTCTATAAAGACTTTTTAGTGTAAAAATATTCGTTTGGGGGTATGTAATAAATACCATACCCCCAAAACGAATCTAGAACGAATAGCCGAGTTGAACACCGGAGAATATGAAATGCATGTCATTTTCTCCAGATTTGAAATGGTGATCGGTCAGGATCACTTCCTTGTAGTGATATCCGATATCCCATTTCTTGTAGCGATATCCGATGGCCGAATCGATGCCGAAATTTCCAGATTGGGAGTTCACCCAAAATGGAATGATCGTCCCGGCATCCAGGTAGAAGTTTTTCCACATAAACATGATTCCGCCATGGGCAGCCGCGAAGTAATACAGATCATTCTGGTTGTCTTGCGAATACTTGTCGTTGTAATCGCGTGACCAGTGATTGTATGACACACCCAGGTATGGATGCATGTTCTTAGTCCACTTGTAGAAATACTTGCCGCCGATTTGGGCTCCGAGTTGAAGCATCTCGGGATCTTCATCAGCAGGTTCGCCGCGAGTGAACCCTTCAAGATTCATCATATAGATGCTCTTTCCGGTTTCCTTTTTGGCTTCGCCGCCGATCAGGAAATAGCTCTTGTGGCCTTCGGAGATTCCACGTTCTTTCAGGCCCATGCCTCCGATTTCGGTGTAGAACCGATAGTCAGCGGCGTAAACGTTTTGCATGAGACATAAACAGAACAGGGCAACAATGGTAATTGATGTTTTCATATTTTACCTCATATAAAATGTTTTAATTCTTGGCAGCTTTCTTAGCTACCATGCATTCCTCGAACCAAGCTTTCAGAAGCGTAGCTCGAACTTCCTGGTCAGATGACTCGAAAATCCTAGCGGCCAATCCCTTTTCCGTTGCGTAGGCGTAACAGTTCGTATCAGCCTTTACGTCTTCGGTTGTGGTCGGGTTTGGGTTGGTGTCGGCAATCGCAGCCGACATGGATACCATAAGAACCAATACGATCAATGCCAATGTTTTCATAATCTCTCCTGTTTTGGGGGTGAATAAATATTTGATATCATATATTAATATATATGAATATAACAAGTTTAAACAAAAAAAATGGGTGATGATCTATATAACAATCATCACCAATTTTTTTATTTGTGAATTAAAATATCCAAGAATTTTATTTCCTTGGTTACTCGATTTGCTTTTATTTCCTTAATTTCCATGTTCTGTACTGGAAATGGTAAATAACATTTCCAACATTTACACACACCAAATGTTTTCGAATCAAGACTCTCTTTCACTTTCATTATATCGATTATATTTTCTTGATAACAGAAAGAGCACTTGAGAATAATGTTTGATTCTTTTTTTGGTTTGTATAATTCTGAAATTTTTAACTCTCTCAGTTTTTCTATTATAACACGATGCTGCTCAAATAAGGTTTTGTTTATATTATATAATTCTATTATCTTAGCCATTTCATAACCTGTTCTGAGAGATATACCAATTATCACGCATATAAACACATACAGTAGAATATCACTTAAGTCCATGTTTTTTCAGCATTTCTTCTATAATAGAATTTGTAGTTGCTTGTTCTTGTTGTTTTCGTGTTTTGTTAGTAAAATGTATATATTTTTTCCCCAATTTTTTATTTAATAAATTTGAATAAGTATATATAATCGGAACAGTTACATCATGCCTATCACTGAATTCCTTTGCTGTGAATTTTCCTGTATTAGCAATCATATCTTCCATGATTGCTTTTTTGAGATTACCAGGAATCTCCTTTCCTCTTCCTCTTCTTTTCTTTGTTTCTTCCATGTTAGGAGTCTCTCCTTTTACTGGTTCAACTGTTTTGTTATAGTCCAGAAATTTACATTTATAGTCGAGACGTGGTTGGTTGAAATTTTCTTGCGGATAATGTATCATATAGCAAGCTCTTGATACTCCATTGTTTTGTAAATAATGTGGGCATTGTAGCGGTTCTTCTTTTTGGCAAAACATTCCCCCGACAAAAGGTGTTGACTTTGGTAAAAATATTTGCTCCGTCATTTCTTCTCCTTTTCAGGTAAATAAAAAACGATTTGTGGGGGGCTCGAACCCCCTATTTAGATTTCTCTATGTTTTACCTAATTAAACTACCATTTCATATATTAATATATATAGAAAAAAGTTTTATAAACATAAAAAAAGAATCTGTTATATAGCAACAGATTCTCTTTCTAACTTGATTTAAGATAAAGTTGGTATGATTAAATTAGTTTGTTTTCCCTACAATGAACCCACAGATATAACACCCGACACCAACGATAACGATTATTGCCGACGCGACTTTGAACATGAACTTATTTTCTTTTTCCATTTGTTCAACTGTTTTCATATTTTTTCCTTTTTTAAAGCCAACTTTATCTTAAATCACGTATTTATTATATATAGCTGTTTTATTTTTAAATGGACAAAAAAAAGAATTTGAGGTTAGATATAAAATAACCAACAAATTCTTTTTTTAAAACATTCTGCTGTTTTTTAGATTATATTTTGAAATCCATTTTTTGAATATTTTATTTTCATCTGTTTTAAGGAGTCTATTACAATAACCACGAACTTGAACAACATCGAAAGACTTATTTAAAACTTCTATAGTTGCTATTCGTTCGCATTGCCCAACTATGTCGTATTGCCTAAGAGAAAATATTGAACATTCTCCTCTTTGACATCTTGGTGCATAACTTCCAACACAATGCCTCATAGCATTGCCTTCATTTTGAAGTTCTTTGGCATTTTTGAGTTGAACAACAGTCCATATATTATTATCTTTATCCTTATATTTCCAATTTGGAATGTTGAGTCCATCCCATGATAAATCTAAATATTTATTATTTTTAATTCTTTGTTGATCTAAATGCCATTCATTTGACATTTTCATAATGGAAGAGTATGTTCTTCCTTTTAAAGAGAAATCATTTTGATTTACAAAGAATTGTAAAAAGTCCATTAATAATACAAAGTCTTGTTTATCAATATTATTTTCAATTTTCTTAATAAAATTAATAACTTCGCACCATTTTTTATTTTCAATACTAAGATTTTCTAAACGTTTACAAATAATATGTGTTAATCGTGCATCCAACTCTATGGCTTTACATTTCGCATACCAAAAGTTGTATGTGATACTTTCGTTATTATTAATATTAGAAAATACATGAGCTTCTTTTTTTGTAAAAAAATCTTTTGTATTTTTATAAAACGACTCACCATTGGCTAAAATAGAAAACCATTTCAAGTATAAAGAAAAATAGGTTTGATAATATTTATGTTTTTCGAAGAAGAGAGAGAACATAAACTGAGGAACATAATATTTACAATAACACCATTTTATGAAATCTAGTTTTTGTTTGTCTGGATTGTATGAATTACATACCCATTTTTCTTTTTCACGAACAACAGGTAAATCATAATTAGCATGTATATTAAGATATGAAACTTTATTTGTTCGTTTCTTTTTTTCTTTTCTGGTGTCATTGTCGTGTTTTAATACTGCTGAAAATGATTCACTTCTTTCTCTCTCTTTTCTTTTTCTTATGCGTTTAAAGCCTTCTTTTTTAATTGCCATAAATTTCCTTTAGAAAGTTGGTAATACTTTTACTAAAGATATAATAATAACTGAAATAATAACAATACATAATAATAGTTCGATCAAAGTAAATCCTTGATTTCTTTTCATTTTTTGTTCCTTCCTATAGTACGTGAATCAATTCTTGTTCGAGGATAGACTGATACAATACATGAGAAACTTCTCGTGGACTATAGCCCATTTCCTCGACGTATTTTTTAAATAGTTTTTCTAATACTGGTTTTATTTCTACATCGAGATTTAGAGCGTCTGGACCATATCTTAAATCATCATTGTAAATACTCTTCATGGATTTCCTTTCTTTAAAAAACAGTTATTTTGTAAACTGAATCATCCTTGTTGTAATTCCAGTGACGTAAAACGAAATCATTTCTTGAAGCTTCTCTGCATAAAAATAAAAATGTCGTTATACCATTATCATTTGCTACAGGAACATCATTTACTTGATATTCCTTGATTATTTCATATTCAAAGGGAGGTCCATCACAACCTGGTTTTAATCTGTTGATTTTAATTGTTTTCATTTGTTCACCAGTTTATTATATGCAACTTGTTTTTCTTCATTAAAAATCATGAAACCATTTTTTATAGCTTCATCGATTTCCTCATAAGAACACCAAATATATTCTTCATCCCTCTTCATCAGTGTTATCGCACCGACCAGAGATTTTTCCAGATCTGTCTTTGGAACGAATTTGCCCATTTTCATCAATTCCTTTTATTCTTAAGATTAGTTTATACATTTGTACAAGCGCAAAATAAAAATCCTCATTGGATATAGCATAAGGATATTCTCTATCCATTGGTTTTACAGTTATTTCATAAAACTTTTTATGATCATAAGAGTGTCTTACATTTCGTATAGATACATCTCCGAAAGCTTCAATTCTATAAAATAAATCTTCCATAGAGAATTCTCTATTTCTATAATCTGGTATTGCTACAATAGAAGGATTATCTGAAAGTATCATTGCTCTTGGCATATATTATCTTCCGTGTAAAAATTTGTGAACTTTGTTCTCACAAACTTCCAATTTTGCGAGGGCGACATTGTGATCAATTCCATTCACTATATAACCAGCTCTTGTTTCAGTTGTGAGTTGATTTAAATTATATAACTCTCGTAATAACTCCAAACATTGATATTGTTCATTTGGAGTCATAGTAACTTCTTTTTTTGTAGACATGTTTTTTTCCTTTTAAAAGTTGTTGGTGGACCCGCCTGGGTTCGAACCAGGGACAGACCGGTTATGAGCCGGTGGCTCTACCAATTGAGCTACGGGTCCACTTTGAACTATAAAAACAGTTTTAAAAATTCTGAAGATTGTATTGAAGTAAATTTTATATATTTACACTTACCATAAAAATATCTACCATATATTTCAGAATCATCTATATGTACATCAATATTAGCTGTGTCACATATAACTGATTTTGTTCTATTCCATATTTCATCATCAATTATAGGATGATTTAAATCATCGTTTTTATATTTTATTGGTGTGCCTAACTTTTTGTGAAAAGATGTAATTGAAAATATTCTATTGTAAGGTATATTGCTTTCGACTATATAATCAACCAGTTCTTCTGTTACTTCAGAACCTGTAATGATATAAACATTATGATACTTTGATAACATATTTCTCATTATTGTTGAGAACATGTTTATATTTGAATCTATAACACCATGTAAATCCAGTCCTATATTCAGATGAGTTCCCATTTTAATTATCTTCCTTTATAAACGGCTATAGCCTTTATAGACTGTTATAAGATGAATTCTATATGTTGCCGAAGAAGAAATTTCGATTTGACTGAAATTTCTCACAGTTACCGGTTTAAAATTATGAGATATATAAACAACCATATCAGAATGTGAAATAAGCATCTGAGAAGGTTTTGTATTTGAACTATAAAAAATATCTTTAATATCAAGTAACCCTTTCAGAATATTAAAAGATTTATGGCTTTTACAGAAAAATCTTATATTCGAAATGGGTTCTTTTTTAATAATATATTCAGTAATTTCAAATAGTTGTCTCTCTGTTAAAACTATATTTTCATCTGAAGTAACCATCTCTGGTCTGAACGTATCAGTTATGTAAATCATGGTTTTCCTTTTAAAAGACATGAAGGAGGGTTAAAACCATATAGGATAATAACCCTCCGTCAAGGATGTGGAGGTGTAAAATACACCAATTTCAACCATATAAACTCAAAGCTACTTCTTCCCCAAGAATAGCTTATAGAGTTTCTATGGTTTTCTTTTCTTATTCAATTTGTCTTAGGGGTTTGTTTGGGGGGTCGCTATCAATACCTGATCACCGTAAGGCTTTCCCGATATTAAAAATCGACCGAAAAGGAGTTTCGTGGGGGAACTCCTTCTTTGGGGAAGAACTGTTAGAGAGATTCCATAAAATTGAATCTCTTGTTTTTGATATAAAGGAAAGCTTGGTTTTCTCTTATTAAAGCTTCAATGTCAGCTATATACATGTGTTCCTTATTAAATTCTTCATTTATAGGAACAAGTGTTATTTTATAATTATTTTGTAATTCATATCGTTCCTCAGAAAATTTACAAGGAACTCTTATAAATTTATCTTTGATAGCCATATATTTATAAATATTTTTTCTGATAGGTTGCATCGGAATAGACACTGTACAATTTTCTATTCCGCTAGACATTATTACTTCTTTTAAATTCACCTTCCAACCCTCCAATTGGTTTTAAAAAATAAGGTTAAAAAATAGAAAAAATATGGTATGGGATTTCTAACTTTTTCATTTATTAATATATATAGATTCTATTTTTTAAAAATAACTTCCCAATTATTTGGATTTTTTAATAATTCATCATCTATGTCATCTGGTTCACATGATTTCCAGTTAATGTTATTGAACTTTATTTTTGCTGTAGTATAATATGACCAAGAAACAACAGTTGAACATATCTGATTTTTTGTACTTTTAAAATTTCTAGTAAAAAAATTTGTATGAAAAATTTGATCCAATAGTTGTAATGTCAATCTTATATAACTATATTCTAGTCCAATAAGATATTCAGCTTTTTTAACAATTTTTTCTCTTTGTTCATCTGTTAAATTTATATTTCTTATTACAATATAGCTTTTAAATTTATTTTTTCTTTCATTAAAATTAGTTTCTTTTATTTTTGATAAAGCTTCTATTAATGTTTCTTCTTTTTTAACCAAAATAGTATGTTGATAACGGATTCTATCATTTTGAAACAATCTTAGAAAAAATATAATTGATTTTCCGAACATTGTATTACTACGTGTTAGAATAATGTCTGCTGGTTTTAATATTTTTGTATCCATATTTCTCCTTTTTATTTTTTGTTCCGAAATAAATAATTTTCATATAAATGTTAGAACAAACATTAAATTATATAATTAGTAGGAGGTGGTTTGTGATATTTAAATTATTTATAGATGATAGATTGTTTCCAAATATTATAAATAAATCATGTAAAGGAATTATTATAAAAGAAGATGTTCAAATTTCAAATGGTTGTATATTAAAATTAATTCCAAGAGATTATTTATTTGAGAATGTATTTGTTGATGTAGAAAAAGTTACAAAAAAAACAGCATGTGAAATAACAGATGAAGATTTGAGTTTACAATGTGAAAAAACTATATATAATTTATTCACAAAGTTAAATTGTTTTCAACCTTATATAAAAGAAGATTCTATTGTAACTATTATAGAATGGAATCCAGAAAAAATAAAAATTGATTCTTCGTTTATAATCGAAAGCGGGCCGAGATAAATAACACTCGACCCGCTCACCAATGCCTACAGGTTATCATTCATAAACTTGTAGGCATACTCCAATTCGCCATACTCCTCTATGGTGATAGAGGGGTCTGTTTTCCTCTTCATATAGATCTTCTTCAGCATCTTCTTGTCAGAAGATACTAAGATCTGATCCATGATGTGTTTATCGCACCCGAATAGAGCTGTCATGCTTTCGACTGTGTAATCCTGATAACGACATTTTTTGGGTTGTGTTCTCTTCAATCCAAAAAACGGTAATATCCAGTCAATGATCTTTCTCTCGATATATTTTGAGAGTATAACCTTACTAGCTTCTTTAATAACCGCTATTTCTATCATGGTCGTTCTCCTTTCTTAATAATATTTGCTAACCTTTCAAACTCTACTGAGAGTTCAGCGAGTTTGCAGTTCATCATAATTCCAAGAACTGTTATCCTGTTCTCTGGTAAAGTGTTTTCTAATATACGATCAATTTCTTGTTGATACGAAACCATATCTGGGTGTTTTTCAAGGAACTCATCCCTTTTTTTTAACAACTCATCCAACGAAGCCACCCTTCTCACCTCCTTTCACTCAGAACAAATAAATACATTTCAAATATTAATATATATAACATTGTGGAGTAATTATGAGTTTAATAGAAAAAACTTTAAAACAAATAGAACAATTAGAAGAAAGAGTGTTAGTAACAAAGAAAAAGGGAAAAGTTAATATTAATGTTGATTCTTCTGATGAAAATAATGTAACTTATGAAAGCTCAAATATTTCATATATGAATTTTTCAAATAATGAAAGTCATCCAAATTTGACAAAAGTTGAAGTTGTTGTCAATGATGATGTGGAATCAGAAAAGATAGAAGAAAACGATTGGAACGATGTGTTTGGAAAAACAAAAATATTAATCGGAGGAAAAAAAGAATAGGGATGTATGAATCATCCCCATTCTTTTTTTTAACTGTCACTGTTTGATAGGACAGTTTTTCTGGCATGGTGAAGAGGAATTGCACATATAACACTCTTCATCATAATAGGAAGGAAACGTCTCTTCTGAAAGGTAAATACCAATGACACCGAGGATACTGATTCCATAGATAATTCCGATTACCGTTAGCATAGTTTACTCCTTTGGAGGGTTTATATGACAACTATTTTTGGCTCTGGTTCTAATCCAAAGCCTGACGACGAAACATATTTGGCTTTACTAAAAGGTTCAGTAAAACCAAAAGTTAAAATTAAATTAAAGAAAGGAAAGAAGGATGACGTGGAAGTAAATGTTAATACTGATAACAAATCTTCCGATTCTTCCCTAACTGTTCATTAATTAATATATATAATTCGTTGTACCAATAAATAACTGGTTTATAGGAGATTTCAAAATGCCAGGAGGAGACAAAAATCTAGATAGGGAAGATCTGTTTTTGTTGATGGAGAGTTATCGCAACATGATACAAATGAATGCAACTCTCGCTGAACAACAAAAACAAATAATGGAGTTGCAAAATAGAATTATAGATAATCAAGAAAAAATTGTGGCTGGTGCTTTATGTTCCTCTGGTGAAATACATGAAATAAAAACAGATTTAGAAGAGTGCAGAACAATATTAACAACAAAAATTAATGATAATATAAGTTCTGCATCTAGTAAATCAGATAAAAATTTTGAAGATACCAAAACTACATTGACTGGTTTAAAAATTGATCATACAAAAGGAGTTTCTGGACTTTCTAATAAAATTTATATAGCTATGATAGGCAGTTTAACTATTATTATTTCTTTAATTGGTTTATATGTTAACACAATTGAAAAAAATAAAATGCTGAAAGAAATATACGACATTGTTTTAAAGCTTGTTCAACCGTAAAAGGGAGTATAATAAAAATGGAGCTATCAAAAGAAAAAATTGATGAATTAGAGAAAGAACTTCAAAAAACAAAAGAAGACTATAATATTTTGAAAAAAGCTATATGGGATATTTTAAATTATACTAGTCTATTTTTTGTTTTATTAGATAAACAGATGAAAGTGAAGTTATCTAATTGGTATCTTGCGACAACTCTTGGCTTCAAAGATGAAAAAGAAATAATGGGCCGTTGTTGGTTAGATTTTATTCCAATCAAAGATTATAAATATATTGAAAATATTCATAAAATACTATCTCATACTAAAGATGACAATGTTAAAAAAAAATATAAAGAAGTTATAAATGATATGTTGTTGCCTGATAATAACATAATTACAGTCAGATGGTTTAATTTTCCAATAAATAGTAAATATAATATGACATTAAGCGTTGGTGTAAAATTACAAGGTGTTCATGATGAGACAGAAGATTCTATAAGAAGTTATTACCGTGATATTATTGAAAAAGATAGAACTATGATTATGGCGTTAAGAGAAACTTTTATAGATATATCTGAAAAAAATAAAGAAATTATATCAACTTGCACACCAAATTTTTAGGAGAAAAACAAGATGAAAGGTGACAGTAGAGCAGGGGATCTTTTGATTAAAAAAGATCATAATATAGTTGTTGTTGATGATGACCCTATGGTGTTAAAAATTTTGGATGCAAATCTTGTTTATATCTTGCCAACTTGTAAAGTTAATAGTTTTGAAAAAGTTGATGATGATTTTTATGATTATATTTATAATAATGATATAGATCTGTTTATAATGGATGTTTGTCTTGGTAAACACAATGCTGTAGATATTAGTCAAAAAATAATTGAGAATAAAAAATGTTCTATATTTCTTTTCGTTTCTGGTTATGATTATAATATAGAATCATTCGAAAAATTAAAAGGAAAATGTATATACGATTTTATGTCAAAACCTTTTATAGCTAGTGTTTTTGTTGGATCTATAGTAACATTACTGAATATATCAACTACATATAAAATGTTATTTAAAGACCGTGATACAATAGAAAATATAAGAAATTATTATATAGATATTTTAGAAAAAGATAAACAAATGATAAAAGAAATGGAACAGGAAACAGAAAAGTTAAAAATAAAGAGCACTTGTTTAAATTTCTAAGAACAAAAACAAAAAGAAAGGATATATAGATGGGTATAGAAGATAAAGAGATAGAAAAGAAATTTTATGATCATACATGTCTATGTGGGTGTGGTTGTAAGATAGAAATCAAATCATATCATCTAAAAACCGGATATATACCACAATATATTCGTGGGCATTGTAGATACTGGAAAGGTAAAAAACGACCAGATTCTAGTATAAGAATGCAACAAAATAATCCAACCAAAAAAGAAGACGTTCGTCAAAAAATAAGCCACTCTAATAAAGTTAGAATAATATCTGATGAAACAAGAAAAAAACTTAGTATATCACATTCTGGAAAAAATAACTATTTGTATAAAAGATGTATGCCTGAATGGATGAGAGAAAACTTAAAAGGAAAACGACCACATATAACAGGAGTTAACCATTGGAATTGGAAAGGTGGTGTTTCATTTGAACCATATTGTCAAATTTGGGGAGACAATGAATATAAAAAGTCTATAATGGAAAGAGATGGTTATAAATGTCTAAACCCTGAATGTAATAAGTTGAAACAAAAAGATTTATGTATTCATCATATAAATTATAATAAAAAAGATTGTCACCCAAAAAATCTAATTACTATATGTAAAAGCTGCAATTGTAAAGCAAATTTTGATAGGTATTGGCACGAAAGTTGGTATAGAGCAATTCTCGTTAGGAGGTATGGAATTTAATGAATATTAAAATTCTTGGACACACAAGTTATTTGGGAAAAACTGGCTACAATTCACATTCTAGAAATTTCTTTAACAATTTAAATAAATATATTCCAACAAGAATTAGAAATTTTAGTCATATTAAAGATTTGAGTGATTATAAGAAAGAAGAATTAGATATGTTAGTTGAACAGACATGGGCAGAGGAACCGTTTAAAGTTGGCACTCCATATATTAGAGATTATAATTCTATTGAAGTAAATTTAGTTTTAGCGGAGAGTCATCACTATTATTTCTATGATAAATATAATTCACCAATGATTGCATATAATGTGTGGGAAGCGACAAAACAAATTCCTCAATATTTTAATAGAATATTAGAGTATGATCAATTTTGGTGTCCCACTCAATGGCAAAGACAGTGTACAATAGAACAGGGATATCCTGAAAATAGAGTATTTGTTGTTCCAGAGGCTGTAGACGGAAGTATATTTAATCCACCAAATGACCACATAGAACAAGAAAAGATTAGAAAAGAATTGTATAAAAAATATAATATTCCAGAAGATGGTGTCACATTCATGATTTTTGGAAGATGGGATTATAGAAAATCTATAACAGAAACAGTACGTGCATTTAATGATGAATTTAAAAATGATAAAAATATTTATCTTGTAATTTCTGCTGATAATCCGTTTTCCTCTGATGGATTAAAAACTACAGAAGAAAGATTAGTACATTACAAGTTAGAAAATGATAATATAAGAATTCTTCATTTTCCAGAAAAAAAAGAATATATTCAATGGTTACAAGCTGGTCATGTGTTTCTAAGCTGTGCAAGATCTGAAGGTTGGAATTTACCTCTTAGTGAAGCTATAGCATGTGGAACACCTTCTATATGTTCCAACTGGAGTGGTCAGTTAGAATTTGCTAATGATATTGCACATAAAGTTAATATAGAAAAATTCCTTCCACCAAAGAATGTTTTTATGATTGGTGATGAATTTGATATGGGTGTGTGGGCAGAACCAGATTTTAATCATCTTAGAAAAGTCATGAGAAATGTTTTGGTCAATTATGAAGAAAATAAAATTAAAGCTATAAATTATTCATCTTATTTTAGAAAAAAATATACTTGGAGTAATGTTGCAAAACTTGGTAGCGAATATATAAAAGAATTAGTTAAACCATTTATTCAAGTTCCTGAGTTTAAACCAACTGGAGTAAAATTAAATCTCGGTTGTGGTAATGTTATAGAACCTGAATATATTAACATTGATAAATATAATAATACAAATCAAGTAGATATGCAACTTGACATTGGTGATTTGTCTGTGTTTGATGATGAAACTGTAGATGAAATTTTTAACTCACATGTGTTCGAACATATTAGTATTAATGATATGTATTCAGTTTTAACTGAATGGAGAAGAGTTTTACAAGTTGGTGGTCGATTAGTTTTACGATTACCTGACTTAGAAACTGAAGTTAAAAATTGGTTGAAAACTCCAGATGAAGATAAATGGTTGAATGTCCATAGAATTTTTGGTGCTCAAACACATCCAGGTAATTCACATTTTTGTGGATTTAATTGTGCAAGTTTAAAATCATTTCTTGAAAGTTTTTATTTTAAAGTTACTCAAATTAATCTTGGTAATAGAGGATATGGCGACGAAATCCAGTGTACAGCAGTAAAACTTCCTGAACCACCAATAAGCAGACCAAATATTTATACACACTTTGTTGACGGACCTTTTATAGACATTCAAGGAAGTGCAAACGATAGTGCATATTATCAAATAGAATTTTTAGATCCAGAAAATAATGCAACAGTCCATGCAACCACTTTGAGAATAAATCATTGGACAAGACCTCACAGACACTGGTTAACAAAATGGTTAGTGAGAGTTAGAAGAAATGGAAAATATATCTATGAACACAGATTTGATTTAACAGGAAAAAATGTTTTAATTGGTTTTGACTCTAAAGGATTGGGTGATACAATTGCTTGGATGCCACAAGTTGAAGAGTTCAGAAAACAATATAAGTGTAATGTTACTCTTTCAACATTTTGGAATAAATTATTTCAAGGAGTTGAAGCATATAAAAATATTAATTTTGTGGAACCAGGGACTGTAGTTCATAATCTTTATTCATCTTATAAAATAGGGTGTTATGATGGCGATTGGAATAAAAATAAAGTTGAATGGAAATCAGTTCCATTACAGAAAGTTTGTAGTGATACACTTGGAGTTGAATATAAAGAAATTATTACAGATATAAATTTTACTCCAAAAGAAAGACCTATGGAAGAAAAATATGTAGTTATTTCAGAACACTCAACATTCCAATGTAAATATTGGAACTATCCAAATGGATGGCAAATAGTTGTAGATTATTTAAATTCTATTGGTTATAAGGTTATTGTTACTTCGAGAGAAGAAACTCAATTAAAAAATATTATTAATATGACAAATAAATCAATAGAAGAAACTATGAATAATATTTACCATTCTGAGTTTATAATGACTGTAAGTACTGGACCTGCTTGGTTAGCTTGGGCATTGAGAAAACATGTTGTTATGATTTCAGGGTTCAGTGCTGAAACTGCTGAATTTGAAACTAATATTACAAGAATTATAAACAAAGATGTTTGTCATGGATGTTTTAATAAACGTGATAATAACTTCGATAGGGGGGATTGGAATTGGTGTCCATTTCATAAAGGAACCGACAGACAGTTCGAATGTACAAAAAAAATA
>AMWB02041472.1_pt1 | contig 16727 bp, 8 predicted proteins | sample 200311 | NCBI WGS metagenome assembly AMWB02 (sample SAMN02737377, study PRJNA173069) | bioreactor metagenome | biome: anode biofilm in microbial fuel cells | place: USA: California | collected 2010-12-16 | reverse complement strand
TCAGTTACTATCAACCACGTTGCCTAACTCTCTTGCGGAAGAGACCAGCGAATATTTTCTGGAATTTTCTTGTACGGGAAGCAGTTAAAATTCCGATAGGCATTTGGTCTACCGAGAACAAAAGGTCCACAGTAACTATGTCTCGCTGGGGTGTCGTTCTCTTCTTGAGAGATTCTATCGGGTAGTCACAACAATGGTTTGGTGTTCGATACGAAAATATTATCGGACATGCTGCTAGCAATCATTGACCAGATACGACATACAATGCATAGATCACATCGGACAAACCAAAGTGACGATTATTGTTGGCAGCCCACTTATCCACATGTCCTCAGATTGCGACGAGAGATGAACAAAACTCTGTCTTTTCTTCCACTAACTATTCGGCAGAATGATGATTTCGGCGCGTTAGGCACACATGAGCCAAAAGATGGTAAGGTCGGCGAACAGCTTGGTTCTGTCGCTATTAGTCGCTGTTAGTTAATATCACGGAAATAGTTGTGATAGAAGAAATAACTATTAACGTTCTTAACATTTATGCTGAGGTAACTTCAGTTTTTTAAAATTGATCATTCATAATCGGTAATCGTTCAGCCAAGGTATCAGAAGACTGCGTAATATACAGATTGCCAATAGGATTTAACTTTGGAGGGGAGAATGAAATACACGCTTTGGGGAGTAGTAGTTAGCTTATTCTTTTTACCGCTGTCATCAGCTCATGGAGCGTATCATCACGGGGGAGATACCGATTCCGACATTGCTGTGCAGGCAATCCCGGCAATAGCGGGCACAAAACTTGACAGCTGTGCGCTGTGCCATTCCGGCGGCCAATACGAGAAAAAGCCCGGGGTCTCTGTTAAACTCGGCAGTTGCCAATGGTGTCATTACACCTACGGCTATGACGAAAGTGGAGACATCAATGATACGTTGAATGGATACGGAGTTGACTACAGGAACAATGGGAAAAATTTCGCCGCATTCACAGCTATCCAGAATCTCGATTCGGACAGCGACGGTTACAGCAATACAGTAGAAATAAATGCTCTTCGTTTTCCCGGTGATCCGAATGATGATCCGACAAAGGTACCTGCACCATATGTAGTTATCAGTCGCGATGAATTGGAGGGGTATTTTCCATACCACGAGCAGACCATGCTGATGAACACTCACAAGTCTGGTGATTTTTACACTACATACGGAGGCGTGCCGGTTGCAGACCTGCTAGACACTGTTAAAATACTCGACACAGCCACAGGCATTACTGTATTTGCACCAGATGGTTGGGCCCAATACCATCCGCTGGATGAGGACAGCGATCCCCTTATGTACCACGTCTACGGCCATTATCCACAAGCAAATTTCTACTATGATGACCAAGCCGATGTAGCCAAAACCCCCTGGGGCTGGTGTGACTACTCAGCACCTGGGGTAGAGAAATTAGTGAATGGAGAACCGATAGATGTAAAAAATGGACTGCAGATGATCCTGGCTTATGTTCGTGACGGCTTCTATCTCGATACAGGAGCGCTCACGGATGCAAATAAACTTGATGGCGAGGGGCCATTTCGCCTTGTTCCTCCGCAAAAAAATCCTGGCCCGCCGGATCAGGGCTCAACTTCTGATGTTCAAGAAGTTATCTGGCCGTTTACCGAAGATTGGGATCACAATGCCGGCTTCTCAACAAGAAGCGCCACTATCATCCGCGTTGAGCCGCTTCCAAAAGGGACAACGGATATAGATATACTTGAAGCTGGTTGGAATTATGTAGATGAGTCAAAGATTCTGATTTACGGTGCCCTAGATCCGCTTAATACTATTCTCGAAAAATTAACGGAAGCAGAACAAATTATTGTTGGCTTGGATATAAACGATTTTCACAGCAGATCAGATAAAAAGAACCTTCTCCAGAAGATAAAAACAATCAACAAATCGCTCCAGAAAACGCACGATCAGGCTGCTACTCATCAGCTTGAAAGTCTCTCGTCGAAAATCGATGGATGTGCTACTGCGGCCAAGCCTGATGGAAATGACTGGATAAGCAATTGTGAAAGTCAGTCCGAAATCTACTGGCTCGTTTACGAGGCAAGGGTTTTGCATGGCGACTTTTAGATTTCAATCGTATCTTTTATTCAACAATGGCGCAGAAAATCAGGAGGTCCTCCCAGAGGCCTCTTGATTACATCTTTGCTACTGATTGTAAATGATTGCAATCCTATCGCTGTTCAGAACAGAGCCAGTTATTCAAGATAGATCTGGTGAGTTATTCAAGAGTGTGCTGGCAATATAAAATTATCTCAATAGCAGCTAAGTGTAGATGTTTTCTGATAGTTTGCTTGTGATCGTGCCGAAAAAACATACCTGAAATGGAGCATTCTAACTTATTGATGTTGCGCAGATAATCAACCGATAAAATTGCTCCATTTCTGACCATCGTCGGCGTTGATAATACTTTCATAACAGTGCGGGGTACCGATTCGACCGATCGTGTCGTGTTTCAGTTACTCTCTTGCAGGCTGCCTGACACTCATCCCGAAATGACAAGTAAAGATAATTTTTGGAAACATCTTTTTTTTAAACATCGAGAAAAATTTTAGGTTCCGCATCGCCTATCAAACATTAGACAGAATTATTTAGTCTAACGGGGAGGATTTCGCAAGGGAATAGCGTTTGAGTTGAGCGGTCTCGCGCATAGCCACCGAACGAGCTTGTAGAAAAAGCCATTTTTCAAAGCTGAAATTCCCCTCACCTCATCAATTGACCAAAAAATCGATCAGAAGTTTGGTTTTCACAGTCAGTTCTTTTAAAAATCATCTCTCTACGTCATTGTCCCGTTCCTGTATTGATGTTTTGGACCCATTGTGTCCCTTTTTTCTCTCTCTACGCAAAGTCCATTCCGTAGCTGTGAAGCTTTTTCAGATTATGGACAATACAGAACAGGTTCCACTGGCTGTTGACTTTCCGTTTGCCTCGTAGTGTGAATTTATCCAAACCGAGAACAGATCGAATATCCGATTTGCCGGACAGACATGCAGATAGCGGAATTTGCCTTTCAAATCGATCGTATTTATTGTCGCAGTATCTCACAGTCTTCAGAGCTCACTTTCACATACACCTGTCAAGTGAGAGTGAAGGAGGTGGCAGACCATTAAGAATACGCTGGGCGAAGATGTCGCAACGTTGTCAATTTCGCATTTAACTCCATCGCACCATACGTGTCAGTCTGCCGCGTTTTGTCCCGGAAGGCTATATCCCAGAGGAGTACTTCCTATGAAAACTGTCACCATGTGGCTGCAACCTGCTCTCACTCTGCCGGCAATACTCTTGTCTGCTCTTTTTTTTCTTCCAGCCCAGGCGGCACAACCGGTACAGGTGATATTGAAAAAGGTGGCGACAAGCCAATTTACCGATCGGGTCGAGGCGCTGGGAACGTTGAGAGCCAAGGAAACGGTAGATATTACCGCGACGGTGACGGATACCGTTACTGCTATCCATTTCGAGGATGGGCAGCGTGTGCAGACAGGTGATATCCTCATTGAAATGACCAGTGCGGAAGAGCATGCCCAGCTGGAAGAAGCGATGTCTACCGTGGCAGAAGCGCAAAAGCAGTACAATCGTCTGCAGCCGCTGGTGAAACAGGGGGCTGCTGCGAAAGCGCTGCTTGATGAGCAGCAGCGTGATCTGGATACCGCCCGGGCCAGACTTCGGATCGTCGAATCCAGGCTGCAGGATCGTCTTATTCTGGCGCCATTTTCCGGAGTGCTCGGTCTGCGCAATATCAGTGTCGGGGCATTGATCGAACCCGGAGACCTTATCACGACTCTTGATGATGACAGTGTCATGAAGCTCGAATTTACCGTTCCTGCGGTCCATCTTGCCGCAATCAGCAAGGGGCTCAATATCGAGGCCAGCTCAGCGGCATATGGGGATCGCATCTTCACTGGCCAGATTGACAGTATTGATAGCCGTATCGACCCTGCTACCAGGGCAATTACGGTCAGGGCCGTGCTGGCCAATGAGGAGCGGCTGTTAAAACCTGGTCTGTTGATGCGGGTGGTGCTTTTAAAAAGACCGAGAGAGGCCCTGGTGATACCGGAAGAGGCTCTTATTCCTTCGGGGAAATCCAACTACGCCCTGGTGGTAAAACCAGAGACGCAACCCAATATAGCCGAGCGTCGTGAGGTACAGATTGGCACGCGGCGCCCCGGCGAGGTTGAGATTGTGGCAGGGCTTGGGGCAGATGAATATGTCATAACCCATGGGACGCTGCGGGCTAGACCGGGGCAGGCGGTCACTGTTCTCGCCATTGCCGAAGGGAATGAACCTCTGGCTGAACTGCTATCAAAAAAACAGGGAGAGATAGGCAAATGATTCTCTCTGATATCTCGGTAAAGCGACCGGTTTTTGCCTCGGTCCTTTCACTTCTGCTGGTGGTTTTTGGTCTGGTCGCCTTCACCGGTCTGCCATTGCGAGAATATCCGGATATCGATCCGCCTATCGTCAGCGTCGATACCCTCTATCGCGGTGCTTCCGCCAATGTTGTGGAAACCCAGATAACGCAACTGATTGAGGAACGAATTGCCGGGGTTGAGGGTATCCGCTCAATCAGCTCCCAGAGCGAAGATGGCCGGTCTGTCGTCACGATTGAGTTCAGCACCGGGCGTGACATAGATGGTGCTGCCAACGATATCCGGGATCGGGTGGCAACGGTTGCCGATGATCTCCCGGCTGAGGCCGATCCTCCGGAAATTCAGAAGGTTGATTCCAACGATGATGTTATCATGTGGCTGAACCTGTCCAGTGACCGGCTCTCTGTGCCTGAGCTGACCGATTATGCCGACCGCTTTCTCGTTGACAGGTTCTCCGTGCTGGATGGGGTTGCACGGGTCCGTATTGGCGGCGGACAGGATTATGCCATGCGTATCTGGCTGAAGAGCAGTGAAATGGCAGCAAGAAAAATCAGTGTCAGTGATGTTGAAAATGCATTGCGTAACGAAAACCTGGAATTGCCTGCCGGAGTAATTGAATCATCAAAGAGAAGTCTGACGGTACGGGTGAACCGTGCCTTTCACACGGCAGATGATTTTCAGCGTCTGGCCATAAAACGAGGGGAGGACGGGTATATCATCAGGCTGCAGGACATCGCCCGGGTAGAACGTGGTACAGTCGAGAACCGCACCTTTTTCAGAGGTAATGGTGAAGCCATGGTGGGCCTTGGCATCGTCAAGCAGTCGACCGCCAATACCATTGATGTTGCCAGAAGTGCCAAGGCCGAGATGCTCAGGCTTAACCCAAGTCTGCCCGAAGGCATGGAAATCAAGCAGAGTTTCGACACCTCAGTCTTTATTGAAGAGGCAATCAAAGAAGTGTACACGACCCTGCTGATCGCCATAGGCCTGGTGGTTCTGGTTATTTTTCTTTTTCTCGGCAATCTGAGGGCCACCATTGTTCCGGCCATTACCGTGCCGGTTTCTATTATTGCAACCTTTATCGCCCTCAAGCTGTTTGGCTTTTCCGTCAACCTGCTGACCCTGCTGGCTCTGGTTCTGGCCATCGGACTCCTGGTCGATGATGGAATTGTAGTGCTCGAAAACATTCATCGCCGAATAGAGGAGAATAACGAATCGCCTCTGTATGCGGCCTTCGCCGGCACCCGCCAGGTCGGGTTTGCTGTTGTGGCTACCACCCTGGTACTGATTGCGGTATTTGTGCCAATCGCGTTTTTGCAAGGTGATGTCGGCCGTCTTTTTTCCGAATTTGCCTTGACCATGACGGCGGCTGTGACTTTTTCCAGTATCGTGGCACTGAGTCTCTCGCCGATGCTGGCATCTGTACTGCTGAAAAAAAAGAAATCCATTGGCAGGTCCTCGGCCCGAATCGACCGGTTTTACCATGGCATCCGCAAACTCTATCGGCGTACGCTGCTCTATACACTGCGGAGACCGCTTATCGTTATCGCTCTCTTTGCAGCGATGTGCAGCGGCACCTTCTGGCTTTTTGGCAAGATACCCAGTGAATATGCACCCAGGGAAGATCGTGGTGCATTTTTCGTGCTGGTCAATGGACCCGAGGGGGCGACCTTTTCCTACATGGCAGAGTACATGGATGAGATTGAACGGCGGTTGCTGCCCTTTGTCGAGAGCGGTGAGGCGAACCGGCTGCTGGTGAGAACCCCGCGCTCGTTTGGTAATTTTGCCAGCTTCAATAGTGGAATCGTGATCTTCACCTTAAACAGCTGGAGCGAGAGGCGCTCTGCCTGGGTTATCATGAACGAGGTGCGGGCCAAGCTGGCAGACTTGCCGGGTGTACTTGCTTTTCCGGTGATGCGCCAGGGTTTTGGCGGCTCGATCCAGAAACCGGTACAATTTGTCATCGGTGGCGGCACCTATGCCGAGCTGGCTGAATGGCGGGATACGCTGCTGGCCAAAATAGACGAGAATAATCCCGGGCTGACCGGTATTGACTGGGATTACAAGGAGACAAAACCGCAGCTTCAGGTAAATATCGATTATCTCAGGGCAGCGGAATTGGGGGTGACCATCGGCAATATCGGCAGAACGCTGGAGACTATGCTCGGGTCTCGCCGCGTAACGACCTTTCTCGAAGATGGCGAGGAGTATGATGTCATCCTCGAGGGCGAGCGGGAGAACCAGCGGAGCCCTGTCGATCTCCAGGCTATTTATGTCCGTTCTGACCGAACAACTGAGCTGGTCCCGCTGGGCAACCTGGTTACTCTCTCAGAATTTGCTGATTCCAGCAGCCTGAATCGGTACAACCGGGTACGGGCAATAACCCTGCAGGCTAATCTGGACGATGATCTGGTACTGGGAGAGGCGCTCAGTTACCTGGAGAAGCTTGTCCGCGAGAACCTGCCCGAGCAGGTAATTATTGATTATAAAGGTATCTCCAGAGATTATAAAAACTCATCTCAGTCGATTCTTTTTGTCTTTCTGCTTGGTGTACTGGTGGTTTTTCTGGTGCTGGCCGCCCAGTTTGAGAGCTATATCCATCCTCTGGTCATAATGCTGACGGTACCCCTGGCCATGGCCGGCGGACTTCTCGGCCTTTATTTAACCGGCAGCACGCTGAATCTCTACAGCCAGATTGGACTGGTCATGCTCATTGGTCTTGCCGCTAAAAACGGTATTCTGATCGTGGAATTTATCAATCAGCAGCGTGCGGCCAGCATGTCTTTCTTCAGGGCCATACTCTACGCCTCTGAGGTGCGGTTGCGGCCCATTGTTATGACTGGCATTACAACCGCAGCTGGAGCCGTCCCATTGATTCTCTCTTCAGGTGCGGGGGCGGAAACGAGGATGGTTATCGGAGTTGTGGTCTTGGCCGGGGTGCTGTCGGCAACAATTTTTACCCTCTATGTGGTCCCGGTAGCGTACAGCCTGCTTGCCAGAAATACGGAGATTCCCGGAGCTCGCAGCCGGCAATTGGAGTGGGAACGCAAGTTGCTGCAGAAAACGTGATATCGAAGATGATGAAAGATATTGATCAAATGCTTTCTTTCTCCAGCTTCCCCGATGTTCAGAGTTTGAGGCATCGTATGTGGAGAAGCGGCTGGCCAGCTGAACCAATCTGGTGAGCAGATGCTCACTCCATCCGGTGCCTACAACGGGCTTAATCAATCGGCAGAGTGAGGGGATAGGACTTGGGAAGTAACTTAAGGGCAGGTCATCTTCGATGTTGACCGTGGTAACCATATCAGGAGAGATATTGACTATTGAAAATCAGACATTCAGTAGTAGCAGCAGTCAGTGCCGCCATTCAAAATGGAGCAATTATCTCAATTAATTTTCTGGAACCATTTCCGACCTTGGGCACATCGAAGATGGTTGAGTGGTACACCAATTGACACAAGATTTTCAGTTACTATCAACCACGTTGCCTAACGCTTCTGCCGAAGTGATCTTCAAGCATAATAATGGAATTATCTGAGATGTATAAAAGCAAAAAACAGGGCCATTTCTGACCCTGCTTCGATATAATATTAATGACAGTTTTACAATGCTAAAACGCATCCACAGCAGCTTTCGCAGCAACAACAGTAGCGGCATCATCAGTCACACCTGAAATAAAACTAACAAATGCCGACAAATCATTAACATCAGGGACTGTTGTGATGGTGTCGGCAGTATAGTTACTTACTGTCACCTTGTTTAGAAACTGATCCTGAGCGGGTAGCCCAGCATATTGTGGATCAATGGCAGCACTTATCAAGGTTGCAACGACTTGTCCTTTTGATTTTCCGCCGGTTAACTCAGACACCCGGTAATTGACTCCCTCAGGGTCATCTGCATAGTCCTTGCCCAGGGTGTTTTTATAAATAAATTCAATGAACTTTTGATTGTCATTCAAAGTAGTTCCAAAATATGCCTTAGCTGGTTGTGTGTTCAGCATGGTATTCGCAGCAACTGTCATGTCATGTTGCTCTGAACTCCAGTAAGCATTACCATCACCTTCAGAGGCTCGGCCAAAGATGGAGACATATAGTTGTGAGACTTGGGTTTGAGTTAGCAAGGGAGGGGGAAGACCTCCTCTTGCACAACTTACATAAGCAGAAGATTTCAGCTTTACCATATCAGTATTTTCTTAGCAGTGCGGGCAGCGATTCAACAGATCGTGTCATGCCCCCCACGAACTATCCCTTTGGATTTGAATTCTAAATATTGTAATTGCCGGAAAAAACTAAATTCTTCTACTCATTGGTGCATCAATCGGGAAACCCGATTTCCGTGACTAAATTATTTCCAAAAACGGTAACATAGGCAGATTTTCCACTTGGCATTAGCGCTATGTTGACTGGACCGTTCATGGGAATGTTCCGCAGAACGGTATTATTTGATGTTAAAATTACCGAGAGTGAAGAACCGCTCCATTGTTCCTTCGGGCCTGCAGGGCATCCCGGACAGTATGTGACCTCTCCCATGTTTGCCACATATAGGTATTTTCCATCGGGAGACACCGCAATGCCTTTTGGATTAAGACCCACAGAAATAGTATCTGTAATGGTGTTGTCTGATGTCCTAATCACCAAGACGGTATCAGGACCATTTTCGGTCACATAAAGATAATCGCCTGCCTGCGTAAATGCCATACTTCTTGGCCTTGATCCAATTGGAAACGTTTTAATCACCGAGTTGTCCGATGGAATCGTTTTAATTACCGAGTTGTCGGATGTCCGGATCACCGAAATTGATGGGATTGAGCTATTGGGTACATATATATAAGCCCCGTTCGGCGACGCGATTGGGTTTACAGGAAAATCGCCCACAGGAATCGTACCAGTAATCGTATTATCTGATGTTCGAAGCACCGAAACCGAATCGTGATCGCTGTCTGCAAAATAAACGTAATCACCGTCCGGTAATACAGCCATCCCTCCTGAACCAACGTAATAGCCTAAAGAAACGGTGTCAGTAACCGTATTGTCTGATGTTCGAATCACTGACATGGTGTTGCTTTTAGTTGATCTATAATATTTCACGTTTACAACATATACATAATTTCCATCCTGTGTTACCGATAGACTATAGGGATTCCCATCCACAAAAACCGTATCGATCACCGTACTATCTGATGTTCGAATTATGCGGACTGACTTTTCTGAATAATTGGTTACATATAGGTAAGCGCCATTTGGGGAGAGAAGGATAACACCCGGGCTATCAATCGGAAAAGTCGAAATGGTATCGGAGCCCTCATCAATTTGGCCATCACAATTATCATCCAGAAAATTTTGTGAAATCTCTTTTTTACCTGGATTGACCGCCATATTAGCATCATCGCAATCCGTATTATCTTTCACATAATTTTCTGGGACCGGGCAGCTTTGCGATAAAGCATCGGCATTGCCATAACCATCGCCATCTTCATCGGGATAGAAAAGACCTTCATCTATTACACCGTCACAGTCATTATCAACCCCGTCACATATTTCATCAGCATCCGGATTGACAGCAGCATTGTTATCGTTGCATTCATTGCAGGAGTCATATCCATCATTGTCTTTATCGATGCAATGATAAGCCTTTAGAGTGCCATCGATTAACGGTGTGCAGAACGTTTCACCTAACCAGGTACCGTGTAATTCGGTATATGAATCAAAATAAATATGAAGTTCGTTCCCACGGCCATCGCCAAAGTTAAGGTCATCGGGGAAATAGATATGGCTTTCGTTGTTGACTATCTTGCTTTGAAGAGAAGTGGATTCCCAATTATACTGATCGTTTAAACATCCAATCGCAACATATGAGCCACCTGCAGATGTGATATAAGGCTCGCCGTTTATATCCTCCACCTTGAACATGATGTAATGTCCGGGAAACATTGCGCCTTCCCATTTTCCGGCAAAAGTTACAGGTGATTTAGCATTAATTAGAACTTTTGCAGAGCTAACCGTTGAATAATCGTCGGTCACACCATTAACGAATCCAACAAAAGTAGAAAGATCAGTATATTCAAACATATTGTCAGCACAATAATTCGATACTTCAACTTTATTGTTGAACCTATCTTGAGCAACACCAGCATTATCAGGATGTTGAGCTGCGACAATCAAGGCAGCTATAACCTCGCCCTTGGATTTGCCACCATCAAGCTCAGACACCCAGTAGTCAACGCCAGCAGTGTCTTCTGCATACGTCTTACCCAAGGTATTGAGGTAAATATGCTCAATAAAATCCTGGTTGTTATTTAACGTGGCACCAAAATATGCCTTAGCAGGTTCGGTATTCAGCATCACATTAGCAGTAGCTGTCATGCTGGTACTTTGGGGGTCTGTCTGCCAGTAGGAATTACCACTACCTTCAGAAGCTCGACCAAATACACCTATATACAACTGTGAAACTTGGGTTTGGGATAGAGAAGCAAAAGCGGGGCTAAAAGATAGAGCGAAGACAAGTGTGAGAAGTGCAATGATGACGTGTTTCATTTTGCTATCCCCTTATCTACTTCAGAAAAAAACTCCGGCTTTATCGGTTGGTTGGGAACATTTTTTTATAATAGCAGGGCCACTTCTGGCCCTGCTTCGATATGATATTGAATGACAGTTTACAATGCTAAAACGTTGCAATAGCAGCTTTGGCAGCCACAACAGTAGCGGCATCATCAGTCACGCCTGAAATAAACGCAACAAAGGCTGACAAATCATTAACATCAGAGACTGTTGTAATGGTGTCGGCAGTATAGTTACTCACTGTTATCTTGTTAAGAAACTGATCCTGAGCGGGGAGACCAGCATATTGTGGATCAATGGCAGCATTGATCAGGGTGGCGACGACTTGTCCTTTTGATTTTCCGGCTGCCAATTCACCAACCCAATAATTGACGCCGGCAGGATCCTCAGCATAAGTCTTACCTAGGGTGTTTTTATAAATAAATTCAATGAATGCTTGATTGTCATTCAGAGTTGCTCCAAAATATGCCTTAGCTGGTTCTGTGTTCAACATGGTATCAGCAGCAATGGTCATGTCATCCTGCTCTGAGCGCCAGTATGCATTACCTTCACCTTCAGATGCTCGGCCAAAGATAGAGACATAGAGCTGTGAGACTTGGGTTTGAGTTAGCAACTTTGCTGTGGCAGGTTCGCTTCTTAAAATATAAACATCATTAAAAACCACATTGCATTCCCCGAGACCACTGGCACTACGGGTTCCTATACCAACAAACTTTTGACCTTCCGCGGCTGGCCCCAAATTAGATGTGAATGTGAATTCTAACTCACCTTGTCCATCAACTGAATACTTGGCATTAACATTGGAGACGAGGGCCGATAGTGTATATGGAACACCAACAACATTAATAGGATTTTGAAAATTTCCCCAAAAATAGTCATATTTGTATTCATAGGCAGGCGCTGGTCCGCTAATGATGACACCGGCAGAAATTGTTTGTTGATCTGCTCTTATTCTTATCTGTGAAAACGCTGTATCCGACCCAATAGTACCGAACTCACTTCCGATTCTACCCTGCACATCACTACTACACGGTCCAGCAGTGACCGTTGCTCTGACACCTACAATTGTTTCAGGGGAATCGGCTATTAATAACCAACTTGAGTCATTCGCGTGACTGGGTTGATGCGCAAATGTTACCTGGCCGTTTTCAACAGTAATGATCGCGCTGGAGTCATCTATATACCATTTGTTTTGGTCGATAGTTCCTGAACTAAAGTCATCATATAGTTGCCAGTTCTCCTCACTAAAAACGTTGGAGCAAAGGATAACCATAGACACAAATATAAAATTGAAATAATGGATGATTTTTATCATTATCAGCCCTCTGTATTAGTTTAGATTGACTTTATAAAATTTTCCTGAATATTAAAAATAGCTGCTTGAACTTTATCTATTCATGGGCGAAGGACGTACACATCGTCAATATAAACAGTACAGGGGCCATCTCCGTTGGTACTTTTTGTGCCAATAGCCATGAAAAAATTGGTCTCGGCTTCTATATTAGTTGCATACTTATAAGTGATTTTACCTAACTCATCAATAGTGCTTAATATTCTATCGTTTAAAAAAACAATGCTGGCAGTATAAGTATTGCCTATTAAGTTCAATGGATTCTTGAAATTTACACGATACAAATCATATGGTGATGTATAATTTGGTGGTGGACCTTCTAAAGCGGTGTAAGAATAGATTCTTTCAAATCCCGGTTGGAGTGTAACCTGTGAAAAAATATGGTATTCTCCAATTTTTCCGGCATAACCTACTATTCGAGTTCTAACATCACCTGTACAAGAACTGATAGTTATTGCAGCCTTTATCCCAAGTATATTCCCTGGGTCCTGCACCAAATTCAAGTAGCCTGACTTATCAGGGTGTCCCGCCAGATGTATTATTTTAAGTCTTTCGTTTTCAACAGTTATAGTGGATACCGTACTTCCGTTCCTCCATTTTTGTACATCTAAAACTCCTGAGCTAAAATCGTCGTACAGTTCCCAACTGGCTGCAAGCGCAAACATTGGTCTAGCTATTGATAAGACAATGACAGTGAATAAGACAATTTTTTTCTTCATACACATTCTCCTTCCATTGATAGTTAGGCTGTTGTGTGGCTGCTGTCATAAAATAATTTGACGAAATCAATTAACAGTATTGATAAATACATTCTTACTATGATAAATTCAATCAAAAATGTTATGTGAATGTGTGTAATTCAGAAAATTCAAGGACTGCAATGTGGTATAAAATGGTGTTTACAGCACAGTTATAAAAGTCAGGAATCTAAACCTTCATCAGTTTTTTGGTCATTATTGTTGTTTTTTGAGGGGAACCATTCCTAACCCGACGTCATTAAAACAACCTCGAAAACATCCCAATAATCTCATTTCCACTTTTCGTTCCAATGTCTTCCTCACCGACTGACTCGAGGGGGCGGCAGGGGCAGACTCACCCCAGAGGTGCCCAAAACGCCCGCCTGCGCACCGTTTATGGGCAAAACCTTAACTGGCTGTCAGGGATCTTTGCAAGGTATGGATTTGCGGGAAACGCACGGCTACTCGGGTATTTCGGAAAAACTTTTTGGGTGGTGATGGCGGCTGTAGAGAGTGACAATTTAGTTGTGTAAATTTTCGGAACCTTTTTAAAATACCCAGTTAGCTGTGCATCGCCAAGGAGCCCTCGCTGTCATCATAGGGCTATTTTGCTGGTGGCACTCGTGCCCGAGTATCAGTTACTATCAACCACGTTGCCTAACGTTTATGTCGAAGTGACCAACAAATACTTTCTGGAAACATAGCCCGCATTTCAAAAATCTCCATCAAACGACATATTTGAAAATGATTTGAAATGTTATAAATACAAGAATACTCCTTTCCAGGCTATTCTTGAGTGAATGACCAACCTAAAAGTGAATCAAGAAAAAGGGCAACGTGTGGATTGTAACTGGAGTAGAACGACCCCTTTGCGTTGCACCTGTGTAGGGTCAATGACATGGAAAAATCCATTATTTCCGTGACAGAATCTGCTTGTCAATATATAAATTGTTTACTAACAATAAATTGCGTCCAAATAACAGTGGTATTTAACAGATTCTGTATCTAATGGGAGAGAGTATGCTAAGGGAACTTAAAATATTCAGTATTTGCATTAGCTTAACCTTATTAGCAACCGTAAGCTTAGCCGCTGACCTTGGAGCTAATTTTACCCCGCTAACCCAGACCCAGGTTTCCCAATTATATGTCTCTATCTTTGGACGAGCATCTGAAGGTGTTGGTAATGCTTACTGGCAGTCGGAACAAAGCGATATGGCAGTTGCTGCGAATACCATGCTGAACACAGAACCAGCTAAGGCATATTTCGGGGCAACATTAAATGATAATCAAGCATTCATTGAATTCATCTATGAAAACACCCTAGGCAAGACCTATGCTGAGGACCCTGCCGGAGTCAATTACTGGGTATCTGAGTTAACTGGGGGAAAATCAAAGGGTGAAGTAGTTGCAACTCTGATCAATGCTGCCATTGATCCTCAATATGCAGGACTAGCCGCTCAGGATCAGTTTCTTAACAAGGTAGCAGTAAGCAACTATACTGCCGACCACATTACAACAGTCCCTGATGTTAATGACCTGTCGGCATTTGTAAATTTTATTTCAGATGTGACTGGTGATGATGCTACTGTTGTGGCTGCTAAGGATGCTGTGGACGAGCAAGTTGATGTCATCGGAGTCTCAGATTGCGACAGTGACCATCTCAACTTGTGCACCGCAGAGGGTTCATGTTTAACAGCCGGTGGCTATTGGTGGAGTGATAACAGCTGCAACAGCACACCGCTACCCAACGATGAACAAGCTATACGAGATTTCTACGCCGAAATGAAGGCTCGCATCGAAGTCCACGATGTAGATGGATTTAACGAGTTATTCGCCCCAGACTATATGCATAATGGAGAGGGCTTTTCGGATATCTCAGCATCCCCAACAGATTTGGCTACCGTTCAGACTTTTAATTTCATTATAACCAACATTATTTTCATTTCAGGTAATACTGCTAAAGTATATGGTACGTGCAGCGTAACGTTTAACGACGGGAGTACTTCTGAATCCTGGTCCGAACCTGATATAAACGACGATTCCGATGGGTTGGGCTGGATCAAGAAGACTGGGAACGACTGGATGGTGCTTGGCAACCAAATGCTCGCGAAGGCATCTTTTTCTACCGGTCACAATACTACTCCTGGAGATGATCATTACTTCTTTCGCGCACGCACCACTAGCTCACAACCGATTACAAATGCAACTTTCAGTGGCCCAAATATTCCAAACACAACTCTTACTTTAGATACTTTATTTGGTGATTTCACTGCGTTTGTTACACCATCTCCCCTCTCTCCTATAGGCACAGAATATACATTCACTATTAACTTTGCCGACGGCATCCAGCAGATACTCCATGACAAAGTCAAATCTTATGTCCCAACGGGGCCAAGCATCACAGTGACGCTGGGACAGGGGACTGCCACCATAAGCTGGACTGATGTCAGCGAAGCTGTTCCAAATGCCGACCATTATTGGGTGCGGGTTAGTAACAACGGACTTTACTGGGAAAGTGATGATCTCCCCCTCTCGAAGTCAGTTGCCGTTTTCAACGAAAATGGCATGGCGCAGGGAGTTCTTGAAAGCAGCAAGACTTATGTCGCGGAGGTCTTCATCTTCAACAAATCCGATGATTACGCATACCAGCGGCTTTATTTCACCATGCCTTGAGACGAAGCGTTTCATCGCAGTTTTAATTTGAAAGCCAATGCCCAATAGTTTGATTCTCAGAAGACTTGAGCATTGCAGATGATAACGGCAATGGGCAAAGGAAATTGGTTGACATCACCGGCAATAAAATAATCGCTTTTGTTTCAGAGGACCGCCCGGTGTCAATGGTCGATACCATTAGAAAGATTCGCCACCTCTCGGATCAGAAAAATGAAACGCAAGTGATTGTTGCATCATTGCAAAAATTGTCGGTGAAACACCTAGCCATGAAAAGAATGGTAAGTAGCGGAAATATGCTTTTTATAAATGATCCGCGATGGAGCAAAGATCATCAAATGAAGAAGATTAAAATGCCATTCTCCCATAAGATTGCCAATTAATGCAATTTTTGTCCAGATTGTTTCATTGATCTGTTTAAAAATCCCCAGTGGAAATGAAGGTAGGTGAAATCCCTATTGCGCGGGAAGAATTTCACCCAAAGACCAGACCTCGACAGGAAACGAAAAAAGGACCTACAGCAAATTAGCCATAGGTCCTTTATTATATCGACACATCAGTCAAGACACACACAAAGGTGCCACTGATTAGAAGTCCTTGACGACTTGCAAGGGAGATGGATGATTTTCCTTATGTTTTCGGGAGAATAGCTTCAGTCTGGTTCAACATACTCTTTTAGCAAATAAATGTGACCACCAGATTCCTGTTTCACCATAAAGCAATCAACCACTTGATATATTGCTATTTTATTGGATGTGTTCATGTTTTCCAAATCTTTCCCAAACGACCAGAGCACGACCAGAGAAAATTTTCCGGCACTCAAACCGGATGAGTCTAAGAATCGCTTTGCTATGGCAGTTCAAATCTATAACCAGAGCCTACACGACTGTCAGTTACTATCTTGCACGCTGCCTGACACTTTCTCTAAAGTAATCTGCAAAAATAATCTGGAACCATCTCGAGTTTCAAGTTGCTTGTTAGCGGCGGTGTGAAAATGCGAAAAAGT
>AMWB02046589.1_pt1 | contig 16731 bp, 13 predicted proteins | sample 200311 | NCBI WGS metagenome assembly AMWB02 (sample SAMN02737377, study PRJNA173069) | bioreactor metagenome | biome: anode biofilm in microbial fuel cells | place: USA: California | collected 2010-12-16 | reverse complement strand
GGGATCGTTTCATTTTATCTGCGGGACATGGAAGTGCTCTTCTTTATTCTGTTCTTCATTTGAGCGGCTATAAAGTTACTATTGATGATCTTAAAAATTTTAGACAATGGGGTAGTATTACTCCCGGACACCCGGAGTATGGTTTAACTGATGGTGTTGAGACTACAACTGGTCCTTTGGGACAGGGATTTGCTAACGCCGTGGGTATGGCAATTGCCCGTGATTATCTTGCATCACTTTTTAATAAAGATGATATTAAAATTTTTGATCACGGCATTTGGGGTATTTGCAGTGATGGCGAATTAATGGAGGGTATTTCACACGAAGCTGCCTCACTTGCCGGGCATTTAAAACTTGAAAAATTAGTTTTCTTTTATGATGATAATAAGATAACAATTGATGGCAAAACCGATATTACATTTACCGAAGATATTTCCAAAAGATTTGAAGCTTATGGATGGCAGGTTTTAACAATTTTGGATGTTAACGATTCCGAGCAGGTTGATAGAGCTGTAAAACTTGCGCGTGCACATTTTGATAGACCAACGTTAATTATAACTAAAACTCATATTGGTTACGGAAGCCCCAATAAGCACGATACACCCGCTGCACACGGTTCACCTCTTGGTGTTGAAGAAGTGAGATTAACAAAAATAAATCTTGGTGTACCGGAAGATAAATTCTTTTATGTACCGGATGAAGTTTACAGTCATTTTAAAGGTATTGCAGAATGCGGGCAGGAAGCTGAGGATATCTGGAATAAAAATCTTGAGTTGTATAAAAATAAATATCCCAAAGATTATGCTTTGTTGGAATCAGTATTGAATTTTGAGTTTGAACAAAATTGGATGAATCATTTACCTAAGTTTGATAATTATGCAGATAAAATTGCTACGCGAATTGCCTCTGAAAAAGCATTAAACGCTGCAGCAATTGATATCCCAACTCTCATCGGTGGTGCAGCAGATCTTAATGCTTCTACTATGACGGATATAAAATCTTCAACATCTTTTTCTGAGATAAATAGAAAAGGAAAAAACATACATTTTGGAATTCGTGAACATACAATGGGTTCAATCCTAAATGGTATGGCTGTTTATGGGGGCATTATTCCTTTTGGCGCAACTTTCTTAATCTTTTCAGATTATATGCGCCCGGCAATAAGACTTGCTGCATTATTGAAACAAAAAGTAATTTATGTTTTTACACACGATAGTATAGGAGTTGGAGAAGATGGACCAACTCACCAACCGGTTGAACAAATTGCATCACTACGCGCAATTCCAAACTTAACTGTCATCCGCCCTGCTGATGCAAATGAAACCGTTGAGGCTTGGAAGTATGCAATAAATCATAAAGGCGGACCTGTAGCGTTAATCTTAACAAGACAAAAACTTGATGTTATTGATCAGACAAAATATACCCCTGCCACCGGATTACAACGTGGAGCTTATGTTATTAAAAATTCAAAGAGCAATCCCGACTTGCTTTTAATAGCGACCGGTTCCGAAGTTTCTCTATCAATAAAAGCAGCAGAGCAGCTTGAAGCAGAAGGGAAAAATGTACGGGTAATCAGTTTTCCAAGCTGGGAAATTTTTGAACAACAAGATGATAATTATAAAAACGCTGTTTTTCCAAAAGATGTTAAAGCAAGATTATCGGTTGAGATGGCTGTTTCAATGGGCTGGCAAAAATATGTAGGCGATTCCGGTAAATCTATGAGTGTAGAAACTTTTGGAGCTTCGGCACCGGATACTGTTTTGTTTGAGAAGTATGGCTTTACTGTTGAAAAGGTTATTGAAGTGGCTAAAGAAATTTTATTAAACGTTTAATCTTTTATTCTGGCTTTATTCCTGATGTTTTTACGTGAAGAACTCAGGAGCTATTTTATCAAAAAGACTTAGATCGCCTAAAAATAATTTAAAACTTTAATCAAGGCATCGAGTGGATTTCTTAAACTTCAAAGATATTCATCCTACTACAAAACGCTTGATATTTGCTCGTGCATTTAGAAGTATTGGGCAGGGCGCATTAGTTGTGGATTTAACTTTGTATTTGCATGCCTTGGGCTGGACTGGTTTGCACATAGGATTAGTTTTAAGCGCAGCAGGTTTGTTTGGTGCAATTTTAAGTTTAGCTGTTGGAATAACAAGTGATAGATTGCGCAGAAAACCTTTTTTATTAGTTTATGAAAGCATTGTTTTTTTTGCCAGTATTATTGCTTTTTTATTTTCACAAACCATAGTTTTAACAATAGTAATAATCATTGCTGGTTTTGGGCGTGGAGCAAACGGCGCCGCAGGTCCATTTTCACCGGTTGAACAAGCTTGGCTTGCTGAAGAAGTTAAAGCTGAAAAACGCGGAATGGTTTATAGTCTTAATACAGCACTCGGATTTTTCGGAATGGGACTCGGTGCTTTGCTTGCAATGTTGCCTTCGTTTTTAAGTTCATTATTTAAAAACGGAAACGCGGTTTATGTTGTTCATCCTTATGCTTTCCGACCACTTTTTTTAATTGTTACAATTGCAAGTATTGTTAATTTAATTTTACTTTTTTCAGCTAATGAACAATATACCGGTTTAGTAAAAGTTAAAACTTTAAAACAAAAAGAAAAAGAATCCAGTATTAAGCGTCAAGAAAATAAAATGCTTACAGGGTTGGTGATTCTTAATTCTTTTAATGGTCTTGCAATTGGTTTTACCGGACCATTAATTTCATATTGGTTTGCAATTCGATTTGGTGTTGGACCCGCTTCTATTGCTCCTATTATGGCAGCAACATTTTTCTTTACTGGGTTTTCATCTATCGTATCGGGAAAGGTCAGTGAAAAAATCGGGATTGTTCAATCGGTTGTGTGGGCAAGATTTTTTGGATTAATATTGCTGATTATACTTCCAATTATTCCGGTTTTTTGGATAGCTTCTTTAATTTATCTTTTAAGATCAGCATTTAACAGAGGCTCTGTGGGTGCAAGACAGGCTTTAACTGTTGGACTTGTCAGAGATGAACGACGTGGTTTTGCAACAAGTCTTAATGCTGTATCTATGCAAATACCGCAATCAGTGGGACCAAGTATTGCCGGTTATATGTTTAGCGCCGGTCAATTACAACTTCCTTTTTTTGCAGGAGCATTCTTGCAAGGAATTTATTTAATTATGTACGGTAGATTCTTTCGGAATCAAAATAAGCCCCACGATCTTGAGGAAGAATAAAAACACCAGGTATTGTCTGTCTGTTAATTGATTTAGTAATTTTTTAATTAAGCATTATAAACTGTCATCTTTTGTTAATCAAATTAAATTATGAGTAAGCTGACAAAAAAATTTAATGCCAATGAATGGAACAAGTGCTGTGGAAGTTTCTGTAAAGATTGTAATATTGCAAACAGCTATAGGGAAAAGTTTGGAAAAAAAGATGCTAAGAAAAAATTCAATAAAGATTACAAAAACAAACAAAATAATTCTTAATAAAAGAGGTTCTAATGAAAAAAATAATATTTGCTATTGTGGTGATATTAATTGGAATTCAATTTATTCCACTTGATAGAACAAATCCACCCATTCAATCTGATTTTGATGCCCCGGCAGATGTTAAAGCTATTATAAAAAAAGCCTGTTACAATTGCCACTCAAATGAAACCGATTGGGTCTGGTACACTAAAATAGCCCCGGTATCTTTTCTTACCGCAAGCGATGTTCATGATGGGAGAAAACATTTAAATTTTTCGGATTGGAATAAGTATGCAGGCAAATTTGCGAAAGTTAAAGAGGAAATTTGGGAGGAAGTACGAGAGGAAAATATGCCGCCCTGGCAATACCGAATAATGCATAGTAATGCACAACTTACACAGGAAGAAAAAAATATCTTAAGAAATTGGGCGTTGAACAAATAGCTTTGCTTAAAAACAAAATACAAATAAATTTAACACAACTTTGGAAGCAGGTTGACTTCACAAAACTTTCTACACTTTCTTTAGTCTTTTCAAACCTGCTTGTTATAATTTTTGCAGTAGTTGATAAACTTTCTGCAATAGATATCTTGTGGATTTATTGGTTCCAAAGTGTAATCATAGGTATATTTAATTTTATAAAGATTATTTCACTTAAAGAATTTTCAGTCGAAGGATTTAAGCAAGGGAACAAACAACTTTTGCCAACCAAAGCAACAAAAATTTCTACTGCAATATTTTTCCTTTTTCACTACGGATTTTTTCATCTTATTTATGCCGTATTCCTTAGCAGCTTTTCTATTTTTGGATATTTTAGCAAGAGCGAGTTTGAAATGAGCTATTTTTTATTTTCAACTGCAATGTTTTTTATAAGTTCACTTATTGAGTTTAATAGTTCCAAAAAAGAAAAAGCAGGAGAACTGCCGAACATTGGTAAATTAATGTTTGCTCCATATTCAAGAATTATCCCTATGCACCTAACTATCATTCTTGGTGGATTTATTGCAGCCGCAGGATCTTCATTTTCGGTTGATACTAACCTTGCAATAATTGTTTTATTTATCGGAATAAAAACATTTGTTGATTTAATTACAGAGTCTGTTAGTAATGGTAAATTAAAAACACAAACAAGAATGGTTTCTAATTAATGTTTGGAAATTCAAATTTCTGTTTAATTTTAAATCGGTTTCCTCAAATAAATCACGATAAAAAATGTTACTCTTGATTAGTAAAAGTGTAACTTATAAAATCTTACTTAGCTAAACCGCCTGGTGTTTGAGGTGTAGATAAAATATACTGAAATAATTCCCAGCGCTTTTCTTGATTATTTTCTGTACCGCCGTTATGCTCTATATAGTTTTTTACAATATCCATACCCAGGTTATAGTTAATAACGTAACTTCTATAAGTTTCAATAAATGAAATATTTTTTTCTGCTCTTTCTTTTGTTTGCAATTCATATTTTTGAAGCCATGCAATAGTTTGTTCACGTGTCCAATTGCCATTAAGATAATTTCTTGCTGCTTCGTTTCCTGCATAGTTAAATTTCTTTTGTAACTCTAAAACTTTGTAGTAGAGATCAGCTTCACCGGGGTCTAATCCTGCGAGCGGAAACAGGACTTCTTTTTCAAACTTTATTCTTTCATCATCTGGAAAAACCATCTCAATTCCATAATTAGCAGTTCCTTCTGCAATTAATGATTGAGGGGTAAACAATGCATAAATAGTAAACTCCTTCCAACCGCGTTTATCAACAAGGTCAGATTCCAACAATGTATTATAAACGTGATGTCCCGGGTAACCTTCATGGGCTGCAAGATCGATAGCACGATCAATAAATATCGGCAAGTCAGTATTCACCTGGATAACACTGCGGAAATTTCCTTTGTACCAGTTGTATGCGCCCCAAGGTTTATTTTTAACATACTCAACAGTAAAAGATTCATTTTCGGGAAGTGAAATATGTTTTAGAGTTGTAGCTCTGCATTCTTTAATTGCAGTATTAAAAACATCTTTAAGTTTATCAGCAGGAATAACAAACTTCATTTTAAAATCATTTAGGCGATTTGCTATATCACCTTTGCCCGGTAATATTTTATCAAGCTCATTAATTGCTAATTGGAAAAACTCATTATTATGAGCCGGCGCAGTAGCATCATAAAGTGCTTTTGTTTCTTCATCAAACGGAAGCATTGTACCGTTTAACATAGCTACTTTTGTTTTACAGGCAAGCAGTTGTTTGTAAAGATATCTAAACCGAAGTGTTTCTAATTCTGTAGCTTTATACTCACTTAGTAATTCAAGTTCATTTAAAAGGCTATCAGTTTTTGCAGATAGATTTTTATATGCAGTTGGATCAAACGATAAATTTGATTTTAGATTTTCCCGCCATTCTTTTGGTCCGTAATAAGCATCAACAAAATCAGAATCATACTGCCCGATGTTTAATACAAGTTTTACATAATCGTCTGCAATCTGATCCATTTTAAACTCTAAATCACTTTTTATCATTGATTCTTTTTTTTCTGTACAAGAAAGTAACAGTATAATTAATAGACTAAAAATATAAACTTTCATAATCACTCATTTTAATTACTGAATATCAGAAGGAATAGTGGAGTATTGGAGTTTCCCATTTAACAATTCCGTCATTCCACTACTCCATTACTCCTTTTTAGCTCGACGCGCATCAATAAAAGATTTAACAGCCAAAATTAAAAACACTAAACATAAAACAGCCATAATTGCCTGAACTGTAACTGCGGCGGGTCTGGCAGTTTCCGCTCCAGCAAGCATGGCAAAGAATTTTATTAGTCCGCTTACAGTTCCGGCAAACCCGAGAAGCATTAGAACAGCGGCGCCGTGCATTGCATGTTTCAAGTACTTTTCATTTAATCCCAGCCACCCCAAAATTAACATTGGAATCCCAAAGAAAGTTGGAATAAGCGCTGTGATACTTTCACTGCTGATACCAAAGTAACCGTATAAACCCATTACAATAAATATTACGCCATAAACGATTGTGAGTTTAGCCATTGTATCTCCTTTATTTTTCTAATTTCATTATCAAATATTTAGTACCGTTTGTATTAACAAGAATTTTATTGTCCTTAACCTCAAACTTTTTACCACTTACAATATCTGTTGCTTTATTTATTTTATAAATTTTGGGCAACGAAAATTCTATTTTTTGCTCATTAGGACTTTTATTTATTACAGTTAAAATTCTCTCATTTATATCAGATCTTATATATGCATAAATATTTTCATCCGCTTGTAAAGTTAGAAAATCGCCGTAGCGTAATGCCGGGTGATCTTTTCTAATGTGAATTAGCTTGCTGACATCTTTTAAGGTTTGTTTTTCATATTGGTTTATGTTATCACCAAATCGCATCATTCTTCTGTTATCGGGGTCTGCGGCACCATCCATCCCGATTTCATCACCGTAATAAATAATTGGTATGCCGGGTATCGTTAATAGATAAGCGAGATATAACTTGACTTTTTCATAACTTTGCGGATGCTTAACGTGTGGCGGGTCATTCCACGCAATTTCTGTTGCCCTTGGATCGTTTATTACAAGATCACTATCAGCATAAGCCATATAACGTATCTTATCATGGCTATCCATAATGTTTCCCATTAAGTTATTGTTACCAAATACCTGAAAGCTTTTTTGCATTTGATAATCCAATAATTTAAACGAAGCCTTTGTATCAATAAAAGTCGGTACAGCAACATCATAAAGATTAAAATTAAACTGCGCACTTAACTGTCCATTATTAACATAGGATGCAATCAAATCTATTCCGCCAAAAGTTTCACCGATTTGATAAATATTTTTATTCTTTGGTATCGCAATTTCTTCATTTAGTTTTTTTGTTAACAATCTCCAAAATTCATTTGGAACATGTTTTACTGCATCGTGGCGAAAGCCATCAGCGCCTGTAACCTTTAACCACCAAACAGCATTGTCAGTCATAAATTCAAGTGCTTCGTAAGAAGCAACATAATCAAAAGAAGGAAGATAAGGCTCAAACCATGTTGTTAATCTATACTCATCCCATAATCGTAAGTTCAATTTACCATCCGGAAGATTATATGTGCCAAACCAATCACGATGATCTTTCCACATCCAGTCTTCTATGTTTACATGATGCGCAACATAATCTAACAAAACATTAATGTCTTTATTGTGAAATTTATTTACAAGTTTACGCGCAAGATTCATATCCCCAAAACGTTCTTCAACTTTCGTTGATGAAACAGGCCAGTAGCCGTGATAACCTGAAAACCAACGATGTGGAGCAGGGTACTCGCGGTAAGCATTGTCTGTATTATTAACAAGCGGTGAAATCCAGATTGTATTTATACCAAGCGAATCAAAATATCCTTCGTCTAATTTATTAAGTATTCCTTGCAAATCTCCGCCCTGATAATTTGCAGGAGTAAAGAGCGAATCGTGAATTATCGGTTTATCATTTGCAGAATCTCCATTGCAAAAACGATCAACCATTATACTGTAAATAATATAATCGTTAAGAGTTTTCTTTGCAGATTTTCCGGCAAATTTTCCATCTTGTATTTGTACAGTTTGAATATTTGTATTGCTGCCCATTCTGTTAACAGCAATTCTAACCGTATGATTTCCTAATAACATTTTACCTTTTAATGTTAAAATAATTTCTCTTCCATTTATTTTAATTTGATCGGATGGAAACGTTTTGTTATCCCAGAGAGCAATTATACTTTTTTTATCCAGGCGCATACTGCGGTCAATATTCTCGAAATAAAAATTTAATTTTAATTCCGCATTAGTTTCTTCTGAACCGAGGATATGAAGAAACATTTTTTTATTATTTGATTCTTCAATAACCCGAACAGAATTAAAATCACCCATTCCATTTGGAACTTTATATTGATTAACCGGATCAACAACTTCTTTACCATCAAAATAAAATTTATATTCATATCTGCCCGGGTCAAGGGCAACTTCAACCTCATAAATCCCATTACCGTTTAAGTCTTTCATAGGAAGATTTTGTCTATCCCAACTATTGAATTGTCCAATTAGGTTTACTTGTTTTTCCCCGGGAAATGCTTTGTAAGTAAAAAGATATTTAGGACTTTTAGTAAGCTTAACGGGAACCTGATAGGTATCTTTACCAATCTTGAAAGGAACCAATTCCAATCCCGAAAAATTTTTGTCTGGAGTAAAAGAAACTTCCATTGATGATGAATCATAACTTACAGTTACGTTTTGGCTTGAGGAAAATTTAGCATCNNAATTATCTGAATAAAAAATATCTGAAATCAGAACTTTTGTTGTTTGATCCTGTAAAAGATTAATTGGTTGTATTAAATCGTGAATTTTCTGTGCAAAGTTTACTGATGAAAATAAAATTACCGAAAGTAAAATTATTTTTAATTTGTGAGCAGTAATTAAGTGTTTCATTGGTTAATCACTTGATGTTTAATTGAAGTAAATTTTTTTTAAAAACATTATTTCCAGCAATCGTCTTATGCTTTTCGATAATCAAATTTAATAAAAGAGATTGAAAGATTTGTAACCAATTAATGCCCAAAATAATTTTAACAACAAAAACAAAGGATTATAAATGTTTTATGGATTTTACAACTTCAGGAAATATGTGCGTCTTATTTATGTGTTAGAGAGTTCTGAAAAATTGAAAATAATAATATAGAAATGTTACGTTATCCGCTGCAATAGATTATTGAATTGTGATTAGCATATCAAAGGTGAGTCTTCGATGGCATTGCCACCACCATCGAAGTGTGACAATAAGAAGTGTAATTGTAAAAAGTATTGTCATCCAATTAAAATTATTTATTCAGTAGCACAGACAATCCTGTCTGTGCCTTTTTATTCTAATCAACTAATTATAAAACAAGATGATGATAGATTGATTTTTCAGAAGTCTCTAATGACAAATCAGGTTTTAATAAATAAATCAGAATAAGAAAAGCGTTTATGATTAATGACTGAAGTTACGCAAAATCGCAAAAACTGAATGTCATACCCGCGAAAGCGGGTATCTACTATGCTAAAATAAACGAAAAAATGGATTCTCACTTTCGTGGGAATGACAAATTGAGATCATTTTTCTGTTAAAATGCCTTTGTGCGTAACTTCAGTTAATGATTATAAATTAACATCAATATTTAGCTCTTATGAAATTACAATACTCTATCATATATCAAGCGGCAGATTAATTTATTACAGAATACCTCTGGTATAAATCTGACTTGAGCCAAACATTAATGCGAAAAATTCGATAATGTTTTTTAAAAAATATTGTCAGGTCTCTTTTTCTTTTATTAAAGAAGATTTAGGTTGAGCTTTTGATTGTTCACCACGCTTAAGAGCTACTGTACCGGAACGAGCAATTTCTTTAATCCCATATTGTGAGAGCACATTAATCGCAGCATCAATCTTATCAGGTGGACCTGTAATTTCAAGAGTTAATGATTTATTATTTATATCAACAATTTTTCCTCGAAAGATTTCTGAAATATTTGTCAACTCATTTCTTGTCCCTTTCTGATAGTTCACAGAAATAAGTGCCAGTTCACGTTCTACTCGGGGCTGCCCTGATAAATCAACAACCTTAATTGTATCAATAAGGCGGTTTAATTGTTTAACAACCTGTTCAATAATCTGATCATCACCTTCAGTAACCAAGGTCATTCGTGAAATTTCAGGATCTTCGGTTTCTCCAATAGAGATGCTGTGAACGTTGAACCCTCTTCCACTAAACATTGTTGCTACACGATTAAAAGCCCCAAAGCGGTTTTCGAGCAAAACAGAAATTGTATGTTTCATTTGTTACACCATTGTTTTGGGATTTAATCTTTTTGTCATCATATCACCAATTGAGGCACCGGCAGGCACCATCGGGAAAACCATATCTTCTTTAACTACTTTAAATTCTATAAAAACAGGACGATCATTGATTGTAAATGCCTTATCAAGTGTTGCCTCAACTTCTGAAGGATTATCTGTTGAAAAAGCAGCAAGCCCAAAAGCTTCAGCTACTTTTGGGAAGTTAATGTTAGATTGTGAAAGATCAGTAAAACTATATTTTTCTGCATGAAATAATTCCTGCCACTGTCTAACCATCCCTAAAAAGCTATTATTAATTACAATAAATTTAATTGGTAGTTTATATGCAACGGCAGTAATTAATTCCTGAATGTTCATTTGAAATCCACCGTCTCCACTGATTGAGATGATAGGACGATCTTTAATTCCAAAAGCGGCTCCAATTGCAGCGGGAACTGAAAATCCCATAGTTCCTAATCCGCCACTTGATATGTGCGAGCGGGGATTAACAAATTTATAATGTTGAGCTATCCACATTTGGTGTTGACCAACATCAGAAACAATAATAGCTTCACCTTTAGTTTTTTCAGAAATCTTTTCAATTACAAACTGAGTTCTTAGTTTACCATCGTTTGGATCCTTCTCAAACGGACATTCCTCTTTCCATTTATTAATTTGGTTCCACCAATCCGAAAGATCAAGCTGCCCATTCATCTCCGCAGCTAATTCGGCAATTACGTGTTTAACATCGCCTACAATCGGCAAATCTACAATAACATTTTTATCAATAGCTGTTGGATCAATATCAACATGAATTTTATAAGCATCAGAAGCAAAAGAATCCACCTTACCTGTAACTCTATCGTCAAATCGCGCCCCCAATGCAATAAGTAAATCACAGCTATTTACAGATTGATTAGCCCAGTAAGTACCGTGCATCCCAAGCATACCAAGTGAAAGATTATCATTCCCGGGGAAAGCTCCTAAACCTTGAAGCGTCATAGTAACCGGTAAATTATTTTCTTTGGCAAAATAAGTTAACTCACGTGATCCACCGGACATTATTACTCCACCTCCAACATAAAGGAGAGGTCGCTTTGATTTTTTAAGCATTGCAGCGGCTTTTTTAATTTGATTTTGATGCCCTATAAAATTCGGTTTATATCCTCTTATTTCAATTTTTTCAGGATAGTCAAATTTACAAACCGAGTTAACAACATCTTTAGGAAGATCAACAAGCACAGGACCGGGTCTTCCGGTTGATGCGATATAAAATGCTTTGCGAATAGTTGCTGCTAACTCATTTACATCACGCACAAGAAAATTGTGTTTTGTAATTGGTCTTGTAATGCCAACAATATCTGCTTCCTGGAATGCGTCATTCCCGATTAATTTTGTTGGTACTTGCCCTGTAAAAACTACGATAGGACTTGAATCCATATAAGCGTTTGTAATGCCCGTAACTGTATTGGTTGCGCCTGGTCCGGAGGTTACCAGTACCACTCCAACTTTACCTGTAACCCTGGCATATCCCTCTGCTGCGTGGGTTGCGCCTTGCTCGTGATGTGTTTTAATGTGTTGAAGAAAATCAACGTCATAAAGTTTTTCATAAAGTTTTAGCACTGCTCCGCCGGGATATCCAAAAATATATTCTACTTTTTCTTTTCTTAAACATTCAAAAAAAATGTCAGCTCCGGTTAATTGCTGTTTAGTTTCTTTCATAAAAGATCCTTTCAAAATTTTTTCTAATATTTATTTTAAAATCGCTCCGGTATTAGCAGAAGTAACCAATCTTGCATATCTGCCCAAATAACCTTTTTTAATTTTTGGTTCAAATAAAGGAAGTGCGGCTAAACGTTTATTTATAACTTCTTCAGACAAATCAACACTTAAAATTCTATTTGGAATATCAATTGTAATTAAATCACCATTAACTAAAGCTGCGATTAAACCTCCTTCAGCAGCTTCCGGAGAAACATGCCCGATACAGGCACCGCGTGTACCGCCGGAAAATCTACCATCGGTTATCAGTGCTACTTTATCGCCCAAGCCCATTCCCATAATTGCAGAAGTTGGGGAAAGCATTTCAGGCATACCGGGTCCGCCTTTAGGTCCTTCATACCTGATAACAACAACATCGCCTGGCAAAATTTTTCCTGCTAAAATGTTTTCCATTGCTTCATCCTGTGAGTTATAAATTTTTGCTGGTCCTGTATGCTTCATCATTTTGAGATCAACTGCCCCGGTTTTTACAATTGAGCCTAAGGGTGCAAGATTACCAAATAAAACAGCCAAACCGCCTGTCTTTGAATAAGGATTTTCTATTGAACGAATAACGGATGGATTTTTAATTTTTGCGTTAGCGATATTTTCACCAAGGGTTTTTCCCGTTACAGTTTGTGATGTTAAATCAAGAAGACCATCAACTTTAGAAATTTCTTTTAAGATGGCGGAAATCCCACCAGCAGCATCAACATCTTCAATATGAACTTCTGTTGTTGCCGGGCTAACTTTGCAGATATAAGGTACTTCTTGGGAAAGTGTATTAAGATCGGCTAAATCAAAATCTATTTCAGCTTCATTTGCTATTGCCAGAGTGTGAAGCACTGTGTTTGTGCTTCCACCCATAGCCATATCAAGGGCAAATGCGTTCATTATAGATTTTTTTGTAATTATATCTCTTGGCTTTATATCCTTTTCAACTAAAGTAATAATTTGCTTTGCAGCTTTTTGTGCTAACTCGTAACGTAGTGGATCAACGGCGAGTATTGTTCCGTTACCGGGGAAAGCAATTCCGAGTGCTTCCATCAAACAGTTCATGGAATTTGCAGTAAACATTCCGGAACAGGATCCGCATGAGGGACAGCTATAATTTTCTAATTCGTATAATTGTTTGTCATTAATTTTTCCTGATTGATATTCTCCAACTCCTTCAAACACAGAGATAAGATCAACTTTTTTTCCAGATGGAGTTTTGCCTGCTTTCATTGGTCCGCCGGAAATAAAAACAGAAGGGATGTTAACTCTTGCAGCTCCCATTAACATACCGGGAACAATTTTATCGCAGTTAGGAATGCAAACAAGTCCATCTAAACGATGAGCTTCAACAACAGTTTCAACACTATCAGCAATTATTTCCCTGCTTGCTAAAGAATAACGCATACCGATATGTCCCATAGCAATACCATCATCAACCCCAATTGTGTTAAATTCAAATGGAACACCGCCAGCTTTACGAACGGCTTCTTTTACAATTTTTCCAAATTCCTGTAGATGTACATGCCCGGGAATTATATCTATATATGAATTACAAATTCCTATAAAAGGTTTTTTAAAATCTTCATCACTTTTAATTACACCTGTAGCTTTTAATAAACTTCTGTGTGGAGCTTTATCAAAACCTTTCTTTATTAAATCAGATCTCAAGATTACCTCAAGGTTATTTTAGTTGACAAAAAACTAATCATTCAGTCTTTCGTCAATCCCGAAATCTTATTTATTTAATTTATTGTAGTTTTATTTTTGATTTGGGATTGACTTCATTATTAGCCTAAAATCACGATTAGAAGGCTGATAATAATAGAAATCCCAATAATGAGAGAAAGAATCTGAGGATTTATTATTGAAGAAATCACAACAGTAGAATTACCATTATTGCCGGCAATTCTATAAAAACTGGTTCTTATTATATGTTGTGATTTATTTTTCATTTTATTTATTATTTCTAAGATAGATGAACAAATCTTATATGTCAAGTTAGTTGTGAATTATTTTTCTGTAAATTGAATTTATATTTATAGAAAACAGATTAAATTTTATGATATAGCCTGTAATGCATCAAAGGAAAAGTTACAATTGCAAAAATAAAAGATAAACAAAACCAAAGTCCCGGCGGAACGAAATTAAAATCAAACATCAAACCCATCTTTACTGTAAAGAAATAATTTTATATTTTAATTAAAAGGAATTATTGAATTTGAAAACAGCAGATGAATGGTTTCGTCAATCAGATTATGATATAGTAACTGCAGATGCAATGTTTGCCAGTGGAAGATATTTTTATGCTGTTTTTATGTGTCATCTTTCTTTGGAAAAATGTATAAAAGGTTTGTACAACAAAAAATTAGATGAGCTTCCTCCCAAAACACATAATTTAATTTATCTATTGGAAAAAATATCATTACAACCTCCGGAGAATATTTATCAATTTCTTTATTCTATAAATGCTGAAAGTGTTGCAACAAGATATCCCGATGATATACAACGTGCAATAAAAGAATACACAAAAGATAAGACAAAAGAAATCATTGAAAACAGTAAACAGGCTATACAATGGCTGAAGAAAAATTAACAGAGACGATAGAATATTTTACAAATCAACTATTACTTGAAGGTTTAAGAATATCCAAAATAATTCTTTTTGGATCCCAGGCTTCAGGAACAGCTACAAGCGAAAGCGATATCGACCTTGCAGTTGTATCAGAAGATTTTGAAGGCAAAAGCATATCCGAGAAGCTAAAACTATTAAATATGGTTGATGCTAGAACAATAAAAAAATTTATTGTTCCTTTAGATGTTATCCTTTTATCTGAGAATGAGCTAAAAAACGAATCTTCAATAATTGCGGGCTATGTTCGCCAGGGGAAAGTTGTTTATTATAATTAAAGAGTCTATAAAATAATTTGTGTAAATGGATTTTAGAGTTAAAGAATAGTTTTTAATCTCTGCTCAAAAATAATTGATAATTGTGATAAAGCAGCAATCAAGTTTTGCACAGGCATAACAGTTCATTTTTTATGGCAATGCCATCTGTAAACTAAGGAAAGCATTTTTTTAGAAAAATAAAAGCTAAACAAAACCAAAGTCCCGGCGGGACGAAATTATAGGGTATTGACTAATAAACAATTCCCGAAGGACGAATGCCTGAATATTGAATTATGAATGAAGAAGTTTTAGAGCAGCCTCCCCAACCCCTCCTAAAGAGGGGCTTTAGGAAATACAAAACCAACTGGTGCGATGGATCGTTTGAAATTTGAACAAGTCCCGAAAGGATGGATGCCAAAATGTTGAATAATGAGTGAAGAGGTTTTAGAACTTCTAAAATGCCATAGGCATATTTTTTATTCCTTTTCCTGGCTCATCAAGTGTTCAAAAAACTCCATATTGGGAGATTTAGAGTTTGAAATAATAATTTTTATTATTGCAGTAAGTGGAACGGATAAAAGCATTCCAACAATTCCCCAGATGTAACCCCAAAGCAAAACGGAAAGAAGAAGTAATATTGGATTTAAATTTAATCGTTTGCCAAGTATCATTGGTTCAGCAACATTAAAAGCAAGCGTTTGAATGCCAGCCATTATAACTATTACAAGAATCACTGTACTAAATGAATCAAACTGAACTAAAGTAAATAGCACCGGAAGTAGAAGTGCCGCCGCAGATCCAATTGTAGGAATAAAGTTGAAGAGAAAAACAAATAATCCCCAGATAATTGGGTAATCAAGCCCAACTAACGATAAAACAATTGTAGTTATAATTCCGGCAGATAGATTAACCCCAACTTTTGCAAGAATGTATCGCTGTATTTGTTCTGTTATTTTTTCAAATGTAGCTTCAAGCTGTTGCTCACGTAATAATCTTTCACGATGAAACTCATCCAAAAGATTTTGCTCATCAACATTAACATCTTGATGCTTCAGGTTCTTTCTGATATTATTTAATTCGGGGCTAACTTTTTTAAATACGTATCTGTGCTCAATGGCTTTGTAAATTGTTTTGTTGCCTGAAAGAACAAAAACAAAAAAGAAAAGCACAAACAAAACGCTGCCAAGCAATGAAAAAGTTGAAGAAAAAACACCACCCGCAAGATTTTCTAAATCTAATCTTGTAAGTAATTGATCAAAAGAAAACCGGGTAAAAAAAGGATCGGTTAATCCCCACGAAATAGAAATATTTTTAATCATAGTGCTAAGTTTTTCACCATAAACAGGTAAACCATCGGCAAATTGAGTGAAAGAATCAATAACAATTTTCCCAACACCGTATAAAACAGCTAAAGCAATAGTAATGTCTATCAAAGTTATAATAAACATTGGAAACCTTTTTTTTCTTAGCCATTCATTAAATGGAGAAAAAACAAAGTAAAGAAATATTGCAATAATTAATGGTATAAAAATATCACTTAGTTCTTTTAATACTAAAGCAATAACTACCAATCCAATTGTTGCAATAAAAAATTTTGTGGCTCCGTCAATTTGATTTTTTTGTGTCATGGCTTTTTACAAGAATACTGAATGTTATCATGGATAGTGGTGAAAATAAATCACACTTTAAATTTAATGGAGTGAAGTTGAAGGATGACGCTCCACTAAAAAAAATAAAAACATCACATTTCAACTTTGCTCTGTATTACGAAGCATAATTCTATGGGTTTTTTAT
>AMWB02036063.1_pt2 | contig 16732 bp, 16 predicted proteins | sample 200311 | NCBI WGS metagenome assembly AMWB02 (sample SAMN02737377, study PRJNA173069) | bioreactor metagenome | biome: anode biofilm in microbial fuel cells | place: USA: California | collected 2010-12-16 | reverse complement strand
ATCCACGAGCTGCCGCGCCCGTTGCACTCATCGCAGCTGTTCAGCTCCCGGACGACCGCAGCCGAAACATCCGTTACGTCGAGCAGCTCGTGGACCCGCGACCTCGGAAATCGCCTGCGGAGCCAGTGCCGATGTCCCGAAGTCACATGGATCATTGTAGACGATCGCCGCAGTCCACATCAAGAAATCCGATAGTGCAGTTACTGCGATTCGCAGCTTCGTCGTTTGGCGACAGAAACAATCGCGATTGCCGCTTCCCGGGACGGAACACAGCGGGCCTGAGACGGTCCGCTGCGCTGTCTACACCCGCAAGAGCACCGACGAGGGGCTCGATCAGGCGTTCAACTCCCTTGACGCCCAGCGGGAGGCGGGCGAGGCGTTCGTCGCCAGCCGCAAGCACGAGGGCTGGGTGTGCCTGCCGGACCGGTATGACGACGGCGGCTTCTCCGGCGGCAACGTGGAGCGCCCGGCGCTCAAGCGGCTGTTGGCCGACATCCAGAACGGGCGGGTTGATGCCGTCGTCTGCTACAAGGTGGACCGCCTCAGCCGCTCCCTGCTGGACTTCACCCGCCTGATCGAAGTGTTCGACCGCCACCGGGTCGGGTTCATCAGTGTCACGCAGCCGATCAACACGGCGGACTCCGGCGGCAGGCTCATGCTGAACGTGCTGCTGTCGTTCGCGCAGTTTGAGCGGGAGATGATTGCCGACCGCACGCGGGACAAGGTGTCGGCGGCCAGGCGCAAGGGGAAGTGGACCGGCGGCTTTCAGGTTCTCGGGTACGACGTGCACCCCGCCGGCGGTCGGCTGGTGGTCAACGAGGACGAAACGGCGATCGTCCGGCAGGTGTTCGCCCTCTACCTTGAGTGCGGCTCCATCCAAGCCACGACCGAAGAACTGAACCGCCGCGGCTGGCGCACGAAGTCGTGGACGACGAAGAAGGGCGTATTCCACGAGGGCGTCCCGTTCACCAAGAACACGGTCAACCACATGCTGGCCAACCCGCTGTACGTCGGGCGCGTGCGGCTGCACGGCGAGTCGTTCGAGGGCGAGCACCCGGCCATTGTTGATCAGGCCCTATTCGACCGCGTGCAGCGGCAGATGGCCGCTCAGGCCCGAACCGGGGGCGCCGTCGCCAAGAACCGGTACGGCCACCTCCTGCGCGGCCTGCTGCATTGTGCGGCTTGCGGGTGCGCCATGACGCCGAGCGTGAGCAAGAAGCCGGGGGGGGTACCGGTACTATGTGTGCAATCGAGCGACGAAGACCGGGTGGAAGAACTGCCCTTGTCCGTCGCTGCCGGCGCGGGAGATCGAGGCGGCGGTGGTCGCCAGGATCAGGGCCATCGGGCAGGACCCCGGGCTGGTGGCGGCCACGCTGGATCAGGTCAAGCAGGTGCAGCGGGCGCGGCAGCCGGAGTTGGTCGCCGAGCGGAGACACATCCAGCGGGAGCTGGCCCGGCTCAGGGACGGCGGGCGGGCCGAGGACCTGGGGCAGGTCGAGCGGCTGGCGGCCCGGGTGGCCGAATTGGACGACGAGGTTGCGTTCCTTCGGGCGGCCACCGTGGACCGACGGGACCTGGCGCGGGCGCTGGCGGCGTTTGATGAGGTGTGGGCTTGTTTGCTGCCTCGGGAGCAGGAGCGGGTGCTCGGACTGCTGATCGACAAGGTGGAGTTCGACGGGGGGCGGCAGACCGTCGCCATCACGTTCAAGCCCATCGGGATTAAGGCGCTGGCTGCGGAGGTGGCGGCGGCGCAGGAGGATGTGCGATGAGCGACGAGGTGTTGAGGGTGGAGTTTCGGGTGGAGATGGCGAAAAGGGCGCCTGCTCCCAGGCCCGAGCCTGGAGCCGAGCGACAGCGGCGCGACAGGGTGGCGCGTCGGGCCCGGAATCTGGCGCTCGCCCACTGGATCGATCACCTCATCCAAACTGGAACGGTCAACGATCTTGCCGAGGCGGCTCAGATGTGTCGAGTGAGTCGGGCGCGACTGACCACGATCAGCGAAGGCTTGTCAAACTCTCTGCCGCTTCAGGAAGAGATTCTGGCTGCCGCGTTTAAGGCGGACCAATAGGACACGCTCAATTAGAGACTGGGAAGCTCGGTGAGCCGGCATAACGGCCCACTACGGTGAACTCCTGCGACGGGCACCGCGTCGCTGAAGCGATATCGCTCGACTCCCACGACATGAGCCGCTCGCTATCTGGACAGCCCAGGCCACATGGAGTAAGCTTTGCTAGAAATGGGGACCTCTCCGTACGCTTCTTGGCGCCTATGACCCGATGGCCATCCCTGGCCGCGGGCCTGGAGGTAGCCCAGCAGCCCGTCATCTGTTGGGAACTGTGTCCTGTTCAGATGTCAGCCTCCGCAAGGGAGCAACATGATCACAAACCGCCTGCGACTTGCCCTTGATCGACTCGAACCATCCGACTGGAATCGATTCGAGCAACTCGCATCCGCTTTCCTAGCTTCGGAGTTCGACGACTTACGGACTACAGCGAGCCCAGGCGGAGACGACGGTCGCGACGGCGAACTGTTTGCTCCACGTGGCGAACCCACTGTTCTGTTGCAGTATTCGGTAGCCGTGGACTGGGCCGCCAAGATCCGGCGCACAGTGACTCGTATTAGCCAGACCTTTCCTGATGCCCATGTACTGGTCTTCGTTAGTAGTCAAGCGATCGGAGCGTCCGCCGATTCCATCAAACGCGAAGTTCGCAAGAGCAGCGGGCTCTCGCTAGACGTGCGCGACCGTCATTGGTTTGTTGATCGCGTGTCGGGCTCACCTGCACGCGAGATGGCTGCGGAGGAGCTTGCGCGAGTCATCGTAGACCCATATCTGGCTTCTTCCGGAATATCTTCCCATGTCCCTTCAGAGCTGTCTACGCCGGAGGCCGTCGCAGCCCTCACCTTCCTAGGGCTGCAGTGGCAAGACGACATTCGCGAGAAGGGCCTCACGAAGCTAGCCTTCGAGGCTCTCGTCCGAGCCATATTGGCGACGACGGATAGCGAAAACCGTATGACACGGAACTCGATTCGCGCCGGTGTCTGCCGGCTCCTAACTGGGCATCCTGCTGAACAAGTTCATCGGTTTGTAGATTCAGCCCTTCGTCGGCTCACGAAGCGTTCGCTCCGACACTGGCGCAAGGAAGACGAGTTCTGCCTCACTCACCAAGAGAAGATTCGAGTCACCGACTATAAGACCCGCGCTGCTCTTGCGGATGGGGAATTGCACGCGGCGATCGACGCCATTAGCCAAGAACTTCTCTCCTCGCACGAAACGCTCACTCAACATGTGGGTGCGCTGGCTGAATGCATACGGGCCGCCACTGATTCTGTGATCTTTCAGCGCAGCCAAGCATTTGCAGTCGCGGTCCACACCGGCTCTTTGGCTGGCCTCATGAATGACGATTGCACGGATCTGCTTCTCGCGGAGGTGTCGCGGTCGTCGCTCCCTAGAACTCCGAACATTGCGTGGCTGGATGTGTTGCAGACAGGTGTACGTGAGGTGCTCATGAGCGAAGTACCCGCAGTCCAGGCCCACATGCGATCCCTTTCGGATGCGTACACTCTTCTCGCCTTCCTTCGCCAGACTCCGGACGTGCAGGCGGCCGTCGAAAAGATGTTCTCCCATGGACAGATTTGGCTGGATGCTTCCGTTGTCCTCCCGCTTTTGGCCGAGCCACTGTTCGACGGCCAGCCGGGAAGGTTCACGAGGATGCTGGACGCTGCGCGCGGAGCAGGTCTTGAACTGTTCATAACCCCCGGCGCCATCGAAGAGGTTGAGCGCCACATGAACCGCGCACTAGCCTGTGCACGACGGGTGCACGGAGAGTGGGTGGGCAACGTCCCATATTTGCTTGAGCGCTATGTTGCTAGCGGACGATCTCCGAAGTCCTTTGCCGGCTGGCTAGAGTGCTTTCGCGGAGACGAGCGCCCAGAGCAGGATATTGCGGACTACCTAAAGGGCGAATTGGGCATAGCGGCTTTGAGTTTAGAGCGGGAGCGAGATGCCGCGAACACCGAGCTGCGCCACGCGCTTGAATCCCTGTGGTATGAAATACATCGCGGACGTCGCGAGAGACATAATCAGCCGATCGATGAGATGGTGATCACGAAGCTCGTCCAGCATGACGTCGAGTGCTACTGTGGCGTGACCCAGTTGCGAACCAATGAGCGTGCCTCACCGTTTGGCTACAGTGCATGGTGGCTGACAGTTGACCGCAAGGCGTTTGGATTACAGACGCGCCTCCGCAATGCAATGACGGCCGAGCCCCCGGATTCGCCGGTGCTCAGCGCGGACTTCATGGTCAATTACCTGGCCTTCGGCCCAGTCCGGCGAAGTGTTGAAAAGCTCAAAGAAGCTCACCTCCCTCTGATCATGGAATTGGAGGCAGCCCGATACCTTACGCCCGAGCTGCTGCTTGAAGCTGATAACCTCCGCGAGCAACTGAAGGACCTACCGGACCGAATAGTCAGGCGTAGAGTTCGCGACCACCTCGACAGGGCACGTCGCCGCCTTGGACCAATTGCGAAGGCGGGCGTGGGAGAACTTGATGATGAAATTGACTACTAGTCTGGGCTCGGCGCCCGCTTCAGCGACGAATTGCGGAACGCCAATCGACTCCGAGATTCGGGGTGACGCCGCGCCCGCTTGACGAACAACTCCGACCTTGCTGCGCCTATTGGCTCCCGGCTTTCAGATCTCGCTCCTCGGCCAAACTCTGGCTGGCCGTCAACTAGAACCTGGCACAGCAAGCGGTTCAATAGACTGCCGTCGTCGAGAGACGCCCATCGCGTCGACCACAGGAGGCGACCGCCCAGCCCGAGTCTCGAACCCAAGGCCAAGGCCGAGCAGCGGCGGTGCAGCAACGCGAGCTGGCGGACGCGAGATCTCGCGCTGGCCTCCTGCAATGACGACCAGATCCACATCGGCAGATGACCAACTCGGCGGTCGCGGCGAGGATGTGCGGGTTCAGTCAATCGAACACGTATGGCCGGCAGACACCGTCTTGCCCGATTCGCACATGCATGTGGCCGTTCGGCCCTCGATTCCGGACGCGGAAGCGGCTTGCGACCCTTTTGGAACTAGGGCCGTCGTTGACATGCCGCGCCCAGACGACTACGGTTTGCGCTGGCTGCGCAGTGCTAGGAGCAGCGATGGCAAGAGCGAACGGAGCCGATTTTGAACACCGTGATTACGGGCGCAATCATCTCCGCCCTCAGCATCATCGCCGACCGGGTAGCGGGGCACTTCCTGACCCGCGATGCTCGAAAGCGCGATATCCGCACTGAACGTGGCCTGGACGCCACTGAAGAGGCCTACTGGCGATGCAAGATCGTCCAATCGATGGCCAGTTCCGCCACTGCGGGCGAGCTGGACGAACACATGGTCTCCCAGGACGAGTGGTTCTTCCGCCACTGCATGCACTTCCCCGATGCTTTTGGGAACAAGTGGATGACGCTTAGAAATCGGACATTGTTACTGAATCAACGCGATCGCCGCGTGGACAAGTCAAATGCCTGCATTGAAGAAATGAATGCGCTGGAAAGGGAAATCGAAGACCTGGCCAGCGAATGCCTCAAGATTCTGAACGACGCCATGGGTAAGCGCGAATTGAGCGTCACCCCTTGGAAGCCACCAACGCCGAATTCCGACGACGATGGCACAGAGCCTTAGCCGTCGAACTCAGATTCAACGCTGTTGCTGTGACTTCCGTTCCGCTACGCACCGTCACCGCGCGCCTGATGCCGCAGACATGAACCGCAGGAGACCTCGGGGCCCGTGGCACACGATTTCTCGCTTCATGTCGCTGACATCCGATTGATAGCACGCCACTCCACAGAGAAGGAAGTCCTTCGGCTCAATCGTTCCGTCTGGAGATCGCCGGAGCCCGATGCGCCAAAGTCCACCCCCACTGAACCCCGAGAACGATTGCGGAGTGTCACTGGAGCACGCGCCGTAGTTGACACTGCAGGCTAGGCTGTCCCACGCACCGTCGTCAGGCATGGCTCTTACCGCGGTGAGCCCAACCTGCGAATAGAAGCACTGAATCCGTCCGCTGCCGTGTACCGGCTCTTCGTTCCACGTCTTTTCGCCGGCGGCTCCGCAAATGGCCCACGCACCGGTCCCAAGATCGTGCGGGGCCGCGAGGATTTGCTCCTGGCGCATCCCAAGATTGTAGAACACCATCTTCTTCGATTCGATGATAGCAATCGCGTGCGGCGGTACACCGACAAACGCGATGTCAGGCAGGGAACCGTCGCGCTGGCCACTGTATTCCCGCATCCGCGTTGTATGATTAAGCGGCACCGAGAATAGATGCTCTTCGGTCTCCACGACAATTCCCAGCAGGTCCCCATCATCATACAGATCCAGGACGTGTCCCGCCGTCAGAATTCCTACGGCATTCCTGAACCGAACAAACGATCCCGAGCCCGCCTGCACCCAGTCATGGCGGGCGGACTTCCGCAACAATACCGTGGAGTGCATGGCAATTCGACCGACAATTGCATCTAGGGCGCTTTGCGGTAGCTCGCCGTACTTGATCTGTTCGAACTGCTCACTCATGGTCAGATACAATCCTTCAGGTGGACCACCACGTTTTCGTTCGGAGTTCCGCGGCGGCTACTCGCACCTGGCACACCGCCAATCCAATTCACTCGATCATCGAGCCGTAAACATCGCTTGCACCGCGTCGCTGCACGCAAAGTGCAACGCTGGCGACATGCCCTAATATGCCTGTAGCTTGAAGTTTGCTTGCACGACGGGATTCCCGAGTCCGGCTGCAATGAAGCGCAGGCGGTATTCACGGGGCTCTGTCTGTTGAATCTTCACGACCGCCCCCTCCCGTGTTGAGACCTCGAAATAGTCGGGAACAATCGCGAACGTGACAATGTACTCCGGCACCATTTCATTTGCACGCTGCTCGTCGCTTGAGACGCTGGCGAGCTTGACGTGCAGACCGTATGCTCCGAAACCGCGATTGCGCAGCACCAAGCCATCACAACTCACGATTGCGTAGTCCGGGGAACTTCGCCCGGCCTTGAAGAGCGAGACGATCGAGATGATGATCGCCACCGCCCCCAGGGCGACATTGGCCAAGGAACTGAATGCGCTTATCCACGATGGGTAGTCGACTGCTGCCAGCACGATTCGATTTCCTACCTCTCGCTATCGAAGTACCGATTCGTGGCCAGGACGCCGTGGCCGCCAGACCCAAGCGCCCCGCTACCCGGCGGCGCGTCTATTCGTCCAATACCATAGTCCAGATCCGCTTGAGCGGGATCTCGGCACGCATCGCTTCGGGCAGTCGCTCATACGAAGAGAGCATCGCCTCCATCACATCCTGCGAGTCCCATAGCCTGATGTTGTAGAAATGCATCCTGGCTTCTGCAGCAACAACTTTGTTGAAGCCACCCCAGCTCACAAGCAGCCCGCGGTCGGCGCCGAAGGTTTGCATCGTGCCCTGCAGCGCCCTGAAGATGGTGACGTCGCAAGGACTCGCGGACGACTTGACCTGCACACACAGCTTGTTTCCATCCAATCCCAGCGCGCCCTTGCGCGCAAGAATGTCGACGCCACCGTCCGGCCCTGGCGGCGAACGATACGTGAAGTAGCCGTCGGCCCGCAGAATCTCGTCGACCAACCGTGTCAGTTCGTGTCCCTTGAACTTCGCTTCGACGTATTCCCTGATCTGATCACTGGCCACCGATTCCAGATTGATCTGTGCCTCGACGGCGTCCTCCGCCTTTGGATGCGTGGCGTCCACGGCCAGAGGCACCGTCAGTCCTGGATCAGACTTCCCTTCGAGAACGGCGCGGATGCGCGTCTCGGCATCGTTGCGCTTGATCTCGCAGACGGTCAAGAAGGCGCCCAGGGAGTTCAACAGATCCTGGCCGAACTGTGCGCGCGGAACCTCAGTCCGGAGCCAGTCGACTGTCCGCGAGTGGTGATTTCCGTCCTCCATCGCGTGATAGACATATGGGCCCGTGATGCGTCCCAGTGCGATCTTGCCGACCCGCTTGCGCGGCATTGCAACCAGATCGCCCGGTTGCATGGCCCGCGCAAATGCCCAAAGCTGGCCGGCCACGTTCCCGACCTTGTTTGCAGATGCGGTTGGATCAGATTCGGACACGAGCTGGCGCAGTGCATCCCAGTCCTCGACGCTCTCCAGGCTGGGTACCGCATTGAATCCGATGATCGCCATTCCCAGGTCCAGGCAAGCGGCTTCTCCTTCGCCCTTTCGGCCCGCGCGCACCAACCAGACAGACATGAGTTCCCCCCGATTTGATGACCATCGGCTGTCGGCTACATTCCGCAATCGGGCTGATAGTCGCACGCACCCGACCAACCGCGCAATGCCCTCCTCCGCGGGAGGTCCGGGAAGGACGCCCCCTATCCCCTCCGCTGGACATTCAGGCGCTAGTCCAATAGACTGGCTCAGCTAGCGGCGTAGCGAGCGCCGATGTGGCCACATCCAGGTATCTCGTTGCGGGGCAATATATTGAATCCGTCCGAGTTCATCCGCAAATGGTCAAACTCAGAGTTGAAGGAGCGCTCCGGCTGTCAGGAGCACTTCATCGACCTGTGCCGTCTGGTTGGTCACCCCACCCCCGCTGAAGTCGACAAGACGGGCGCCTCATTCTGCTTTGAGCGGGGTGCCCCGAAATATGGCGGCGGCCAGGGCTGGGCCGACGTCTGGAAGCGCGGGTACTTCGGTTGGGAGTACAAGGGCAACAACAAGGACCTCGACGCGGCCTACGGGCAGCTTCTGCAGTATCGCGAAGCGCTGGAGAACCCTCCCCTTCTCGTGGTCGCCGACTTCGAGCGCATCGTCGTCCACACGAACTTCACGAATACGCCGTCCGTTGTGCACGAGCTGCGGCTCGCCGATCTAAATACCGACAGGGGTTTGGCGCTGCTCCGCGCCGTCTTCCACGACCCCGACAAGCTGCGTCCGGGCGCAACCAGCCAGCGGATCACGGCGGAGGCCGCGGGTCACATTGGTCAGTTGGCTCAGCTTCTGCGCGACCGCGGCGAAGAACCCCATGCCGTTGCTCGGTTCTTGGACCGCCTTGTCTTCTGTATGTTCGCCGAGGACATCGACCTGCTGCCCAATGGCCTCTTCGGGCGCATCCTGGACAAGAGCAGGCACGACCCCGAGCGCTTTGCGAAGCTCATGGCGGGCCTGTTCGAGGCAATGGCCGGGGGCGGCGATTTCGGCATGGAGGCAATCCCGTACTTCAATGGGTCGCTCTTCGAGACCGCCGAGGTGCTGCATCTCGAGACACCCGAAATCGAGATCCTTCACCAGGCCTCCCAGCTCGACTGGGACGCGATCGATCCGAGCATTTTCGGCACACTGTTCGAGCGCGGGCTCGACCCCGACAAGCGCAGCCAGTTCGGAGCCCATTACACGAGCCGGGAGGACATCGAGACGCTCGTCGCCCCGGTAGTGATGGCGCCCTTGCGACGGGAATGGAACACTGTCCGCGACGAGGTGCTCGCCGCACAGGCCAGGAGTCAGGAGCGGTCGGCAACCGGCGAACGCCGCTACACTGAGGCCACGGCCAAGAAGCACCGCCAACATGCAGTCGATCTCATCCGGCGGTTTCTCGGGCGCCTGACGGATATCAAGATCCTCGACCCGGCCTGCGGAAGCGGCAACTTCCTGTACGTCAGCCTGCAGATGCTCAAGAACTTCGAGAAGGAGATCATCCGCTGGGCCCAAGAGCAGGGGCTCGACGCCCCACTGCCGCTTGTGCACCCCCGCCAGCTCTACGGCATCGAGCTCAATCCCTACGCTTTCGGCCTGGCCCAGATGACGGTTTGGATTGGCCACCTGCAGTGGATCAAGGCGAATGGGTTCGGCAGCCCTCCGGAGCCCATCCTGCAGACCCTTGAAGGGAACTTCCGGAATCGCGATGCAATCGTCGACGCATCAGATCCGGCGGCGCCCAAGGAGCCTGAATGGCCTATGGTTAACTTCATTGTCGGCAACCCCCCGTTCCTTGGCGGCAAGCTCTTGAGAACCAACCTCGGCGATAGCTACGTCGACGCCATGTTCGGTGTCTGGCGGGGCCGCGTTCCGGCCGAGGCCGACCTCTGCTGCTATTGGTTCGAGAAGGCCCGCGCCCAAGTGGCGTCCGGCCAATGCCGCCGCGCCGGGCTGCTGGCCACCCAGGGAATACGGGGCGGCGCCAATCGCGAGGTCCTGAAGCGGATCAAGGACTCCGGCGACATCTTTTTCGCCGAAAGCGACCGGCCGTGGGTGCTCGATGGGGCAAACGTCCACATCAGCATGGTCGGGTTCGACAACGGAGCCGACGGCCAGCGCGTGCTTGATGGCAATCCGGCTGCTCAGATCAATGCAAACCTCACGGCGTCGGCCGCCGACATCACCCAGGCCCGACCGTTAGCCGAGAACAGCGGCATCGCGTTCATGGGCGATACGAAGGGCGGCGCTTTCGACATACCTGAGGCCGTCGCCCTCGAGATGCTCGCTCAGCCCAACCCTCACGGGAAGCCGAACTCTGACGTGCTCACGCCCTGGGTCAACGGAATGGACCTTACCCGGCGCACTCGTGGGATGTGGATCATCGATTTTGGGGTGGGCATGGACGAGGCCGAGGCCGCCAGGTATGCAGCCCCATTCAAGCACGTCCTGGAGCACGTCAAAGCTGAGCGCCAGACGAACAATCGTGAAGTCTACCGCCGCCTCTATTGGCAACACGTCGAGGCACGGCCGTCCATGAGATCGCTCCTGTCCGGATTGCCACGATTTCTGGCAACGCCGAGAGTAGCCAAGCACCGGCTGTTCATCTGGATGCAGGCACCGACTCTACCGGACAGCCAACTGATCGTGTTCGCTCGGGCGGACGACTACTTCGCCGGGGTGCTGCAGTCGCGGTTTCATGAGGTATGGGCACTGAAGCTGGGCACTCGACTCGAAACGCGGCCGCGCTATACGCCTACCTCCTGCTTTGAAACGTTCCCGTTCCCATGGCCGCTCGGCAAGGAGCCGACTGATTCGGCGGAGGTCAAAGCGATCGCCGAGGCCGCTGCGCAACTTAACGAGATGCGTGTACGCTGGCTGAATCCGCCCGAATGGGCGCGGCGCGAAGCTCGGCGATTTGGAGCCCGCACTGATGGGCCATGGAGAACACACCTTATCGTGGGCGACGGATCTGTTCCCGGAGCAGAATACGAGACTGTGGTGCCGATCGATGCGGCGGCCGAGAGGCAGCTACGGACCCGAACGCTGACGGCCCTCTACAACGAAATGCCGCAGTGGCTGCGCGACGCCCATGCCATCCTCGACGATGCAGTGGCGCGAGCGTATGCTGCCGCCAGTGGTAGCGCCGCGTGGGCCAGCACCACTGACACGGAGGGAGTGCTCCAGCAATTGTTGAGGGCGAACCTGGCTCGCGGGAGTGAAGATGGGTGACCAGGCCTCTCGTCGAACGATGGTCTTCATCGACGGCAGCGCCTTCCGCGACACCCTGCGCAAGGCGTACTACGACAAGTTCCGGCGCCTCGAGGAGTCCATCGACTACCACGCCTTTGGCCAGTTCCTGTGCGCCGCCGACGAGCAGCTGGTCCGCGTGAACTACTGCACCGCCGCACCGGTCGAGATCACCGAGGCAGTCGGCTCGGTCACCGGAAAGGTCTGTCCCCGGATCGCCCGCATCGAGCGCAGCGACCACGGGGCCCGCCGCGGCCGGGACGGACGCAGCCGATCGGTGGCGCATGTATCCAATGCGCCAACGGGGCTGCCCCGTAGTGGAATGCGTGGCGGCTCGGCGAGCTCTGGAGCTCACCTCGGCCGCATTCATCACAGCCATGGGCGCGCCAATCGCGGTCACTGGCATGGTCGTACCGCAAGTGTGGTCGCCCCACCTGCCGATGCGAACCGGGACACGCAGGAGGTACGGACGAGCATATCTCGCGCTCGCGCGTACTTTGGCCTGCAAGTCGACTTGCACGGGACGGAGCGCAACAGTGAGTAACTTCTTCCAGAATTCGTGCATTCGCGACGCAGCAAGCGGCGGCGGTCATTCGACGTATGTGGACATCATCGACGCACTCGGCGACGGATACCAGGACGCCATCCTGGAAATCGAGCAATTTTCCGGCACTAAGGTGTTCATTTCCTGTACCCCGCAGATTCCACTTGTCAGCGTTCTCAAACGAGCACTGTGCTTTGCCGACCTGGTCATCCTGAGCCCCGCTCCCGGTTGGTTCTCTTGTGACCCCCAGTCGCCATTCGGGTATCGCGAATTCAATCTTGACATGTTCGGCAGCGGAATCCCGCTCGGCAGACCTGGCCCATGGTGCCCGATTCCAATCTTGCGGAAGATTGCACAGCTATTCCCGGCAAACCGACGAGATGCAGTTTATGGTGCAGTAACCTTCTTGCCGTTCATTTCCCAGGACGGACATCGATGGTCATCAGAGGCCCTTGGCATTGCGGAATTGCCCCGCCCCTATCTTAGTACAAGCCGTGCTGGACGTACATGCAGCGCGTCGGATATTCACGCGGAGGCGCTTCTCGCAATCTGCCAGGAGCGTCTTGTCGCGGAGCGTCTTGGCGCGGCGCATTTGAATGCCTTGTCTTTCACAACACCCATTATGAATGATCTCGAAACCGCGCAGATTGGCCGCGACAGCTGGGCGCACTCCCTTGTTAGGATCGAATTCCCGCTTCTGCATCGCTTGCCGCTTCGCGAACTGCTGTCGCTTCGCGCCGACATGCCCGATACGTTTGCGTCCTTCTCTGGTGCGATCATTCGGGATTCCCGAGCTGCTCAGATTGCGAACTCTGGCTCTACTGAGCTTGGCGCGAAGATCGCAGCCGCCGCCGCGGCGCTCGACTGCGAGCTTAGGGCGGCAGCCGCGCGAAGTCGCTATCTTTCAGCGCGCTTGGCCGTTAAGACGGCGACTTTTGTTCTTTGCACGGGTGGGAGTTTAGGCCAGTTCTCATCAACGATCGCGTTCTTGGGTGGCGGAGGAGCTGCATGGGATTTCGTCGAACTTGTGCGCGACTACCGTGCGGCAAAACTGAAGGCACGCAAGGATAGCATGTACTTCGGAGTGGAGATCATGCGGCGGGCACGACGCGCCCAAGAGCGGCGGCATCTCACTCTACTCTAGGTGCCCAACCGATCAATCGTGGCGCGCCCTTCACGCCATGATGACGCGGCATGGACGACGGCACTCCGCAACGACTTCGACCGCCCGGATCAACGCAAGCCAGGCGTGGATTGAAGGGAGCCGCGGGTGGTGGAGAAGCGTGAGCGGCGCCGCCGAGATCGTCGCCAAGCTCACAATGCCAGTCCTAGTGCAGCCGTCGCATCAGCCAGTTCTTCCTCCCGCAGCCGGTAGCCATGTTTCTTGATGAGCTGCCGGGCTTCAGCTAGGTCCGCATCCGGAGACCCCCACGGATACTCCCGCGGTTCGCAGGCTGAACTTCGCTGCCCAAACAACCTGGCGCGGCTCAAATGGACATCTGCCATGAAGAGCGGCATGGGGCCGCACCTTGCGATACCCCACGCCTCATCGAGGTCACGCGACGCGCCGCCGGCATCGCCGACCGTCGCGCGGCGCCAGGCACGCGCCAGAAATCCACGGGGGCTGTGATGCTGGGCGGCCGCGCGGTAGAAGAAATCAACAGCAACGTCGATATGATTGCATTCCGATTCCAGTCGGCAAACACCGGCTTGCTCCAGGAGCATTCGGATCAACGCCGTGCGGCCCAGTGTGAGGTGATCGTTGGCGACGTCAAGGAGCGAATCGCCCTCAAAGTCCCACCCGGGGGCTCGGCGCCACCTAAATATTGTGATCACGCGCTGCTCGATCTCCCGGCAGATCCGCACTAGTTCCGCCCTCTGGCCACGCACTTCTAGCCCCAAGCAGGCTTGCCACGCGGCACGCTCTGCCTGTACAAGAAGCAGTTCGCAGTACTGAAAACCATGGACCGAATACAGCAATGGACAATGCGGTTGAAATGCGCGCTGTATGTCCTCGGCCTCGCGGAAGCGCTTTCTCGCTGCAACCAGCTGGCCCCCTGCGTGCAGAGCACTAGCAAGAGCCGTGCGCTTTGTTATCCGCTGAACCGCATCTCCGCTGCGGTCCGCGCAACTCACGCCCTGTTCCGCATCCCTTAGCGCTCCCGCCACACTGACTCCGTTCAGCACCGTCGCAGCCATCGCGCCCAGGGCAAGCTCAAGCTCACTCAAATTGCCATAACTGGCAGCCGCACTTGCCCACTCCTTCAGATTGACGCTCAACTCTCCTGACAGTTGCAATGGAACGAGAGCCTCGATCAATCTGCCCACGGATCGCAAACTGTACCCGGCCTCATTAAGCAACCAGGATTGCGTCGATGGGTCGATCGTGTCCGCAACGCGAGTCCACGGGCGATCGAAGAAGCACGTCACGGCTTCCAGATTTGATCCGCTTGCGCCGAGATAAAAGGTGCTGTAGAATTCACGCCCGCGCTGAATCCTGTTGAAGTACACTTCCTTGCATGCCTCCTTGTGCAATCCGGCATGGCAACCGTGTGCCACGGCTTGGTAGAGAGGTTGGAGATCTTCGAGAGTCGGCAATTCGCCTTCATTTGTGGTCGAGACAAGGTGATCGTACAGCCTCTTGTGCGCCTCTCGCCATGCTTGCGGGTTTGCTCGATGAAGCTGTCTTGCGAAGTACTCGCGCAAGAGCGGGTGTGCATCGAGCGATAGCAGCGCGCCGGAGGCATCCCGACGAATCACAAGCAGGCCCGTTTCCGCTAGCCGCGCGATGGAGAGATTGCGTCGCTCTTCGCTGAGCTTAGCGAACGAATCGGTTAGGCCAAGGATCACTGGACCGTCCCACAGAGAGTACAGACATTCGGCGGTAGCAGGGCGATCGAATAAACCCATAGTACGCAGTATGGAGAGAGCCCGACGGCCGCCTGTCTTTGGCGCGTCCCCCTCCAATGAATGTACGTATTCGTCCATAACGCGGAATGCTCGTCCGTCCTGTTCTTCGGCGTCTGCCTCCTCTAGGTTCACGCGGTCGCGCATTCTGACATCCCCTGCATGCACGTCGCGGAGCCAGATGCCCAGGAGATGCAATGTGAGTGCGTGGCCCTTCACGTCCTCGACCAGTCTTTCGAAGTCTCTTTGCGGGCCGATATTCACCCCGAGTTTCTTGAGCAATGCCACGCCGGCTTCCGTGGACAAGCGCCCCAGATTCACTTCCAGCGCTGTGGACTGACCAAAGGCGCGTAGGTTGGCGATGGATTGTCGGCTCGTAATCATGCACAAGCCGCGGCTGCCCGCCGCCAAGTCACTTAGCAATGCAACCATAGCCGAGTCCCGTATCACGCCACGCATGGGTGACATCGGGCCGTACTGCAATGGCTCCAGGCCGTCGAGGATCAGTAATGCTCGCTGTTCGCCCACGAGTTGGGCTAGGCGGCGGCCCTTCTCGGGCCCGCTTTGGGTAGCACTTCCTGTCCCAGCATCGCCGAAGAAAGCGAGAGCATGCTGAAAGAAGGAGTCGGATGAAGTCACCCTTTGCTCACGAGCACCCTGACTATGGAACGACCATGCCAACACTGCGTCGCACCCAGGCCAATCCTGATGGGCCAATCGCGCCAGCCATTTCGACACCAGCGATGTCTTCCCCTCGCCGCCGATTGCGACGATGGTCAGGACATGAGGCCGTCCCTTGTCGCCACGAACCGCCGCCTCCCAAGCGTCGCAGAGTAACTTCGTCTCTGTCTCGCGCCCGATTAGTTCCGCCGGTGCGTAGTCCATGAGGCGGGAGATGTCGATAGGCCGCCTCCCCCGCGGCATCTCTTTCACCCATTGTGCCAGTAACTCAATGAACGTCGCTCGGGCCAAGGGCTGCGAAGTTACAGCCAGGTGCTGCAGTCTGGTCGTGAGGGCACAAACCACAGTTTCACGATCCTCAGCCGTACCCGGTTGCAGACCCTCGCGCTCCAAGAATTTGGCGAGTCGCTGCGCCGCTTGTTCCACGAGGTCGCCGAAATGGAGGTTCATTGTTTCAATGCGAACTGCGCCAACTGCGTGCACGCTTACGAGACTCGGAGGAATGTTCCCAACAAGCATGAGCTTGCAGTGCTCGTTGCGTCGTGCCTTTTGAAGTGCAATTGCCCACTTCTTCACGTCGGCCTTGGTGAAGCTATTGCTGGTGGACTTCACTTGCGTGGCATGAATGCCCAAGCTGTCTTTCCAAATGAAGTCGAATTGCTCATCGCCGAGTGCTGGCTCCAGCGTGATCTCCGCAACGGGCGGATCGGCATGGACAAGCTCAAGGAGAGCAACTAGCGTTTGAACCAAGAGCCCCCGCGTCGCGACAGAGCCGCCGCCGAAGCCGGGTAGTTTCTGTGTCGATGATGTCATGTCGACGAGGCCTCCCGTGCGCGATGATTGGTCGATCTACCGTGACCATCGGCTCGAAACGCGTAGCCATTTCGGCATCAACTCTGAGCACCTGGCCGATGTGCTGCCGCGGGTGGGGAGCCATCCCCAGAGCCGGGTGGCGGAGTTGACGCTGCGCCGGTGGCTGGCGGCCGGGGCGGTGGCCGTCATCAGCAGCAATCAAGCTTAATCCTGGACCATAGCGCAGATCGTGGGCGGCTGGAATACGCCGTTCGTCGGACGCTTACGACCCATCGTCAACCAACTACCACCGGCTCCCGCCACAACCCGAGCCGCTGCGGATGCCGCC
>AMWB02057002.1_pt1 | contig 16753 bp, 10 predicted proteins | sample 200311 | NCBI WGS metagenome assembly AMWB02 (sample SAMN02737377, study PRJNA173069) | bioreactor metagenome | biome: anode biofilm in microbial fuel cells | place: USA: California | collected 2010-12-16 | reverse complement strand
CGCAATGTGCCCTCTGGGTATGGCGATCTCGTTTGTTCGAGGCTGGCAAACCAAAAAGCGAGATTGCTTCGTGCCTCGCAATGACAGATGGAGAGTGCTTCGCCGGCGCGCAATACCCACTTGAACAAACTCCTGCTTTGCAGAAATTTTACATTTCCCCCCTTATCCTTTAAAATCTCCAAAACACACTGAAACTCCTCAAGAAACTCAAAAGAGGCAGCCATCAGACACAATGAAGGACTCTAACCCGTGACTTTCCCGTTACTTCTGGCAACCAACAACCCCCACAAGATCACAGAAATTCGCGAAATACTCGCGACCTTGCCAATCGACATTCTCACCCCATCCGACCTCAGTTTGACCCTCACCATCGCCGAAGATGGTGACACTTACTTCGAGAACGCCCGCAAAAAAGCCGTCGCCTTCCAGCAGGCTTCTGGCCTGACAGTGCTCGCCGATGATTCCGGCCTGGAGGTTGCGGCGCTGCACGGCAGCCCCGGCATACACTCTCATCGTTTCTTGCCGGCCGCCGATGCAACCGACAAAGACCGACGTGATTATTTACTGTCACGCCTGCACGGATTGCCGCAGCCCTGGCTGGCTGCTTTCCACTGTGAAGTCGTCTTGGTCGACTGCGCGCAGCACGTCTTTCGGGCACATGGTCAGTGCCGGGGTCAGATCATCACCCCTGAACGGGGCGGCAACGGTTTCGGCTACGACGCCGTCTTTGAAGTGGACGGATACGGAAAAACGATGGCTGAACTTCCAGCTGCAATTAAAAACCAGGTCAGCCACCGTGCGCAAGCCTTACGAGCGGCGTTGCCGTTCATAAAATCACTTTTGGAAAGTTGACTTCGGCTAAATTAAGCTTTATAGCCAAAACGCCGCAGCAGCGCTTTCCGCGCAGCAACCTCTTGCTCGCCTTCAACACCCTTCGGCAGGAATCCATCCACCACTCCGATGATTCCACGACCTTGATCCGTCTCTGCCACCAAAACTTGCACCGGGTTGGCACTTGCACAGAAAATCCGGCACACTTCCGGCACCTGCTTAATGGCGTTGAGCACGTTGATCGGGTAGAAGCCGGAGCCAAGAAAAATAATAAAACTGTGCCCGGCGGCAAGGTTGCTGGCATTGTGACGAGCCAGTTCCATCAGGTGCTCATCTGTGCCGCTCCAGCGAATCAGGCAATCCCCAGATGCTTCACAAAAGGCCAAACCAAACTTAATCCCCGGCACGGCATTGACCAGCGCTTCATGAACGTCTTCCACGGTCTTGATGAAATGCGATTGACCGAGGATAAAATTGATATCTTCATCTTTTTCAATGGCAACGCTAATGAGATTCATGTTCACCTCCAGAAGACTGTGTTTTGATTGTAGCATGAGTGCCAGTTGTGCACGCGGCACAGCCAATCTACTGGTGAAATAAGGTAAAATCCAACTATGCAACGCTGCAAGTTCATGGTTTTACCCTTTGCGCTCACTGTCCTGCTTCTGTTCAGTTCTGCCTGTGCCAACCTCACTTCTGCCCGCCCAACCCTGGCTCCCTTGCAGCTTACCAGTACGCTGAGCGCAGCCACATTAACCCCGATGCCCACATTCACACCCACGCCAGCGGTCTTGGGCAGCGCTGAACGCCCTTTTGTTTTGGGCATCGTGAGTGCCGCTCCAACCTCCTCCCAACAGGAAGCGCTCAATCAGCTGGCAGCTGATCTTGCAGCTTCTTTACAGGTCAGCGTTCAAGCGCGTATTTTTTCGGATTACATTGCATTGGAACTGGCGCTGCAGCGCTCAGAAGTTCATTTGGTTTGGCTCATGCCGGTAGAATATCTGCTCGCTTCACAAAAGAACCTGGCAGATGTCATGCTCGTGACAAATCACCTGGGCGTTACTGGCTATGGCGTTCAATTTATCGGCCACAGCGACTCGCACTTTACGCCTTATTTCGACGTCGCCACGAATGCTGCCACTGCCACAGCAGCTCAGGCTTTGGCGCAATTTGCCGGTCTAAGGCCCTGCTTCACCAACACCAAGTCACTCTCGGGCTACTGGGTACCTTCTGGATACCTGGCCATCAATAACATCAGCGTTAAACCCCCCGTGCAAACTTACAGTACCAACGCCAGCTTAAGGGCTTTGTACATTAAAGGCGTGTGCGACTTTACCGCCACTTACGCCATCGCAGCCGACCCACGGACTTCATCGGAAGTGATCACAGACTTGCCAGATGCTGTGGCGAAATTGCCGATCATTTGGATCTCCCCTCCAGTTATTCCGACCCTCTCACTGAGCGCCAGCCCAGAAGTGGATCTGACCGTCAAAACCCGCCTCGCAGAAAGCCTGCAAGCCCTGGCCCGTACCGAAGAAGGAAAAACCTTGCTTACTTCTGCCCTTGCCTACGAAACTGCCGGTCTGCAGCCCCTACCCGATAGCGCTTATGACGAGCTGCGCCAACTGATCTCAGTTCAAAATGTCCGCCTACTGGATTTGCTCCCAATCGAATGAAACGAACTTTAATAATATTTCTGCGGGTATTGTTGATTACCGGCTGCGCCGGCATTTTCTTAATTGGTGCAATTCGCATCGCCATGATTTTGGTTAGCCGGCCGGCTATCTCCCTGCACCAGGACGCCGAACCTGTGGCGGTGGTCATCGTCCCGGGGGCCGGGCTCAACCGTGATGGCACGCCCTCGCTGCCGCTGCGTGACCGAGTGGATTCTGCCGTAGCGCTTTACCAGGCTGGCAAAGCCCAGAAGATTTTAATGAGTGGCGACAACAGCACAGTCTCCTACAATGAACCGGAAGCTATGCGCCAGTATGCCCTGGAGCAAGGCGTCCCCGACGAAGATATTGTGTTGGATTACGCCGGCAGAAGGACCTATGATACCTGCCTGCGGGCCAGGCTGATCTTCGGGTTGGACACAGCCGCCATCACCACTCAGGCTTACCACCTCCACCGCGCCGTTTTTTTATGTCAGGCGCTGGGAATCGACATTTTGGGGATTCCGGTTGAAGAATCGCGCTACCAGCCAAGTCGCTTTCTTTTTTGGAATTTCCGTGAGGTGCTGGCCTCAGCTGCAGCATTTTGGGATGTCTATATCAAAGCACCGGAGGTCATTCTAGGTGAGCCAGAGCCTATCCAGCTGCCTTGAAGGAGCATAATGAACCGCGAAGAAGCATTGAATTTGGTAAGAACTTACGTCCAGAGCGAAAGCCTGGTCAGACACATGCTCAGTGTCGAAGCAGCGATGCGTTTTTATGCACACCGGCTCGTTCAAGACGAAGAACAATGGGGGCTGGCTGGGCTGCTCCACGATTACGATTGGGAGGTCCATCCGAATGCGGAAACGCATCCGCTGGAAGGACTGGCTTTGCTGCGTCAACACGGCGTGCCAGAAGCCATCGTCCATGCCATCTCCAGCCATGCGGATCATACCGGCATAGCCCGCACCAGCCTCATGGATCGGGCGCTTTATGCCTGTGATGAAATCACTGGAATGATCACCGCGGTCGCCCTGGTCAGGCCGTCTCATTCACTGGTTGACCTCGAAGTCAGCTCGGTCAGAAAAAAGTGGAAAGACAGAGCTTTTGCAGCTGGTGCGGATCGCCAGGTGATGGAACAAGCCGCGGCAGAGTTCGGTGTGGATTTGTGGGAGCATGTCGGCAATGTGATTACCGCCATGCGAACCATCGCTGCCGATTTAGGGCTTGAGGGCAACAACTGAGCGGTTCTATTTCTTTTCCCAGTAATCAGCAAAATCATCCACCGCAGTAAAACCGATGACCTCATCGCCTGGCTTGAGCGTAAAAAGGGTCCCGCCATTGGCTGCCCGTTTACGGCTGACTGCGTTGGTGATCGTGAATACCTTGCTTGTTGCCTTTTTAAAGTGACAAACCCCTTTGTCACTCAATTTGCCAGCCAGCTGCACAGCCAAAAGGTCATCACCGGTTAGCTTCCAGCTGATCACACCCTGACCATAGCGGCCCTGCAGAGGGAAATCAGCTGCAGCTACCCGCTTGGCAAGGCCCATACGGGTGACCAATGCAACTTCCTCCTTACCGCTGAGCACGCTGGCGCCAATCACGATGTCGCCTTCTTTTAGCTTGATCCCATTGACTCCGGCTGCGACCAGCCCCATCGGGCGGACCTCATTTTCATTGAAGCGAATAGACATGCCCATGGCGGTGGTGATCAGCAAGTCCTGATTGCCATCGGTCAGCATCACCTGGAAAAGCTCATCCCCTTCGTTGATTTTTACGAGGGTAAAGCTGGCGGCGGAAGCCCCAGGCAAGTCGGCCACCGAGGAGCGCTTAATCATGCCCTGGCGGCTGACGGTGACCAAGAACCGATCCGGAAGCTCCGCTCGATCCATTGGAACGGCAAAAATCGACTGTAAAACCTCATTTTCGTGCAAAGGTGCAATCTTGTGCAGGGGAAGGCCACCATCGCCATTCTTGACCACCGGAATGGACAGGGAATGAATCGAAGCGCAGCGCCCTTCTGAGGTCACCAAAAAAATCGTTTGGTGGGTATTCGTGCGCAGCATATTCCAGGCGGCGTGCTCTCCGCCGAGGCGGTTGGGCTTATCATTTTCCGTACGGCCGATGATGCCTTCGGCGCTGGCTTCAACCCAAAAATTTTCCATCGGAATGACATCCGTTTGAGTCAGAAAATCGGAAGCTTTTTCGCCTTCCCCTAAATGAATCACCTGAGTTCGGCGGGCATCGGCGTACTTACTGCGCACTTCTTTCAATTCAGAAATGACCAACGTACGCATACGCTGTGGCGAAGCCAGCAGCGCCTTGAGGTCGGCGATTCGGCTGGCTACCTCTTTGTATTCCTGTTCGATTTTTTCCCGCTCCAACGAAGCCAGGCGGCGCAGTGGCATCTCGAGGATGGCATTAGCCTGAATTTCATCCAATTTATAACGATCCATTAGTTTTAGGCGGGCATCATCAACGGTCTGCGCCTTACGGATCAGGGCGATAATTTCATCAATATGGCGGATGGCAATCCGCAGGGCTTCCAGGATGTGGAGGCGCTCCTCGCCCTTGCGCAGCTCAAACTCGCTCCTGCGCCGGATCACATCCAGACGGTGTTCGGCGTAAACCCGCAGCGCTTGTTTCAGGGAGAGTTTATGCGGCGTTCCGTCCACCAAAGCCAACAGGTTCAACCCGAACGTGCTGTGCATCGCAGTACGTTTATAAAGTGTGGTTAAGACTTTCTCCGGGTCGGCATTTTTATTCAAATCGATCACAATCCGCATGCCCTGCCGGTCCGATTCATCCCTCAGATCCGCAACACCCTCCAGGCCCCCCTCACGGGTGATCTCGGCAATGCGTTCAATCAAGGCCGATTTATTGACCATGTATGGAATTTCAGTGACGATGATGCGCTGCCGGCCGCGGGACATCTCTTCGAGCATCGTTTTGGCGCGCATCTGGATGAGCCCGCTGCCGCTGCCGTAAATTTGAGCCAGAGACTCTGCTGAGGCGTCCTGCAGGATCAAACCACCGGTCGGAAAGTCTGGCCCTTTAATAAAGCGCATCAGATCTTCAATGGTGATGTCCTCAATCTTGTCCCAGTGCTCAAGCATCATCACCAGTGCATCCACCACTTCGCCCAGGTTATGCGGTGGAATGTTGGTCGCCATGCCGACTGCAATTCCCGAGGCACCGTTTACGAGCAGGTTAGGGAAGGCTGCTGGCAAAACTTCAGGCTCTTTCAGTGTGCCATCGAAATTATCGATGAAATTCACAGTATCCATGTCAAATTGCCGCAAAATTTCCATGGCCGGCGCTGAAAGGCGCGCTTCGGTATAGCGCATGGCAGCTGGCGGGTCACCATCGATGCTGCCAAAATTACCCTGCCCGTCAACCAAGAGGTAGCGCTCCGAAAAATCTTGAGCCATGCGCGCCATGGATTCGTAAACCGCGGCATCGCCATGCGGATGGTATTTGCCTAACACTTCCCCGACAATGCGGGCAGATTTCTTATGCGGGGTATCCGCACGCAGGCCCATATCATACATAGCATAGAGGATGCGCCGCTGAACCGGCTTTAGGCCGTCGCGAGCATCCGGCAGCGCTCGGGCTACAATGACGCTCATTGCATAATCAAGGTAAGATTGCTGCATTTCTGTATTGATATTAATGGTCTTCTCAGCGTTAGAATCCATGGCGGCGTTCCTAATTTCGAGTATTGGGTATCGGTTTTAAGATGTTTAGGTCAAGCTAAACAAATATAGCATAAAAAACACCCGGAGTGGTAAGCACACCGGGTGTTGGTCAGCGCTTTCAGCGGCTGCTAATCGTCAAAGCCGTCTGAAGTGTCTTCTTCGTCCAATTCTTCTAACGGATCATCCTGATCGTCTTCATCATAATCCGTTTCCGTGTCATTGGCCTCGTCAAATAGATTTCGCTGCGGTAAGCTCGAATTTTCATCGATATTTTCAACTTCAGCCACTTTTTCTTCGGTTTGGCCCTTAAATCTTTCAGGGTTAAAACCGGTTCCTGCAGGGATCAGTTTGCCGATGATGACATTTTCTTTTAGCCCGTAAAGCGGATCTTCCTTTGAAGCAATGGCCGCACCAGCCAAAACCTTGATGGTATGCTGGAACGACGACGCCGAAAGGAACGAATCGGTGCTTAGTGAAGCTTTTGAGACACCCAACAAAATCTCGATGAAGCGTGCCGGGCGTTTACCCTTGGCCAGCAGGTCTTCATTGACTCTAAGGATTTCCAAACGGTCCACCTGATCTTGAGGCAGGTAGTTGGTGTCACCCGGGCGGGTAACCTGAACCTTGTTCAGCATCTTTCGAATGATTACTTCGAAATGCTTGTCGTTGATATTTTGACCCTGCGTGCGGTAAACGTTTTGAATTTCTTTCAACAGGTAAAGCGCCGTCTCGTCCCGGCCTTTCAGACGCAAAATGGTGTGTGGGTTGAGCGAGCCTTCGGTCAACTGCTGGCCGGCTTCAACTTTTTGCCCTTCAGTCACAATGATGCGCATGGTGCTGGGAATGTCGTATTCCCCAACCTGACGGTTCTCATACGAGACAATGACCGTACCGTTTTCTATACGAACCCGTCCGCCATGTCGGGCTTTAATTTCTTCGCCTTCGTGGCTGGCAATCACCATATCGGTCTTGATTTCAGTTTCTTCAGAAACCTGAATCGTCCAACCCTCTGGAATTTCGTAAGGGTCTGAAGCCATTTCGCTGGATTCGACCAATACCTTGCGCTGCTCTGGGTTCTTTTCTGAGTTGACCAGGCGAGCCGTACCGCTGATTTCGCTCATAATCGCCTCGCCTTTAGGCATGCGGCGGGCCTCAAAAAGCTCTTCAACGCGTGGCAGACCGGTAGTGATGTCACCACCCGCGGCCACACCGCCGGAATGGAAGGTACGCAGGGTCAGCTGCGTGCCCGGTTCACCAATGGATTGGGCAGCAACAATACCGACGGCAGCTCCGAGCTGCACCAAATCGCCCCGGCCCAAATCCATACCGTAGCACTTGGCGCAAATGCCATGGATCAGCTCGCAGGTCATGGGTGAGCGCACAAAAATCTTTTGAACTTTGGAATTGGCAATCAGCCGGGTCACTTCCTTGTTCAGCAAATCGTCGCGTTCGGCCAGGATTTCTCCGGTTTCGGGGTCAGTGACTCTGCGCGCCAAAACCCGCCCATAAATACGCTCGTCAAAAGACTGGTTGGCAACGTTATCACTGCGGTTGATCCAAATTCCGTCGGTCGTGCCGCAATCCTCATTATTGATGATCACATCCTGCGCAATGTCCACCAGCCGGCGGGTCAGGTAACCTGCATCAGCCGTCCGCAGAGCGGTATCGGCCAGGCCTTTGCGCGCGCCATGAGTCGAGATGAAGTATTCCAAAGCCGAAAGGCCTTCCCGGAAGTTGGAGCGGATTGGCATTGGAATGATGCGGCCGGAGGGGTCGGCCATCAGACCGCGCATGCCAGCCATCTGTGCAATCGGGCTGAAGCCGCCTTTTGTGGCACCAGATGTCGCCATCGTTGAAAGGTTGCCATTTCGGTCGAGGTGTTTACGCACGGCATCACTGACAAGTTTGGTGGTGTTTTGCCAGATGTCAATAATGCGCTCGTTTTGTTCCTGTTCGGTGAGCAGGCCGCGCCGAAAGTCTTTTTGTACCTGTTCCACGTCCAGCAGAGCTTGCTGAATGATCTCAGGCTTCTCCGGAGGAACGGTGATATCCGCCACAGCCAGTGTGGAGCCAGATTGGGAGGCATAGCGGAAGCCGATGTCTTTGATGTTGTCAGCAAGAATGGTCGTTTTATCCTGCCCAACGATGTCATAGCTATCGGCGATTAAATCGCGGATGCCGCCTTTTTCAAGGGTCTGATTGACAAACCGCAGGTCTTCCGGCAACACATCGTTAAACAACGCCCGGCCAACCGTGGTCGAGATCAGTCGTTTCTCTGCGTCCGGCAGGCGATTGCCATTATCATCATAATAAGTTGTCGTCAGCAGTTTGATCTTGGCGTGAATATCGACCTGACCCAGCTGGTATGCCATGATAACTTCGTCAATATCACTGAAGGCGCGGCCATCACCCTTCAATGGCTGTTCCATCCAGGTGGTCAGGTAAAAGACGCCTAAAACCATGTCCTTCCCGGGGGAGATGATCGGTTCACCGCTGGCTGGTTTTAACAGGTTTTTGCTGGCAAGCATTAACTGCCGGGCTTCGTTTACGGCCGCTTCGGAGAGCGGCACATGGACGGCCATCTGATCGCCATCAAAGTCAGCATTGAAGGCAGTCGTTACCAATGGGTGCAGTTGAATTGCGCTACCCTCGATCAGCACCGGCTCGAAGGCTTGAATGCCCAGGCGATGCAGAGTCGGAGCACGGTTCAGCAAAACTGGCCGGTCATGGATGACTTCTTCCAAGACTTCCCACACTTCCGGACGGTTGCGCTCGATGTAGCGTTTGGCGCCTTTGATATTGCTGGTGTAGCCATGCTCTTCCAGGCCGGCAATCACGAACGGGCGGTAGAGTTCCAGCGCCATGGTCTTTGGCAGGCCGCATTGATACAGTTTGAGATGCGGTCCGACCACAATTACCGACCGGCCAGAATAATCGACACGCTTGCCCAGCAGGTTGCGGCGGAAGCGCCCCTTCTTGCCCTTGAGCATATCGCTCAGCGACTTTAATTCCCGGCGCCCACGGCGCGAAAGCATGCGGCCATGCTGGGTATTATCAATCAGCGAATCCACAGCTTCTTGGAGCATGCGTTTTTCATTGCGGATGATTACATCCGGTGCACCCAGCTCAATCAGACGCTTCAGGCGGTTGTTGCGGTTGATCACCCGGCGATAGAGGTCGTTGAGGTCGGAGGTGGCAAAGCGGCCGCCGTCCAGCTGGACCATCGGACGCAGGTCAGGAGGGATCACCGGCAAGACGGTCAGAATCATCCATTCCGGTTTGTTTGTTGACCGGCGGAAAGACTCGACCACCTTGAGCCGGCTGGTGGCCTTCTTGCGCTTCTGCTTGCTCTTTGAAGTTAAGGCTTCCTGCCACAATTCCTGAGCCAGGGCATCCAGATCCAACCTTTTCAGGATGTCCAGGAAGGCTTCAGCGCCCATGTCAGCCCGAAATACATTGCCCCAGCGTGATTTCAGCTCACGATAGTGGGCCTCGCTGAGGAATGTGAACGGTTTAAGTTCATTTAATTCATCCTGAAGTTTGGAGTTTTCGTTTTTGGTTGCTTCATCGCGGTCTTCCAACTGCGAGCGCAATTCTTCCATCGCCAAATCAGCTTCTGCTTTGATGGCTTCTTTTTCATGAGTGAGAGCCTGCACCTTTTCGGTCCGCTCTGCCTTGACATCTTTCTCGAGCTCGTCCAGGCGTTCTTTCACGATTTTCTGAACGCGCATGATATGCTTGGAAGCCACTTCTTCTTCAGCTTCGACCACAACCAGGTCGCCGCCATCCACCGCAAAGGTGATCGCCTTGCGAACCGTCTTGCCCAGCCGGTCGTTCAGCTCACGTTCCAGGCGCTGACCTTCGGCAATGATTGGCTCAAAACGGCTGGCAACCTGCTCATCGTAGGCAGTGTTAAGCGCTTCTATTTTTGCATCGAGTTCGCGCATCTGGCGGTCGCGCTGCTTTTTGACCTCAGCAATCTGATTATTCAGCTGGAGACTCAGTTCGTTTTCAGAAACGCCGATTTCCTGCTTGATGCGGTTCAGCGCTTTTTGGCGAGCATCCTCGTCCACGGATGTAACAATGTATTGGGCAAAATAGAGCACGCGGTCAAGGTTTCGGCGCGAGATATCCAGCAGCAAACCCAAATATGAAGGGATACGCCGGGTATACCAGATATGCGCCACAGGCGCAGCCAACTGAATGTGCCCCATGCGTTCGCGCCGGACGGAGGACTTGGTCACTTCAACGCCGCACTTTTCGCAGATGATGCCCTTGTAGCGGGGATTTTTGTACTTACCACAGTAACACTGATAATCCCGCGTTGGTCCAAAAATCGCTTCACAGAAAAGGCCATCTTTTTCTGGACGCAAGCGCCGGTAGTTAATGGTTTCGGGTTTGGTAACCTCTCCATACGACCAGCTCTTTATCACATCAGGAGATGCCAGGTTGATGCGCAGCGCTTTCATTTCTTTAGTTTCCACTCATGCCTCCGAGATTTTAAAGAGGAATATTAAGACACGAAAAAATACTGGGAATTTTTTCTCAGTACCAAATTCGAGCCTTATCGCTTTAACATATGCAATCTCACATTATATAACAATATTTATAGTAATGTCAAGGTTTTTGCCAGCAATTTTGTAAGCTGCTATTTTACTTCTTTAAAGGAAGATCAAAAGAAAAAGTAGAACCTTCTCCCAATTTACTTTCTACTTCCACTTGTCCCCCATGGCGTTCCACTACGGTTTTCACAATCGCCAGACCCAGCCCCTGCCCACCCATCTCATATTGGTCATCCACTTCAACATGAAAGAAGCGTGTAAAAATGCGCGGAATATCCAGCGGTGCAATTCCTTTGCCATGGTCTTTAACCGAAAAATGCAGCTGGCGGTTGTCACTGGAGGCTGAAATTAACACTTCGCCACCTCTGGGGCTAAACTTGATGGCGTTTTCAATGAGATTAAAAATGGCTTGCGTGAGGAATACCTGGTCGGCACTGATCTTTTCCTGTTTCAATCCATCGAATGACACGCTGAGCGTAACCTTGTGCTGGCGAGCCTGGGGCATCAGCTGCGAGATGGTCTCTTCGATGACCTTGCGGATTGGAAATGTGGTGTATTGCATGGCATCGCCGGAATCCAACCTCTCGAGGCTAAAAACTTTGCCCACCAGACGATTCATGCTGTCAATCCCGCTCTCAATCCGACCGATATACTTCTGCTGTTCCTCGCTCAAAGTCCCAATCGAACTCACCAGTTTGACATATCCCTGGATCATGGAAAGCGGAGAGCGCAAATCGTGGCTGATGTTGGTTACAAACTCATTTTTTTGGGCGTTAAGCTGCTTAAAGCGGGCCAAATCCCGCAGGATAATCACCCGGCCGTCCTCCTGCTTGTCTGATGGCAGCGGGTAAGAAGTTGCGCTGTAATCTGACTTTCCATCAAACGAAATGGTTTTCATCAGCGGATTTTTATCCGCCGAGTGCGCCATTTCCGCCAGGTCGCCGGTTAGCTCCCCTGGAAACGTGCTGGTTGCCGCGCCATTTGGCCCGACGATTCCGGTCAGGGCACGCGCGGCCTGGTTGGCGAAGGTCAGCTCTCCGCTGCTATCGCACAATAAAATTGGCTCAGGCAGTGCTTCCAGAGCGCTGCGCAGTTTCCGGTTCTCATCAGCGATGCGCGATGAGCGCTCCTTGGCGGCAATTGTGGCGGAAGCCCGTTGGGCAAGCTGCTGGTAGAAACGAATATCTTCATCGCTGAACCAGCGGTTTTCGTCAAAACCCACCCACAAAATTCCCTGACTGACGCCCTCCTGGCGCAGCTGCAGCGCCACAATAGATTGCGGATAAGGCATGCCGGTGGTCAAGCCAAAATATTGGTCAACCTTGAGATCCGACAAGATGAGCTGGTCCTGATTTCCAATCTTATCCAAAATCATCACGTCCAGATAGGCATACAAGCGAGTATTTTCCCCCTGGCCCATCCGCAGCCGGGTCTCGGGAGCGCTGTTTTCACCGTGACTGCTCAGCAGCACCAGGCGTGCCGACGAAGCTTCCCGCACAAGCGCTGCCCGCAGCACGGATGAAAGCACCAAATCATTGCCCTCGCGTGTGTAATAAACCGGGTCCAAAGACAGCAGCCGCTTCTGGGTGTCATCCCGCTGGCGCAGTGCGATCCGCAGGCGTTCGATTGCTGAAACGAGCGCGGTCTCTTTCCCCAAGCTGTGCAGCTCTTTCACGGCCACATCGTATTTACCATCGGCCAGGTAACCCAATTGTTCAATCGCGACATTCAGGTAGCTATTCACCAGGCGCGTTTTTAAAAATTTCAGTGGTTGCCATTCTTTTCCAAGCCAGCGCAGGCTAAGCTGAACGATTCCTCCAGCTGCCAGTATGGCTGGCAATAACGAAAAAATGACCAACAAGCTCTGATTCAAAATGGAAATCAAGTCGCGCTGTTGGTAAATCAAAGAAATCACAATCTGCAGCAGAACCAGCAGCGGGCAAAGCATGGCATAAGCACTGAGCGCGTCCTGCAGGGGCGAACGCAAGCTGGCACTGGCTTCTTCGTATGCAATTTCACTCTGACGCCAGGAAAAGGCGAGAATGAAACTGACAAAAACCAGCGCAGTCAGCGGATTCGCCTCCCAAAAAACAGTTTGAATGACACCACTGAGCGCAGCAATGCCAGCGGCTGGCAGCGGTCCCACCAGACCGACTGCGGCCAGACCTGGCAAAAGCCCAAAAAGCGCGACCAGTACCGCAGTGCTCCTGCCAACAGCATTGAGGGCTTCCCCAGCGAAAGGCTGGAAAACAGCCAAATAGTTCAGCGGCAAAATGAGCAGCACCAGCAGCGCCAGCCAACGCCATTCTCCAGAATCAGGCCGCACGCTTTTTTTGCTGATTTTTCGAAAGCCCAATACCAACAAGCCGACCCAAAGCAGCGTAATCGCCGCCAGTGAGGCGGTTTGCAGGGTGCTGAGGTCTTGAAATGTGGGTACAAATAACTCGGGGTGCTGTGCGTCCATAGCCGTCTAAATTATAGCACGGCCAAGCTGCATCTTTGCCGGTGCTGCCCAGCTTGCAGATCAGCAGTCGCGCATTTTTTCCCAGATCAGATCGACAACTTGTTCCGCATTCAGGTCGTCGGTTTTAATAATTAAAGCATCCGCAGCTGGCTTAAGCGGGGCGATCTTACGCCCAGAGTCGATCTCATCGCGGTGCCGAACCGAAGCGAGGACTTCGTCAAAAGTAACCGTATTCCCCCGGTTTTTTTCTTCATTGTAACGGCGGGTTGCCCGGACCAAGAGCGAAGCTTCCAGGTAGATCTTGAAATCGGCGTCCGGCAGTACCACCGTCCCGACGTCCCGCCCGAGCATCACGACACGCCCGCGCTCAGCAATTTTGCGCTGCTGGGTTGTCATGGCTTGACGCACACCGGGGAAGACCGAAACTTCTGAAACGCAGGCGTTGACTTCCGGGCTGCGGATATCCCAGGTGCGGTCGCGGCCATTGATCAGCACATCAAATTGTCTCCCATCCGCCACGCTCGAATCGCGCACATCAATCGTCAGTTCCTCCGCCGCCTGGGTGACCTGGTCTTCTCGTTGCGGGTCCGCTCCCCTTTCGAGCACATCCAAAGCCACCGCGCGGTACATGATGCCGGTATCCAGACATAGGTATCCCAGCTTTTTGGACAGCATCAGCCCGACGGTCGTCTTGCCTGAAGCTGCCGGGCCGTCGATGGTGATCGTGCGGGGCAATGGTTTTTCGGAAGGGTTCTCTCTGGTCATTCTGCTCCTGTAAACAAATCGGCACGTACCCAAAGGGTTGCCTGTTGTGTGATGATGGGGAAGGTTCCCAGTGTCAGTCCGCGCAGGTAATCCGTGGCGCGCATTGAGGGCCAGCTGACTGCTTTTGAAACTGGCAGGCTCATTCCACGGTACGCCGCTGGCAAGCCGGAGGCATCCTGACTTTCGCTTAAAATGACCTGGGGAATATCGTCTGAATAAACGCTTTCTAGTCGGGGTTGTGTGTGAAATTCTCTGAAAACCCAATCGCTGCCAGCGATTTCAGTGCCGTAAACTTCCACGCGGTCGTTCTGCGGAGACAGGGCACCTTGTCTGGTAAAGTCTTGCAGCACGTCGGCGGCAATCCGGTCCGGAAAGACGATCGGCGAGCTCTGTGTCAGGTAAGCCGCCCGTTCCGCACCGGCTGGTGCGAGGGAGCTCAGCCCCGCAGAGAAGATCAAGACACAAGCGAGCATCCCAAGTGCCAGCCGGATGGCAGCCGAGGCAATCTGGGCTGTCCAACCCAGGCGTGCCAACACAAAGGACAAAACAACCAGCACGACGCCAGCCAATCCGGCCAGCGCAACTCGGTAAAATTCCGCGGAACCAGGCGCGTATGTTACCAGCAAGGGGAGCGAAATGCTCAAATAGACCAAGAGCACTAAAAAGAAAGCTGCCAAACCCAAAACCTGGCCGCGTTCTTCTGCCCGCAGGCCTGGCTCGCCGGTCAGCCCAGAGCTAATCGCTTTCCACAGGATTGGCACGAGAAATACCGTCATGCCAGTCTCTGAACGCGATAGCAGTAAAGCAGCAATCACAACCATCGCCAGAAAAAGGTTGCTCAAGCTGCGCCACTCCCCGCCTGGCAGCTCTTCGGTACTCGAACGAAAGACAAAAAACAGGATGATAACGCCAAGACTATACGCAAGCGTCGTATAAATCGGCAGGCCAAATGGAATTTCAAAAGGCGAAGTAAATTTGCCAATAAAATCGGCCAGCCCTTGCCCGACCCCACTTAACCCGGCTGGGTAAAGCGTAAAAGCGCTGGCAATGAGCAGCAGCCCGCCAATCAGAGCGGTGACAAAAGCCCTCCAACCGCTCTTCCCCCAGCTGGCGCTTATCAGGGGGGTGGAGCGGGACTTGCGAGCCCAGCGTGAAGCGAGCAGACACAGCCCGGCACAAAGCAAAATTGCCCAAAAGTAATAACCTCCCAGCCAGGCCAGAGCCAGGCTGAGGCCAGCCAAAACGGGTCGTTTCAAATGAATCGCTGTCAGCAGCCAGAGCAATCCGGCCAGGGTAAAGATGGGGGTGATAATCTGCCGTGAAAAAATGATCAGCAGTGGGTCAAATGCGAATGCAGCGCTCAAGAACAGCGCTTGCTTTTCACCGAANNNNTTGCGCCAAAAGTATGGCAGCCAAATAATGCTCGCCCCTGCCAGGGTTGGCATCAGCCGGGCCAGTGCATCGCCTGCACGGGTCAAAAAGAACAGAAAACCAGTCAGTCCGAGATAAACCGGGTTGGAACCGGTTGCTAGGCCCTGCGAACGAGCAATCTTAAGTGCGTTGAATGCCAGCTCGCTCTCAGCAGCGGTAAAAGGGACAGCATCCAGCCGGCTCAACCGGATGAACATACCCAGGCCAAAAAGCAGCAACGTCCCGCCAAAGAGCCAACGCTCAGAAAGACCGGCCTTTTTTCCTTGTGTCGATGTATCTGTAAGCATCTTATTACCAACCAACCGTCTGATAAATTCGAGTGCCATCCTGTTCAAAAGCCAGGATCATGTGCTGTTGGAATTTAGCCTCTTCCAGCGCATAGGTGCCGTACTCCAGCGGTCCGACGACAACATAGCGGATATTATACTTGTCCAAAATCAGGCGTGCACTTTCCCAATCGCGGGTGCTGTAGAGCTCCTGAATCTCGGCCTGGCGGGATCCGATTTCGGTGTAGCCTCCGCGCCACTGGGCTTCATGACCCACCCACCCCAAAACAGTCGGCATACCCGAAAATGTGGAAATAATATTATATGTGGTATAGCTTCCACCGGTCGGAGAAACCGCTTCGACCATCACGCCCAGCGGGGCTTTTGCCAACCATTCTGCGGCAGCCATCTCTCCCGGATTGGTGATCAGGAAGTCTTGCCGGCCGTCGAGTGTATATCCACCAGCTGGCTGGAAGCCTTCAGTCTTATTCCACAGTTCCAGTGCCGGATAAATCAGACCGCCAGCCACTGCTGCCAGCGCCAGCAAAGCCATTACCTTATGACCGTCACGCCGCAAGGCGGCTGTTGCCACCCAAACGATAAAAAGCAGCACCAGAGCGATAACGAGGTAGTCCAAAGGGCTGGAACCCAAAGGCCCCAGATTGGCGTTCAGGCTGGCATTCAACCCGGGGTCATGCGTGATGAAGAACAACGCCAAACTGCCAACGATCAGGATGGTCGGGATGATCCGATCGGCCGCGGTTAGCTTTCTAGCATGCCTGAAGAGCCACACCAGCGCATAACTGCCGGCCAATGACCACAGAATCCAGGCCTGAAAGTAAAATTTGAAGATTGTGTTCATGCGCGTACCAAATTGATCACGCAGGTACACAAATTCGGGCACCAGTGTCAGTAGGCCGCCCAAAATGATCAACAGGATCACAAAAATATGGTTTTCGTCGAAGGCCGGTTCGCGCCGGCCGTCAGTCACCGGCCCGCTACCCACCCCTGGCTGCTTTCGTCTCAGCAGCAAGCTGAGCGCCAGAAAAAGAAGCAGGAAAAGAGTCAATGCGGTCCCCGGTTT
>AMWB02002650.1_pt1 | contig 16757 bp, 13 predicted proteins | sample 200311 | NCBI WGS metagenome assembly AMWB02 (sample SAMN02737377, study PRJNA173069) | bioreactor metagenome | biome: anode biofilm in microbial fuel cells | place: USA: California | collected 2010-12-16 | reverse complement strand
TGTAAACAACTTCATATATTATAGATGCGGGGTAATAGGTATCCTGAAAAATAGATACTCAGATTTTTTGATAGTTATTTTGTTGTTTTCTTTATCCAAAATGTACGGTTATTATTTTGTATCAAACTATAGTTTTCAACAAAGTTTAAGTAGAGTTATTTTGTTTTTTAATTTCATGGTTTGCGATAAATGTGGAATAAAAGAAATATTGTATTATCAAAAAGAAAATCAAAATGCGAAATGTTGTCCCAAATGTAATGATTTGCATATATTAACAAAGGAAAAAAGCATCAAATTATGTGAAAAACAGTATCAGTTCGTAAATGACATTTTTTTACTTACTTTGAAGAAATACAATAAAAAAAACTTCCTGGCTTGGCTACTTGATTTCCGTGAAAAGTTATACAGCAAATTTATCATTGAAACCCCATTTATTAAACTAAATGAACTGTTGTCAATAAACATTCTAATAAAGAAAGTAATAGAGTACTGTGACGAAACAGGTGGAATTGAAATTGACAAAACAGACAACGTAATGCAAATTCTTTCTAGTTTTCAAACGCTAATCAAAATCAAAGAACATTGTTATTTAATAGAAGAGGATTTTGGGTATTATATAGTAAAAGAAGACATTGATATCGAAAATATTGAACCCCGTAAATTATTCTCTAATTTTGAATTTGTCTATGACGAAGATTGGATAATAGTGATTGAATCTTTTGACCAAAATCTGATTATGACGGCGGAAGAAGGTGAAAAGTTCCTCGATAATTATCAAGATGAATATGAGAAAGTAAAAAACAATACTACTAATGGTAAAATGAATACTCCTAGTGAGTACATACATAACTTATATCCATTATTGCAAAGTTTTACCGCAGGATTAACTAAAAATAAGTTATTTGAGAGTACATTTAATTTTGATTACTTGGAAGACAAAAAGGTTCTTATTGGTCTTTTTCAAAAACTTATTAACAATTTTTATTTTCAACATGGATTATTAACTTTTACAGGCAAAGACCAATTCAAGCAGTTTTTGCAAAGTGAATTCAAAGATTTAGATCAGATTAAACTTTACAAAGATTTGGTGTATACTGGTGAAAACCAATATATTTTCCCTCTTTTCGTAGAATATGATGATAATGTCGTCATTTCATTATATTTTACTAATTTAATTGAATTGTTTTACTATTCAATTTATTACAAAAATTTGTTCAGAAAAGAAACCGAGTCATTATCCGAAATATTTGAAAAACGAGATGTTCCAAATGAATTTCACAAAAATGGGTTTAACGTAAGAGTGAATACGAAAAAGAAAAATAAATTAGAAATTGATACAATTGCATGGAACAATAACACTTTATATATAATCGAAAGCAAAATCTGGGATATAAGACCTTTTTTTGAACACAGAAGGGTTCATGGTTATAGGGAGAGAGATTTAAAAGGTATTGTAGATGGGTTTAAATATACAGGTGGAAATGAGATACCAATACCAAGCCTTACAGATAAAGTCAATTATGTGAAAAATAATTTAGAGAAGATTTTATCTGATTACAAAGAAAATGTGCAATTTCCTGATCATGCAGATGTTGATGGCAACAACATAAAAGAATTTATAGGGATCGCCGTTACTAAAAGTTATCCTCCAATAAAAGAGTATAAAAACGTAAAAATGGTAGGATTTAGAGAAATTGGTTCCCTCGGGAAAAAAGAAAAAGAGGAATAAGCTCTCACATGAGCTTATCCGCAAGTTCCCTCATGAACTTAGCATTAAGGTTGATATCCCCTGTCTGCTTTATCTTGTCCTGTATCCTCTTCAGAGTGCCTCTGTAGGCAATGCCAACCCTCCTACCTGCTTCAGGGGTTAGTTCCAATATTTTCTGCTTGATAGATTCTTCATCAATAAAAGTCTGGGCTCTCTCAAGCTCTAACTCTTCTTCATCAATGTTATTGGCTTCTTTGCCAATGTAAAGGATACTATCTGCATAAACATGCCTCCTTTCCAGAATCCCAGTATCACCCTCAAACTTATGTTCAGGGTGGTCTGCATACTGCAATATGGTTTTACTCAACGACTTGAAATAGTGTGAGCCTTGCATGACCTCTCCTGTTTCATAGTCTATGAATGGTTCATGAACAATTGTTTGCGGATTGTCACAATAGGCAGCAAGAGGTTTTATTACCCTACCATTCTCTTCAACTGCCTGAAACCCAACCAGACAGAAATTGAAAGGCTTTATTTGCTCTTTCCAAGGTTTACCTTTATTGAGCTTCTTGAACCTGTTCCATACATTGGGAGTGCTAACAGAAAGCTTTGAAATAGCATACATGTTTGCATATTTCTCTTCAATATCTCTGGAACTGATAATGCCATAATGAAATTTCAGTAAATCATCCCATATTTCCTCATGCCAGTCTCCTCCTCCGTCCTTTGAGAATGGATTTGTTAAATGCCCTAATCCATGAAGCTTAAAATCTTTGAAAATGATTTTGTTTTTCCTGAATTTATACAGAGGATAGCGTTTTGATGAAATCCCAAAAAACCAATAATCCACTTTTTCAGGTTTCAGCAAAGCAATATCAAGGTTGTAAGGGTTTAACGGCTGAAAATAATCCGTGATTTGCTGAGCATGCTCAGGAGGAACAAAGATAGAATCCGTGTCCATATAGGCGTGTGTAGCTCCTAATTCCTTCACTTTAGCTTCCGCCATAGCTAAGAACAGCTTTGATCCAGAAGTGATCATGGCAGCCAGCAGAGGATGATAGAAGTTACCTGGCTTTTCATACCTATTCTGTGAGGTACTGAAAGAATCAAGCCCATAAACCTCTATGTCGCTTTTCCTGTCCTCTGGATTAAGCTCAATGAATATCCCATAGCTCATTGCATTAACAAGAATCTTGATTGCCTGTGCTCTGCCATCTAGCTGCTTATATTCAGGAGTAGTTTTCTCAATCTTCTTCATTTGAATCTTGATCTTCTGTCTTTCCTCGACAAGCACCTGAACAAGATTATCATTTTCAGGATCAATGTCAATTCCAAGTATCTGTGATGCTCTTAATCCTTCCTGAATGCCTACCGGAACAAATCTGACAGCTTCAATTATCTCTGGTGCTTTGCCAGTGAGAAGAACGGAAGCTATGACATCAGGTAATGCATACCATAGTTCATGATTAGAAGAGAGATAATTGACTCCAACGTTAAATGAGCTATTATCCCCTTTGTAATCCATTCTTGCCGGCAATATATCTTCATCTGGACGAAGTTTTACCATTACAACAAAGTCTTTCCATTTATCCTTATTTTGTAGATATTCAAGATTTATTATTTCTAGTAACTCTCTAATTTCCCCTGTTACGTCCTCCGTTTCAATGAGATCCGCAATCATTAGTTTCCACAGACCCATTACCATTGTAACAGTTGGATACATACTTGTAAAATCAAGAGTTGTTACCTTTGTTGGAACTTTTCTGATTCTGCACTCACACCTACCTCCATAATATGAGGTCATGATTTGTCCTTTCATGTGGTCTGGGAAATCAAAGTTCTGCTCACTCAATGGTTTAATTCCCAACTGCTTCAAAGCGTATTTTCCAATTGATGCATTACTGTATATCTTGGTAGGTGGAACATCAATATTGTAAAGATCAAGCTCCTTGATCAATCCCTCATACACATCAAAAGTACACTCAACATCCCTTATCAGATAATCAAGATATTTCTTGGTGATTCTGCCATGTTTAATATCCTTCATCTTCTTGTGTTTTGTATCAAGCAATTCACAGGCTTTTGCAAGTGTTAATCGATTTTCTTGAAGCAAGACTGTACCTAATGTATGAGTATCAAGGAAATGACCTGAGAAATAATCAGTTCCTGTGTTGTACTTTGTTGTTGTGAACTTGAAGCTGTTACTTGCACTAAGCTTCTTGATAACAATAGGAGGTTTGAACCTGTTATCTGAAAGGGTGAACGTGAATCCTCCTCGGTTCTTCCCCTTTGAATTGTTCCCAAACTTTGCCAGCCTGCTAATATCAAAAGCAAGATTGAATCCTACACAAAGTGACCTTGAGTAAAATACCTCTGGGTAAAATACGTCATCAACGAACTCTTCGCAAAGGTACAATTCTATGTCCTGTTCTTTGGCATAGTTCAGGAGGATCTTTGTTTCTTTATCATCGAGCATTTGAGGATCATAAAAGAGACCTTCATGTTGTATATGTCCATCTTGATATGATTGGAAGAAACCAACTTTCATATTCTGATACTGGTCTGTAGTGGTTTCAGTATCAAAAACAAAAACATGTCCATGTTTCAAAGGATGGTCGTTACTGTATGATTTATTATTTTGGGGATTGTTTGGTTTAACTGTGTATCCCCTAACAGCGATCTTACTCATATTAGATCAACCTCCATCCCTATCATGCGAAGTTGTTTACCAATATCTTCAAGCAACGCACCAACAGAAACCAATATAAATCGAATATTATCTTCACGAGAGGCAGTACTTGATCTTATACTACGAGGTAATTTGTTTTGCTCTTTTGTTATCTTAAAGTGACAGTTCTTGCATAATGGAACAATCTTTTCCGAATTGTTTCTTCCATATACATGATGTAATTCTATTACTCTAGAATCATCTTCAGCACATTCAATGCATTTTAGTAATGTTTGTCCTTCCACTTTTTGTCTTTGCACACTTCTTTTTGTTGTCTCTTTGTTCATAGTTACCACTCATCAATGTACATATCTTTCTGGTTTTTCTGGTTCTACCTGGGCTTCTTCAATCTCATAAAGCCTATCTAACCGTGTTTCAAATGAATGTTCATTGCCTGCACTATCTACAAGCTTGATATTATCGAACTTCTTTAATCGTAAAGTATTGCCATCTTTTAGTGTTTTTTCAACTGCATCAAAGTACTCACTAATCAAATAGCGATCTTTGGAACTCGTCGTTACTATCGTTGTATGACCTGCATTTCGATCATAGAACCTCATTTCAGCTTCAAGACTATCCGTTTTTGTGACCTTCCAGATGTCATTTTCTTTGTACAGGTTACGTCCAAGCAGTCTGATTGCATCCTTATTGGTTATCCCAAGCTTTTCTGTCATCTTGCTAAGACTTGCACCTTTTCTCATAGCTCTCAAAATTTGGAAAGATTGGTGCCTCTCTGCCTTTTGCTGAGCTGTCAAAGTTTGCCATCCGGCTTTACTAAGATCATAATCACTCATTTTGAGATTTCTTAATTGATTCAGACTCTTGTCTGGAAACATCTGGTGTTTTCTGATGATCTCCTTTCCATATCTGGTATCTCTCGGTTGAGCTTTTAGCCACTCTCCGTAGGTCCTGTAGTCCTTTGAGAACTTTGGCCTACTCATCTCTCTTCCTCCCAGAGTTTCATTAAGGCAATCCTTACAACTTCAGCCTGGGAACATCCAAAGAAGTCTGACATCAATTCGAGTTTTTCCCTGTAATAGGGGCTTAGCGTTATCGTTAGCCTATTGGTAGGTTGTATTTTAGTCATCAATATCCAAAAGAACCGAATGAGTTATATTCAGATTTGACATATAATATGACATCTAATATGACTAACTTAATTTATATTTAAATGGGGGTTTTGGCATATATAGAAATAATAATAACATTGATTTTGGCATAGAATTAAAGGAATACCTAGGTGGTTATGGTATTGTAAGAAAAGAGAAGGTAATAGACCATTTTCTGAAAAAATATCCACGTGGTTATAGCTTAAGGACAATTAACCGTAAATTGAAAAAAATAGCTGAAACAGGATTTATAGAGATATTAGATTCAAAGCAAATTAAAAAATATGGTATTGAAGAGTCTGATGGTCGTGTGAAGTATATTGTAATGAAAGAGAATAAAGAAATAACAAATCACGTAGATTCTATCTTTAAACTTTTTGATGAGGGCAATTCTGAAGATAAGTTAGCTGCTTTATTTGAAATAGACAGTTACAAAAAGGTCTATGTATTGAATCCCTTGCAACTGGATGTCCTTGCTAAAAACCTCAACAAAGATGATATTGAATTAACATATCAAATTTTAGTGATTCTTTCTAACCATATCATTAACAAAAACATTCACCCAAGTAATATCCCAGTTTTACTTGACAAACTGAGGCCACTTTTGGCAGAATCCTTTTCGTTACTCCAAAAACGCCCTGCTCTGAGAGGGCATGTCATCGCTTTGCTTGGAATGTATAATGATAAAGCAGTTATTGATCAGCTTATCGAAGATGCGAGAACAATGGAAGATCTCTCTGATGTTAAAGATGAGTATGATAAAAGATATACAGCAAGAGTGATTGAGAACCATCGGACTGAGCTTTTCAATCTTGAAAGAGAATTGAGGACAGATGGAAAAGACAAAAACACCAAAGTTCTCTCTCAAATAAGAAATCAGGCAAAGAAGAATCTTGGTATAGCAGACCGTGATGGGAGTATCAGCATTCCTGGAATTGATCTTACAGGAGTTGATCTTAAATGAAATTCCTGTTGTTAAACGGTCATGGCATTGATATGCGTGTTAGTGGGGCTAAGTTGCATGTCAAAGATGGAAGATTCTCCACAGAAGAACCTGAAAAATACATATTCTCTCCAAAGAGAATGGACATTGATAGCATTATTATCTATGGTCAGAACGGGAACCTTACTATTGATGCAATCAGATGGTTGATAAAACATAACGTCCAGATTTCAATACTAAACTGGGATGGCAAGTTATTAACTACAATGCTTCCTCCTGAAAGCACTAATGTCAAAACTAAGTTTGCTCAATACCATGCATTTGAAGATGAAAAAGCAAGAGTCAAGATAGCAAAGAACTTCATTGAAGCTAAGTTTGATAAAACTCTTGTAGTACTTGATTACCTAAAACAAAGATATCCTGAAATCGAGTATGATTTAGCAGAGGACTTTGAGAAACTAAAGAAGGCAAACACCATCCGGGAAATAATGGGTGTTGAGGGTGGTGTTGCTTACAAGTACTGGAACGAATTCGCAAAAGCCATTCCTGAGAAATACGATTTTGAATCAAGGATTGATTCGAGCCGGAGAGCCACAGGCGCAGGGGACATGGTAAACGCTATGCTTAACTACGGCTACGCTTTGCTAGAGGCAGAGGGCCTGAGGGCCATTAACGCTGTGGGCCTAGACCCTCACGTGGGTTTTTTGCACGAAATGACAACTAGCAAGAATAGTTTAGCTTATGACCTGCAAGAACCTTACAGATTCCTTGTTGATTTTGCAGTAATTAGCCTTCTAGAAAGAGATTGCATGGAGAAGAAAGATTTCATTAGAACTGAAAGTTTTTCCTTGCGCCTGAGGCCCAGTGGGGCTAAGAAACTAACTGAGGAAATCAACCTGTGGTTTAACAAGAGAGTTAGCTACAAGGAAAATATGACAATGTGGAGTTATGTCATGTTCTTGAAAACTAGGGAATTGTCTCAGTATTTGGTTGGTAAGCGACAGGAGACAGATTTTGTAAATCCTCAATATGAGACAAAACGACAAGATTCAAGCGACATACGACAGAAGATTCTCAGTATTTCTTACTCCGATTGGAAAAAGCTAGGTTTTTCAAAAGGAACATTGCATTATATGAAGCAAAATGCGAAAGCTGATACGCCTTTTACGCTTAATGCTCATAATAGAGAACGTTTGGATAAGTGGGAAAAACTTGTTACAAATGGCTAATTTTGATGTCGTTTAGCTGTCTTTTTGTCGCCTCATGCAATATTCAGGAGACAATGTAGGAGACAGACAGGAGACATGAACGGATAGACACAAAAGACAAACTAACCGAAACTATAGCTTGAAAGATGTTTCATATACAAAATTAGGAGGGATTTCATATAGATTCATGTGAACTATTATTTTTATTACAAAAAGACGCTTCCAATCCATCTTCTGAGTATTTAGCAAGTATTAATGAAAAAGAAGCAGGAGATATTCAGGGTCCTCGTGGGAGTCTTCAGTATAATATTGAATATCTTTCAAGATATAATCGTAAGAAATTTTCTGAGCTAAAAGAAAGAGATTGTTCAGAAATATCTGAGGAGATTGACATTGGAAAGCTTGAAGATTTTAGTTTCAGGATTAACAACTATATGGATGAGTATGCTCCCAATCAAAGTGATTTGAAGGAATATACTCGTATTATTTCCACATATCTTACTTTTTATAGTTAAAGAACCACTCCATCCGCCAGGAATGTACATAAGTGAAAATCAGACGATTTTTGAAAATAATGGCGTTTATTACTGTCCTGCAAAGAGTAAGCATATATTAGAGGAAATGTCCCTGTGCAAATACTGTGTTTGCAGGACAATATAACTATTGCCTGCCATATGTAGGTAAATATTTAGTGTATACTTAATCTACACTATACTTATGCACTTGGTTTTCAGTAAAAATTTATACCCTAAAGGACATTGCTTTTGTAACCTCTAGTAGGGAATTGATGAGATTGTGACCTTGCAAAGTGATTTGATATTCACCTCGTTCTTCACGTTGGCGTATCAATCCTTTGCTTTGTAATTTATCAAGATGGAATAGGAGATTTCCACCACGAAGTTTTGTGAGTTTTGAAAGTGCAGTGAATGATTTAGCATTATCATGTAATGCTTTAAGAATCTGGACTCTGGTAGCACTACTCAATGCATCCCCTATCAAACTGGAGATTTGGTCTTCGGGAAGATCTTGAACTTGTATATTCTCGTTATCAGGTTTACAGAAACCCATTTTTTGCAATATTTCAATCTGGGTCTCAAACCATGATTCAGCATGTTGGAAGCAATTGGAACACTGTTTGGATTCCCCTGCTCGTTCCTTCACTTGGTCAAACTTGTTCCTTATAATTGAAATGTTAGTATCTGATAGCTCCCCTTTTATCGCAAAAACAGATAAACTGTCAAAGTACTCAGTGAAAATAGGTTCACAATGCTCCCACATCGTACACTCATTTGACTCATTCTTGATGATGTTTAACTTATTTACAAGAGAAGCATTGAGAAAATCTCCAGCGCATTGGTTCTTGAACTCATTGAGCAATGAATGTGTTTTACCCGTTGTAACTTCATTTCTGAATTCATTAAGCTCCAGGCGAAGAGCATGAATTTCTTTTTGTAATAAAGAAATGTTTGATGATTCCGATATTAATTCGCTCACAACAATTCCCCTTTGTACAGTAGTTTGATTTACAGTTATAAAAAGTATGTTTGGTATATTTTTATGACTAAAATCATGATTGTATATTTTTGTGACAAATTAGTATATATTCATGTACGTATTAGTATTTTATGCTGACTTTGGATTTTAATCACGGAGGAGTATACTCTGGCACTACTCTGACAACTTGAGTCAAAGTGGTGCCGGGTAATTATTAAAAATAAGATAAACTATTAAATCTTGTGAAGGATGTTGATGGAGAAAATTCTGAGTATAAGGAGTTGAAAATGAAAATAGTTATTTCAACTACAATTGTAGCCGTGATTCTTTTAGGATTCACAGGTTGTACTACAATGAAAAACAAATCAAAGGAGGCTATAATGAATAACAAAGAAATCGTAGGCACTTTTTTAAGTGCTGTAATGAAGCAAGACGCTGAAACAATTCGTAAATTTGCAAATGCTGATTACATTCAGCACAATCCGTTTGTACCTACAGGATTGGAACCTTTTATCCAACTTTTACCAGTTTTTAAAGAACACGGAACTTATGCTGAAAATGTGAGAATGTTTCAAGATGGTAACTATGTGTTTATGCACAACATCTGGAAAAACGCCAAACCCTTTGGTGCAGATGAAATGGTGGCGTTTGACATTATCCGTGTAGATGAAAACGGAAAAGTAGCCGAACATTGGGACGCAATGACAGTTTTAGTTAAAGAAACTGCAAGCGGAAGAACACAAACCGATGGTCCAACAACTGTTGAAGACTTAGACAAAACCGAAGTGAACAAAGCATTGGCAGTTTCCCTTATTGAAGATGTTTTAATGGGTAAAAACCCAAATAAGATTGCCGAATACATCAGTTCCGAAGAGTACCATCAACACAACCCACAAATCAAAGATGGATTAACTGGAATAGTGGAAGCAGTACAATACATGACTTCACAAAACAATATGTTCAAATACACCAAAATCCACAGAGTATTGGGCGAAGGAAATTTTGTGCTAACCGTTAGTGAAGGCGAATGGAATGGTAGTAAAAAATACGCTTTCTATGACCTATTCAGAATGAAAGATGGAAAAATCGTAGAACATTGGGACGTGATTCAGGAAATACCCACTGAGGGATTAGCGAATACTAACGGAATGTTTGGATTTTAATCACTAAGGAGTTTACTCTGGCACTACTCTGACAACTTGAGTCAAAGTGGTGCCGGGTAATTATTAAAAATAAGGTAACTATTCAGCCTGATTTTCCTCAATGATTAAAAAATCGATATACTATGAACGCATTCTATATATTATTAAAATATTTAAGGTTCGTCAATAAAAAACGTCTATCAATCAGAGAGGATTTGTATAGACCGAGAAGAAATACTTGCAGTTTATGAAACTGGTCCTGAAGCAGTAGTAGAACTTGTAACTCAGCTATTTGGGATAATAGAAAAAATTGAAGAACGTGTCAAGCATCTGGAAGAAATGCTTGAAAAGAATAGTAGCAACAGTAGCAAACCACCTTCTACCGATTCTTATGCACGGAATAAACCAAAGGTCAAAAGTCAGAGAAAAAAGAGCGGTAGATCCCCAGGTGGTCAAAATGGTCATCCTGGTACTACTTTAAGAATGACTGATGAACCAGATGAAGTTGTTGTTCATCATGTTGACAAATGTATTAATTGTGGAAGTTCGTTAGCTTCCATTCCTTCTGGTTATGAACGAAGACAGGTCTTTGACATTCCACCAATAGTAATTAAGTGTACCGAGCATCGTTCTGAGATAAAAACATGTCCTAAATGTTCCCATGTAAACAAAGCTGTTTTTCCCGAGGCTGTGACTCAGCCAGCTCAATATGGTCTTCGGGTTAAGTCCGTTGCAGTTTATTTGCACATTAACCAATTACTTCCTTATAAGCGTGTTACCGCATTGTTCTCTGATATTTTAGGATGCAGGATAAGTCCTGCGACAATCGTGAACACAGAACGCAGTTGCTTTGCAAAACTTGAAGGTTTTGAAAACAAAGTGAAACAATACCTTAAACAATCTCCTGTGATCAATCTGGATGAAACTGGAATGAGGATAAATGCAACTCGTAATTGGCTTCATGTAGCGGGGACAAACAAACTGACATATTATTTCCCACATAAAAAGAGAGGTTCAGAAGCAATGGACGCCATGGGTATTCTACCAGGTTACACTGGTGTTGCAACTCATGATTTCTGGAAACCTTACAACAAATACGATTGTCAGCATTCATTATGCAATGCACATCTATTGAGGGAGTTAACCGGAGCTTCTGAAAATAGTGATCAACGGTGGCCAAAGATAATGAGTGATCTCCTGATGTGCATCAAACATCATGTTGATAGTGGTCTTTTAGATCCGGAGTTAACTCAAAGGTTCAGTGAGGATTATGATCACATCACTTGTTTTGGGATGAGTGAAAATCCTCCAGACCTTGAATCAAATGTGCAGTCTGGAAAACGAGGACGTAAGAAGCAAACCACGGTAAAGAATTTACTGGATCGGTTCATTGGGTTCAAGGAGGATATCCTGCGATTTATGTACGACCCAAACGTTCCGTTTGATAACAATCAGGCTGAAAGAGACATTAGAATGACGAAAGTACAGCAGAAGATATCAGGTACTTTCCGCAGCGAACAGGGTGCAAGGAATTTCTGCCGCATTAGAGGATACGTTTCTACTGTCAACAAGAAATCTCTATCTGTTATAGACTCAGTTAGTGAAATATTCTATGGGAATCCACTTATTCCTTTATTGCAGAATTGAGTGCAGATAGGGAAGTCAGCCTGGTGGAAGGGAGCTAGGCTGAATAGTTACAAGTTATTTACAAGAGAAGCATTGAGAAAATCTCCAGCGAATTGGCTCTTGAACTCATTGAGCAATGAATGTGTTTTACCCGTTGTAACTTCATTTCTGAATTCAATAAGCTCCAGGCGAAGAGCATGAATTTCTTTTTGTAATAAAGAAATGCTTGATGATTCCGATATTAATTCGCTCACAACAATTCCCTTTTGTACAGTAGCTTGATTTACAGTTATAAAAAGTATGTTTGGTATATTTTTATGACTAAAATCATGGTTGTATATTTTTGTGACAAATTAGTATATATTCATGTACGTATTAGTATCTTATGCTGACTAAATCGGAAACGTAAGGTTTGAGAAATGAACAATATGGAGGAATTTAAAAGATGAAAATACTCGGAATATCAGGAAGCCCAAGGACAGAATCACGTTCAGGGTCTATTAAAGTCGTACCGAAGATCCTGGAGAATACAGGATTTGAATTCGAATTATATAGAAACCGATTCACATATCAATCAGAAGGAGTGGTAATATGAAAACATTAGTAACGTATTTGTCACAGACAGGAAACACAAAGAAGATAGCTGAGGCAATTTATGACGAAATTGCTGGTGAAAAAGACATTAAAGAAATCAAGGACGTAAGCAATTTTGAAGGCTATGATCTTATATTCGTGGGTTCTCCAGTAATGGAATTTAACATTCCTAAGAAAGTTTCAAATTTGATTTCAAATAATGCAACTGGCAAGAACATAGCATTCTTCATGACTCATGCTGTTCCTGAAGGATTCGAAGCGATTAAATCATGGACTGGCACCATCGAGGATTTTGCAGCTAGCGGAACTTTCCTTGGTACATTCGAATGTCAGGGAGAACTTGCACAGCCTGTTTATGACATGTTGATGAAATCCGATGAACCAGAGATGAAAGGATTTGCTGAAATTAGTTTATCTGGAAAAGGACAGCCTGACGAAATTCATGTACAGATGGCAAGGGAGTTTGCAAAAGAGATCCAGGCAAAAGTTCAGTAAAATGTACTAATAGTTGTATATGGGGCAAGACAAGAACTGAATACAACAGCGTTGCACCCGAGCAACCAACTCAAAAGTAAATATTAAAAATAAAAGGCCATAAACGCCTTTTATTCCCTTCGCAGATCGTGCACTTAAGACAGCACATGAAGCAACAGGCATGGATTACGAATTTGTCAAACTTATTGATTATACCGTTGCTCCCTGCAAGGGCTGTCTGGGATGCGTAAGTACAAATATCTACGTGATCAAAGACGGTGGTATTGCCCTAGCAGCAAAAGCTAAAAATCCTTCAATTATTAATAACTGGCTCATTTGCGGCGCAATCATCGCGGTGGGCGGGACCTTGGCAGTCACCATGATTTAACAGGATTGATATAAGAAGTGAGAATATATGTCTAAAATAACCATTGAACAGGCCATTAAGGACATCAAGGCCGGGCGTATGGTCATTCTTGTGGATGATGAAGATCGAGAGAATGAAGGGGATTTGACCATGGCAGCAGAGGCGGTGACCCCTGAAGCTATTAATTTTATGGCCAAGTATGGTCGTGGTCTGATCTGTCTTTCCATGACCGGTGAAACGGCTGACCGGTTGGCCCTTCCCATGATGGTGGAGAATAATACATCTTCCTATGGAACCGGATTTACCGTTTCAATTGAGGCCAAGGTTGGAGTGACAACCGGTATTTCTGCTGCAGACAGGGCCACCACCATTCTGGCTGCCATTGCCGATGGTGCAACTGCGGACGACCTTGTTCGGCCTGGCCACATTTTCCCCCTGAGGGCCAGGGACAATGGTGTCATGGTTCGTGTCGGCCAGACAGAAGGCTCTGTGGATTTGGCGCATCTTGCCGGATGCAAGCCTGCCGGTGTCATCTGTGAGATAATGGATGATGACGGTACCATGGCCCGAATGCCCTCCCTGGAAAAATTCAGCGAAAAACATGGCATAGGTATCTGTACAGTGGCGGATCTTGTGAAGTATCGGTTGAAGACAGAATCTTTTGTCAGAAAAGCAGCTGAAACCGTTATTCCCACGAAATTTGGCGGTGAGTTTCGAATAATCGCCTATGAAAATGACCTGGATAACCTTACCCACATCGCAATGGTCAAAGGTGAAGTCGATCCTGAAAATGACATCCTCGTAAGGGTTCATTCAGAATGTATGACAGGAGATATCTTTGGCTCCATGAGATGTGACTGCGACGACCAACTCCATAAAGCCATGGCCATGGTGGAGAAAGAGGGAAGTGGTGTTATTCTTTATCTCAGACAGGAAGGCCGAGGGATTGGCTTGGTCAATAAACTCAAGGCCTACGAACTCCAGCGCCGGGGATACGACACGTTTGATGCCAATCTTGAGTTGGGATTTGATGCCGATATGAGGGATTACGCTGTCGGAGCCCAGATTCTTGCAGATCTGGGGGTTCGAAAAATGCGTCTGATGACCAACAATCCAACAAAGATAATGGGGCTTGAAGGATATGGATTAAGTGTGGTGGAACGGGTGCCCATTGAAGTAATGCCTAATGCGTTTAATAATGATTATCTCAATTGTAAACAATTGAAAATGGGACATCTTTTAAAAATGGATAGCCAATTATTAATTTGTGATTAATGATTGGCCTGCTCTCAGGAAAGGCTCTCACGGCAACTAAATTATAGTAAAGCTACTGGTACGAATGCAGTTCGCTCGCTTGAGAGGGATGGTTATGTTTTTCGCGAGAAAGAAATGAAGCAAATAAAAATACATACAATTGGAGGAGATTGGTAATGTCCGTTATGAGTATAATCTCATGTAAGATAATGCAAGATGAAATTGTCTGGCTTTTTAGCAATGATTCTGAAGTTGATAAGATCATAATCGTAGAAAACAATAACATTTCAGAATTTAGAGAAAAACTGAATGAACAGCAGGTCTCGCATGAGATTATTCCTTTTGAAAAGATACCTGATCATCTCGAGGATAGGAATCAAAATCAATCAATTGTAATAGTTAATATTCTGGAACTTGGACTTCATGCAGTGCCCAAAACACTGAAATCTGAGGTTTACAAGAGTATTGAGGAAATGATTCCTTTTTCCGATGGCATACTCCTTTTTTACGGCCTTTGTGGTAATGTTCTGGGGAAGGTAGAAGAGGATTTCTGTCTTGAAAAAGATGGTTGCATCGTCCGAATACTCAGGGATGATGTGAGAATTGTGGATGACTGCATTGGAGCTACGGTTGGTGGCGGAGCTAATTATCTGAAGCTGCTTAAAACCCACAGTAAGGAGCCTGCTTTTTTCTTCACACCCATGTATGCTAATTCATGGAGAGAGTTCCCTCTGACAGGTTATGATTTTGATTCAAACCCCGAAGAAGCCTTGAGACTGTCAAAAATGATCAATGACCTGGCTGGATATTCAAGAGTGGCAAAGGTCAATACCGGCCTTAATTACGTAAAAGACTTCGAGGAAAAAGTAGAAGAATATGCAAAGTTATTCGCATACACTATATTTGAGATCAGCGGTAATCAGGAAATATTCAAGAAATGCTATCTCTCAATAAAGGATGAAATAAAGACCAAAACTATGTAAAAAGAATCATGCCTCTTTTAAGTATACTTGCCTGTGAAATGCTTGAAGATGAATTAGTTTATGTTCTCTCAAAAGACCTTGAAATAAAACACTTATTTGTGGTAGAGAACAGAAACAGTTTCCGGTTTATACAAAAACTTAAATCTGAGAATCTCAGGCCTTTTGTGTTTTCTTCTGATAGGATATACTCTCTCGTTTCAGAAAGCAATAGAAGTTCACCTGATATTTTCATGAGGATGTTTTCAAAGATTCCAGTCTTCAGGCAAATATGCGATTTGTTAAATAGAAAGAAACAACAGGAATTAACGGTTGTTATTAATCTCCTGAGGAAAGATTTGCATTCAGATATTGATAATTTGCAGTCTGAAGTATATCTGAATGCCAGAGAAATGTCACAAATGTCAGATGGTATCCTTCTCTTCTATGGAAAATGTGGTTATAGTTCTGAAAAAGTACAGGAAGATTTGCAGAGGCTTAATTGTCCGGTTTGTTTTCTAAGAGATGATAAAAGAAACATTGTTGATGACTGTGTTAGCATAGCAGTCGGTGGAAATGAAATTTACACGAAAACGATGTTAATTGGAAATGGAAGAGGAGCCATATATGCAACTCCAATGTGGTTGTCAAGCATGAACGAAAAAGATTACAAATCCACAGTATCTTATCAAAACGTCAGAAAATATCTCAGTAGCCCGATGTACAGTCTTCTTTTTAAAATCAATAATCAAAACTTTAAAGATAATAATTTTCATCGAAATGTTTCCGAATTTGCAAAAACCTTCGACATGGAGATTATCGACATTGATGGAACAATGAATATAGCCATCAATTCATACATGGAAGCAAAAACAAGTATTTGCAACAATATGGAGTGCTAACAAACACCTGATTATCTGCTTCTGAGAAATATGTATTTGAAGCTACTCTCTCTCAACAGGCAAATATAGATAATCAGACTTCAAAAATTTCAAGTTATATTCTATTTTTATGTTTGTACTGATATTAATCTATACGAATTAAACATTAACCAAAAAATCCAAAACTTCCAAAAATTCTGCGTATCTTAAATTCAGGATACCTATTACCCATATTATAGATGCGGGGGATGGGATTCGAACCCACGAACT
>AMWB02094471.1_pt2 | contig 16763 bp, 22 predicted proteins | sample 200311 | NCBI WGS metagenome assembly AMWB02 (sample SAMN02737377, study PRJNA173069) | bioreactor metagenome | biome: anode biofilm in microbial fuel cells | place: USA: California | collected 2010-12-16 | reverse complement strand
CTGCGGCACGGGATGCGGCATGGGCTGCGGCACGGGATGCGGCATGGGATGCGCAGGCCGAATGGCTCAGAAGAAACACAAAACCGAATTTTGAGGTAAGATGGAGCCCAGAAAACGACGGAAGCCGGGCCGGGATATAGGGGGGGTCATGAAACACATCGAGTTCGACATCTTGGTCCAGGACGACGGGTTTTTCGTGTGGCTGCTCCGGACCTTCGGGAAGCAGAAAACCCGTTATTGGTGGAAGTTGTTCGGTTTCAACGTGCGGGAAAACTACGTCCCGCCGAACATGATGGACACCGTGAGGAGGTGCAGGCGATGAAATTCAAACGCAAAGCCGTGTACCACTACCGCACCGGGAACAAGTATGAAAACTGCGAACAGTGCCATTACTTCAAATCTCCGGTTGGCATAACCCTCCGCGCCGGTGGTGTACCTGGGCCATCAAAGGCAAGATGCACGATTATCGGCAGGGGAGTCGGGAAGTATTACGAGATAGACCCCGGCGGTCTTTGTGACGCCTACAAGCGAAAGGGATGAGAAATGAGAATCGACAGAGACGATGATCTTTTAGAGGTATGGCGCGACGGAGGAAGCAAGGTAATATGTTGGGTCGTGTTTGCAATCATCATGGCCGCAGGGTTCTGCGCAGGGTGGGGCATACACTCTTACATCGTGGGGTGAAATGAAGGCGAAAACCGCAATCCCAGGATACCGCAAGGCAACGGCAGGGGAGATCAAGTGCAAGATTTGCAAGTACGGAGATCCGCACGAGTACCATAAACGCGTCGTCTTTTATTGCATGTTCCACGACAACGGTAGCAAGTGGGCCATGAGTGTGGCGGCGAATAACACATGCGACTACATCAATGCGACCAGGGGGAAAAATGGCAAACGGCGAGATGATAGCAGGGCTGACAAACGCGCAATACCAAGCGCGTGAGGATCTCAGCGTGTCGATGCTGAAGGAACTCGCAAAGAGCCCGATGCACCTGCGCTATCGTATGAGCCATCTGCAGGAACCGACACCAGCGATGCAGATCGGTACCGTGTTCCATGCGGCGGTTTTGGAACCGGACTCATTGAGTGACATCGTAGCCGTGGCACCTGAAGTTGACCGGCGGACGAAGGACGGGAAAACGCTGTGGGCGCAGTTCGAACGGGAGGCCCATGGGAAGATTATCCTCAAGCAAGCCGAGTATGATCAGATTGATGAAATGGTCATGGCGCTTATGGCCCACGATGAGGCTTCGAGGTTGATCCGGATGAATGGCCTGACAGAGGTCTCGTGCTTCTGGGCCGACTATCGCGGATTCGGATGCAAGTGCCGGCCGGATCGCATCACGCCGGATGGGATCGTACTTGACCTCAAGAGCACCGAGGACGCATCTCCTGATGGCTTCGCGCGGGCTTGCGCTCAGTATAAATACCACTGGCAGGCCGCATGGTATCTGGATGGACTGACCGCTGCAAGCGGCTACCAGCACGACGATTTCCGTCTTATTGCGGTCGAGAAAAAGCCGCCCTACGGGGTCGGCGCCTACCAGATGCCGAGGGTTTATATCGACATCGCCAGGGAGCAAATAGCTCCGCTCCTGGATCTCTACAAGCGGTGCCGCGAGGAGGATTCCTGGCCTGGGTATTCCAACAAAACTGAAGTTCTGCAAATGCCCGTTTGGGCATTAAGGGTCGATGGGGAATGAGTTTTAACCACGTCTTATCAATATCCGGGGGGAAAGACTCCACCGCCATGATGTTGGAGATGCTGGAGCGCGGAGAGTCTATCCACTCCGCCGTATTCTTTGATACTGGTTGGGAATTCCCGGCCATGTATCCCCATATTGACAAACTCGAAAAATATACCGGCATCAAGATTTGGCGGCTGCATCCGAATATACCTTTCGACCACTGGATGACAGCCAGACATATTAAGCGAAAAACCGGAAATGACAAGGGACAGTTCTATCGCATTGGTGAGGGGTGGCCTTCACCAATGCGGCGGTGGTGTACTAGGATAAAAGTCGATGCAATAAATAAGTATTCAAAAACCGTACCAAATCCAATCCAGTGTATTGGGTATGCGGCAGACGAAGCAGACCGTAAGTTTTACGATAAAGAATTTAAAAAACAATTTCCACTCATTAGATACGGCATCACGGAGGCAGACGCCCTTAAAATTTGCTATAGGCACGGGTTCGATTGGGATGGCCTTTATGAGCACTTCGGTCGGGTTTCCTGCTTTTGTTGCCCCCTCAAAAGCCTCAAAGAACTACGCACTCTACGAAAGCACTTCCCAGGCTTATGGAAACGGATGCTTGAGATGGAGCGTAACATTGTACCTTTTGAGGGACGAAGAGGATTTAAGGACTGGAAATCAGTTGCGGATCTTGATCGACGGTTCGCAGAGGAAGACAGACAAATGCCCATTTGGGCGCTAAAAATGGGGGATGAGAAATGACTAATGAACTTGTAAAAGCAGATCCTATATCAACACTGGCTATCACAGATGGGCGTATGTCTCCTACAACATTCGACCAGCTATGGCGGCTCTCAGAGATCGTAGCAATATCCGGAATGGCACCAAAAAGCATGACAAAACCAGAGCAACTTGTTGTTGCTGCGGCAATGGGCATGGAGGTCGGCTTGAGCTACATGCAAAGTATTCAGGGGATCGCAGTCATCAACGGCAGGCCGTCTCTGTGGGGCGATCACATGCTTGGCCTCATTATGGCGTCTAATACGGTAGAGGGTTTTGTTGAGACGTTTAAGGGCGATTACCCTAAAGATGACTTTACCGCTGTTTGCGTCGCAAAACGGAAGGGAGGTCTTGAATACTGTAATGAGTTTTCTGTTGCAGAAGCAAAGGAGGCTGGACTTTGGGGAAAACCTGGGCCGTGGCAGCAGTACAAGCGACGTATGCTCAAGATGCGTGCGCGCGCATTTACGTTGCGCGACGGGTGGAGTGATGTTCTTAAGGGCCTCTATATGGCCGAGGAGATGATCGGAGCCGATGCGATTGATATGCACCCTTCCGGCGGCCGCTATGTGCAGGCCGAAGAACCGAAACGGATCGAGCGGCCGGTGTACGAGGTGAAGCATGCGGCTCCCGAGCATGCCACCGCAGATCATCTTCCCGACGCCGGGAAATTGATGACCCGGGACGATGCCGACGGCCAGACGACGGCTATCCGGGCCGAGAAGGCGCAAGCTGAGCCTTCAACGTGGCGCGTCGGCGATATGGCCTTCTACCGGCTCGGAATGGGAATAGGATGGAAACAGGTCCGGATCATGGGCCTGAGCGGCGATACGGCAACGATAGAATTTGCAGAGGACTACGAGTTCAATGGCAAGCAGATGCGCGGCGTGGTCACGCATAAACCCGTCACGGATCTGCGCCGAGAAATACCGCAAGCGTTGACCCGCGATGAGTTCATAAACATGCGTAAAGGCTTTACCACGGAATACATGGAATCCATCCGGGAGCGTATTGAGGAGACAAAGGACGCGAAAGTCATAGCGGACCTGATCTTCAAAGCCAAGAAGTTCTTCGGCGACGATTACAAGATTCCGGGATTACCTCCTGCCGACGACGATGGGCCGGAAGACGAAGAACCGCCCGAGTACCCCGATGATCTTGACGGCATCGCAGAGGAGCCGGGGCCGGAACATGAGCAAGAGCGAGAGCAAGGACATCCTCCATCGCTTGAGCGCATCGGAGATGACCCGGAGCGCAAGGCCATCAAGCACATCAACGCGCTGATCAACGAGCGCGGCATGGACAAGGCAGGCATCAAGCTCGCCATGAAACGCTTTGTGCTCCATCTCAAGGGCGAATCTCCGATCCATCCGTTCGACGTCGAGAGCACGAAAGACATTCATCCTGAGCACGTAAAATATTTTGATGGCATGTTGGCAGAGATCCAGCCGCAGCACAACATCTTGATGTCGATCAACGATATGGAGAAGCGCGTAAAGGGGATCGGCCAATACATCAGGCAGAAGATGCTGGAATGGCCTTCTCCGGTCGAAGTGGCGCACTGGTATCTACTTCCTCCTAACGCGGTAAACAAGATCAAGCTCAATCTCGACGATTGGGCGAAAGAACTGCTTTCGATCCAAGAGGCGGCGAGCGAGAAGTTCTAACGCGTGAACCACTCGTTGCATGTTAACACATTAAAAACCTGGCGGCGGCGTGGAAAGCAGACACGCTGCGTGGGTTGATGAGCCGTGAGACACCGGAGAGATGGCAGCCGCGGACAACCTGCCTGCCCACTAAGTATCAGCCGGAGTAGCGCCCGGCCCGCCAGGAGCAATAACCAACTTTGCGCCCATGCCCCGGCCACAGACGGGGATTGGCGGCCCAAAAATCAGCCGACGGGTACATCCACTCCCCGTCGGCGGCGGCAGCAACCTGGGCCGTTTTGCCGGAATGACCGGAAGGTCGCAAAAAACAAAACAACCGACCGTTGGAGAAAATAATGGATTATAAAGAATTCTTGCAAAGGAAACACGTCCGACACGACGCATGCGGGTTCGACGTTGACGAATCCGATTTGAATCCGCGCCTGTTCGATTGGCAACGGAAAGTCGTCCGATGGGCGATATACAAGGGGCAGGCCGCGCTTTTCGAAGCATGCGGGCTCGGCAAAGCGCTTGCTTGCGATGAACCGATATTGACTCCTGGTGGATGGCAAGCAATCGGTAATTCGAGAATAGGCGATCTTGTTTTTGGTTCTGATGGAAAGCCGCATAAAATAATTGGCGTTTATCACCAAGGACTAAAAAAGACAGCAAAAGTAACCTTTTCTGATGGGACTGAAATAGTTTGCGATTATGACCACTTATGGAAAGTGTATTCTCAAAGCAGCCTTTATAAAGGCCATAAAGGAAAAGTTTTAACAACGAAACAAATAATCGAAAACGGCATAGAATACGCAGGAGGACAAAAAAAGCATTTTATTCCTATAGTCAAACCGCTTGATTTTGGAACTAATAACGAGCTACCAATCGACCCATATACACTTGGAGTGTTACTCGGGGATGGGAGCTTTAGATGCAATACGCCGTCAATAACAACGCCGGATAAAGAGGTTATAGACCAACTTATCATACCAGATGGATGTGAAATAAAATTACACAAACCAGATGTTAGATGTGATGAATATTCAATAGTTGGCGGAGAATATTCCAATTCTGAAAATCCAATAAAAACTATTTTGGTAAACCTTGGGCTTTATGGAAAACTTTCAATCGAAAAACATATCCCGCACAAATATCTTATAGCGAGTGTAAAAGATAGATTATCATTGGTTCAGGGACTTTTAGACACCGATGGGCACGCAAACGGACCGTGTATTGAATTTTGCTCATCATCAAAAATGTTATCTTCAGGACTTATTTTTTTAGTCAGATCACTCGGCGGCACTGCAACATATTCCGAAGAAACTGCTTCATATAAAAAAAATGGTGAAAAAATAGAATGCGAAAGTAGGCACAGAAGTATCATAAAACTGCCTAATGGATTTGCTCCGTTCAGGCTCAAAAGAAAACTCAATAAATACAAACCGATTCAGCGCAAAAACCCGCTAAAATCCATCGTTAAAATAGAAGACTTTGGTGAAAATAAATGCGTTTGTATCAGGGTTGACTCTCCGGACAATCTCTTTGTTACTCGTGGTGTTACCTTAACACATAACACACCGCAACAGCTTGAATGGGCACGGGTTATTCATAAGCTATCTGGCGGCGATGTGTTGATTCTTGCACCGCTCGCAGTAGCCGCCCAGACAGCGCGAGAGGGGCGCAAGTTCGGGATTGATGTCACGGTGTGCCGGGGCCAGGAGGATGTGCAGCCCGGGATCAACGTGACTAACTATGAGATGCTCGGCAAGTTTGAGCCGGATCATTTTACGGGCGTTGTTTTGGATGAATGTTTCCCTCCAGACACACCAATAGATGTTTTTAATATTGACAAGTCTTTAACATACAAGTATATAAAAGATATCAACAAAACCGATATATTATACAACGCGTATGGAGAGGACGAAATTGAAGAAACTTATAAAAGACCAATCAAACGGGCGGTTCAAGTCTGTTACAACGGACGAATCATTACCTGTAGCGAAAATCATCCATTCTTTACCGTGCATGGATGGAGATGTGCTCAAGATTTACGACCCGGAGATTACCTCGTGGCAACAGGAGAGGCAATGCGCTTGGTGTGGGGTAATATTCCAGCCGGCGAATGTGTGCCAAAAACGGCAAAGGTTTTGCAGTCGATCTTGCTCAGCGAGATGGAGAATGAACACTCCGGAGCACAAAGCCAAAGTTCACACAAAAGAGGTTGCGGCCAAGAGGGGATTGAAAAAACGGGAGTGGTACAGATCTGGAAGCCCGGAATCAATCAAGGAGATAAAGCGGATCACCGAATTGAATCCGATGGAGAACCCGGAAACAAGGAAAAAAGTTTCTCTTACATTGCGGAGGATGAAGCACAAACCTTTAGATCGTGGGGGAAATGGTCATTGGATGACATCACCTCAGCAAATAATGATGGATGTTCTATCAGGCAACTGGATTCAGGAATTGGCTATATCACTGGGAAAACGAAAACCGGATTTTCCGACATGCTACAAAGTAGACTTGGGGAATCCAGATCTAAAAATAGCAATAGAGGTAGACGGGAATTCCCACTATTCGAGGAAAGAAAAGGACGCAAAGAAGGATCAAATACTTGCTTCTTTAGGGTGGAAAGTGTTGAGATTTTGGAACAAGGACATCCTGAACTGGAAAAATACAGGGATGAATCCGGCGTCGTGTATTTCTACGATATTAAGGCAAAACGGCATCCATCTTTCAGTGTAAACGGAGTACTTGTTCATAATTCGAGTATTCTCAAGAGTTTCATGGGCAAGACCAAGCAGGCGATCATGGAGGCATTCAGAAGCACACCTTATCGACTCGCATGCACCGCGACACCGAGCCCGAATGACCTAATGGAGCTACTCAACCAGGCCGACTTCCTAGGGATCATGCCGAGCAACGAAGCGCTCTCCAGATGGTTCATCAATGATACTATGAATTTCGGTACCTACCGACTCAAAGGCCATGCTGAAAAAGATTTTTGGCGGTGGGTTTCGACATGGGCCGTCTGCATAAACAAACCGTCTGATATCGGATTTCCGGATGACGGGTTTGTCCTTCCTGGTCTCCAAACGATCCAGCATATCATCGAGAAAGAGCATGATTTCGAAAACGGGCAACTTTTCGCCGATTATTCGAATGTCAGCGCAACCGACCTTTTTAAGGTACTTCGAAAAAGCATCAAAGAAAGGACGGATAAGGCCGCCAATCTCATCAACGCATCCGATGAAACATGGGTGGTTTGGTGTAACACCAATGATGAAAGCCGGATGCTATCGCAAAAGATTTTCGACGCTGTGGAAATCCTCGGCGCTATGCCAGCGCAGCGAAAAGAGCAGATTCTTGAGGATTTCGCTACCGGAAAAATCCGCGTGCTCGTGACCAAGGCCTCTATGACTGGGTTTGGGCTCAACTGGCAGCACTGCCGGAATACGGCTTTTGTTGGGCTTTCGTATAGCTTCGAGCAGAGGTATCAGGCCATCAGGAGATTTTGGAGATTTGGCCAGGAGCGAGAGGTTTACGATCATGTCATTATGGCCCCCGAGGAGGTCCCGATCTGGCGAACCGTGCAAAAAAAGGAAGCTATTCACCAACAACTCGAACAGAACATGACCAACAATATCAGCGACTATAGCGATCTGAGCACGAAGAAACTCAAACTCGTGCATACCGTCAAGCGAGAAGAACTCGTCGGCAATAATTGGAATATCATCATCGGAGATTCGTGCGAGCAAATCCAAACCATCCCGGACGAGTCGGTTCACTTCCAAATCTTCAGCCCTCCATTCTCTAACCTCTACATCTACAGCGACGCGGTGACCGATATGGGCAACACAAAGGACGACGGGGAGTTCTTCGAGCATTTTGATTTTCTAATCCCCGAACTCTACCGCATCCTCATTCCTGGCCGACTCTGCGCCGTGCATTGCAAGGACTTGGTGGACTACAAAAACAGCGCCGGCAAGAGTGGCCTCCGGGATTTTCCGGGCGAGATAATCCGGCGATTTGAGGCGCACAGATGGAAGTACCACTCCCGTGTGACAATCTGGAAAGACCCGGTAATCGAGATGCAGAGGACCAAGGCGCAGGGGTTGCTCCACGCTCAAATTAAGCGAGACGCCTCTATGTCACGGCAGGGCCTCCCGGATTATCTCCTTGTTTTCCGCAAATGGCCGGCAAGCGGAGAGACATCCGGGCCGGAGCCGGTCGTGAGGCCGTGTGGACTTGAATATTACATCGGGGAGAACGGACCCGACACGGAACCTGTGGCAGGTGACGATTTTTATTCAATTCACGTTTGGCAGAGATACGCTTCGCCCGTTTGGTTCGACATCCAGCAAACCAACGTACTTAACAAAACGATTGGCCGCGACGACCGAGACGAAAAGCATATCTGCCCGCTTCAACTCGATGTTATCAAGAGGGCCGTGCATCTCTGGACGAATGCGGGAGATACTGTTTTCACGCCATTTGCAGGAATCGGATCCGAGCTTTACGGCGCAGTCGAACTCGGGCGCAAAGCCATAGGGATAGAGCTAAAGCCATCATACGCTCGTGCAGCTGCCAAATTTCTATCTGACCTCGAAAACAGGCCAGAGCAACTTCAACTTTTTGGGTGAAAAAGAGGTGGAAAATGAATTTTCCGTTTAAAAAAGACGAACACTCCCAGTTCATATCAATCAAGTTTGAGTTTTCCGTGGATGACATGGGAGATGGAGTTATCAGCGTTATGTCGGAAGGGGCCGGCGCGTTCGTTGAAATCAACGCCGCGGGCGGTTTGCGGCTGAATGTGGAGGAGTTGGAATATCTGGCCTATTGGGCAAGGGAGTTGTGCGATGAATTGGACCGATATAACGGGGAGTGGAAAAAATGATAATCGCAAAAAAAGTAAGAGAACTGCCAAGTGGATTTGTAATCAAGAACTACTGCGACAACTGCAATGAATTCATGGCATTCAACCGCGCCAGCGATTGCAAGTGGATCCTGGACCAAAACGGAGACAATGTAATCGCGTGCTGTTGCTCAATGAAATGCGCCAAGGCTCTTATGGCGAAACTGGAGGATGAGAAATGAAAAAGTACAGGGCGAATAGTATTTCGAACATGATAACAGTGGTTGAGGCTGAAAGAGAAACAGACGCAACTATCTGGGTTAGCGGGAGAAGGGAATCTAAAAGATCATCTTATATTGCATATTTTGATAAGTGGGAGGAAGCGCACGCATATATTATGGCAACAGCACTTCGAAAAGTAGAAGCGTGCCAACTCAGACTCAAATCCGCAGAGAAAAACTACGATATAACCTCAAAAATGACAAAACCCAAAATAGAACTGGAGTGTGAGCATGTGCAAAGCACAACATGATGAGCATATGGAGACACTTGAGGCTATTGCAAAAATAGCCGAGGGCGCGGTGATGGATGTGTCGCATTGGGATCAACGCAAGGCGGTATTTGCGATCAACAAAATCATCAATATTGTGCATGCCAGGATTCGCTATCATGCGATGATTGGCGGCTGGCAGGAGGTGGAGGGATGAAGCAAAAAGACATCAAAGTCGGAAAGACGTACCGCAACGCCGGAGCCGGAAGGACATTCAGGACAGTGCTTTCTATTGAGCCTGAGAACGACAAGAACCGCCCGCACTGGTGGAGCCAAAACCCGAGACCGGAGGGGATGCCTGTAGTGACGTACAATCAGAGTGGGTATCGGTCACTGTATACCGGGCACCTTTATCTGAAATCGTTCGCGGCATGGGCCGGGTCGGAGGTGGAGTTTTGATCATCCTCGGCCTGGACATGGCCTCGAAGACCGGATGGGCGATATTTGACTCATCGACGCATCGCATTATCGAATCTGGAGTGCAAGAGTTCCCGTTGAAGCGCGGCGAAAGCAATGGCGGCCGGTTCCTCCGATTCAGGGCGTGGCTGAAGCAGATAACCGGATTTCTACCGCCGATCGAGTTCATAGCATACGAACAGGCGCACTTCCGAGGAGGTGCCGCGACTGAACTTTGTGTCGGATTTCAGACCAGGGCGCAGGAGATCGCTGCGGAGATGGGGATCGTCTGTGAGGGGGTGCATACCGGCACTTTGAAAAAGTGGGCCACCGGAAGCGGCAAGGGCACCAAGGATGACATGATGCGGCAGGCGGCAAAACGACTCGGGCGCATGCCGATTGACGACAATGAGGCGGATGCCGTCCTGATCGCAGCCTGGGCGGCGGAGACATACGGAGGATGAACGTAATGGAATTCAAAATCGGCGACATGGTGAAATGGCGATCACAGGCCGGTGGGCGATGGACCGAGAAGCAGGGACGGGTTGTGTACAGGCTTATGAAGCACGAAAACCCGTTGCGGGTATGGGAGCTCAGGTTTTTCAACCATAGGCGCCTGTTCGACGGATTGCGGCCTCCGAACACCACTGGAAGCGGCATTGCGTATCTGATCAGCGTATCGAGCGACGACGACCGGGTGCCGAAGCTCTATATGCCGCGGCCGGCGTCGCTTGAGTTACTTGTGCCGGCGGTCGAACCGCCTATGGCCGCGCGGTGGGTCAGAAAACTTGTGCCGCTTGAGGGCGCTTTAGAGTTGGAACCATCAATCGAAGACTACGAGCGCATCATCATCAAGTGGGCCACTGAGCGAGGCCTTCTGGCGGGGACGACTCCGACAAAGCAGACGCTCAAGCTGATGGAGGAGGCTGGGGAGCTTTGCAAGGCCATGATGCTGGAGGATATCAAGATGGCAAAACTGGAGCTTGGCGACATGATGGTTGTCATGGTGAATATCTGCGGTAAACTCGGTATAACTCTCAATGATTGCATCGCAACGGCATACCACAAAATCAAGGATCGCAAGGGTAGGATGCTGAATGGCTCATTCGTGAAGGACGAATAGCCTTTTTTGCGCCCTGGGTGTAACGAGCGATGACTTTTTATGGTTGATGTTTGTGTCGTATTGTGTTAAATATCACTAACACTTAACCAAACATGATGGGGTAAAAAATGATCAGAAGCGTTCATTTTGACAAAAGGGATATTGACATCGTTTCCGATATTGCAAAGCGTAAAAGAACCAGTGTTAGCGCCGTGATTCGGGAGGCGGTTGTTGAGTATATTAAAAAAATGGATCCGACCAATGCCTCAACCATCGCCAAACATTGAAACTACCGGGCAGTTTGAGGCTGAAGCGGATGCCGAGAAAGCCTTTGATGAGTCCATAGAGGCATGTCAGTGCTTTAGTGTTGAGCGCGAAGTTTGGGGCAGGCACATAATAGCGGTTAAGGCTGGAGAATGTATCGGCAAGAAATTCAGGATCGATCGCCTGCTTATCCCAAACGAAAGATTTATCAACCACGGATGGACTGCAGGCCCAATCGGCATCGAAATCAAAAAGTCAAACGTGAAGATAGGAAAGCCGATAAGCCAAATCCTCGACTACAAATCCGCAATATTCCAAAGCAAAAAACTTGGGTACGCAAGGATTCTCCCAACATATATTTTTCTATTTCCAATGGGAAGGGTTCACGGCGATGTCGCGTCGATACTGGCGCAGAACCAAATAGGGGGAATAGAACATCGCAATGGGTACAAAAACGAGTTGGTAGCCAGAGTGGGCGAGGTGTCTCTTTTTAGCATCGACATCAACACTGGAACCATTGATATAAATAAAAATGCGTTCAGAACCGGATATAAAAATGGAAGCAGATAATGGCTATGATATCTGTTTTTGCGGATACGTTTACTTCAATACCCATGTACGAGCTTCAGGTGTCGGCCGTTCTTGAAAACATAAAGAATGGCGAATACAAAGAAGATATTGACCACCTAAGAAGAATGCGGAAGGAAAAGGGAGACCGTCTTTATAAAATCGCCAAGAGAAATCTCAAGGCAGTTACATTTTCAGGGAAATTCTCTTGCAGAAAAAACGATGATCCGAGCTTTTGCCATTCAAAGATCCTTCTTGCAGACATAGACGGGGTTGGAGATCAACTCCAGGATCTACGCCGCAAAATAGAATCAGACCCACATACAGCTTTTTGTTTTTTATCGCCATCTGGCGATGGCCTCAAGGTAGGTGTGTTTTTTAGCCAAAAGCCATCCGGGGACGAAGAGCACAAAAGATGCTTCAGCCTGGTTGAAAAATATTTTTATGACACATTCTCAGTTAGGGTTGATCGCTCATGTAAGGATATAGCTCGCCTGTGCTATGTTTCTTACGATCCAGATCTTTTCCGAAATACCAAGGCAACACCGTTTGATATTCCTCACCCGCCAGAACCAAAGGCACCGCAAGTACCCATAAGCATCAAAAAGCCACATCGGATTCATGGATCTATTGGCGAGGAATATGCAAAAGGCATTCTTGGCCACGCATGCCGCGTTATAGCTACCTCAATCCCTGGAGAGAAGCACAACACAAGGCTTAGAATGTCTAGGCTCATAGGTGGGTATGTGGCCGGAGGGATGATCCGAGAGGATGACGCATACGATCTCCTCACCGGCGCAGTTATACAATCCGGGACTCCAGAGCGAGATCTTGCGGCAGCATTCAAAACCATTCAGAACGGCCTCGACTATGGGAAGGCATACCCAATAACCGAGGAGCAACTTGAGGAGGAAAGAAGGGAATATCTTTCCCGTTTTCACAACGGTAACAACGGTAACAACGGTAACAATAGCGATTTTTATGCTGATGAAAAAAAATACGCACTACCAAGCGACATTAAGATCTATCTAGATTCATTATATTATAGCAAGGATAATGCCAATGCCGAAAATACGCAGTTTTCCGGCAATAATGAGACTGAATTTGGCGGTAACAAAGACGCCAAAAAAATGAGAGAAATTTTAAAAAATACAAAACTGCCTGAAAATATTGAAAAACTAATAGATGCATGGGCCAGTAACAACAGTAACAACCGGGAACAACGAAGTAACAATCTGGTAACAACGACGGTAACAACCGCACAAGTTACTAATATCACATCGAATGTAAATGACTTCATCCTTGACGCTGTTGGGTGGTTTCAGGCAAGGGATGTTTACGATGCGCTCGGGGCAAGAACCACATCCGAAAAAGGAGCAATCCGGAAGGCACTTCATAAGTTTACAAACGATGGGTTGATTGAGCGGCACCAAACAAAAAATGGCGGCTATCGCAGGATAGACAAAGAGGCTCCGCTCATGGATTTTATGAGCTGCAAAACTGAAGATTGTTCCGATTTTATTTTGCCGCTTGGTATTCACAATATGGTTTCGATAATGCCCGGGAATATCGTTATGATAGCCGGTTCGCCGAATAGCGGGAAAACATCGCTCCTGCTGAACATCGCAAAAGACAATATGAAAAAATACAAGGTGTATTATTGGAATTCTGAAATGGACGAAGCCGAATTAAGGCTGAGAATGGAAAAGTTCCCTATCCCACTTTCAGAGTGGCGAGACGCAGGCTTCGAACCGAGGATCAAGCATGGTAATTTCCAAGACGTTATAAAGCCAGGGGTAGGCGTTATAAATATTATAGATTTTTTGGAAATTCACGACGAGTTTTATGCTGTTGGAGGGTTGATTCGGTCGATCCATGAGAAACTCAAAGGGGCGATAGCGGTTATAGCGCTCCAAAAAGACAAGGGCCGTGATCTTGGCAGGGGCGGCATGTTTACAATCGAAAAGCCAAGGCTTGCGCTTGCAGTGGATTATCATCCAGAGAAAAGATTTGGCACAGTTAAAATTGTAAAGGCAAAGAATTTCAAGGGTGGGATAAACCCAAACGGAATGTCGATGGATTTTAACATCGTTGACGGCGCAAAGCTTATTGAGCGGCAAGGATGGCATAGATGAGAACAAAATCGTTATTGGATTCATTATGATCCTCACACAACATTTCCGCGAGCGCTGGGTCGAGCGAGTAGGCACAAGGCCGCCGACGCAGGCCGAGCTTGCCAGGATGATCCTGGAGTCGGTCCTGGTGCAACCGGCGATGGAGCTATATAAGCGCAGGCAGCGCAAATACATCCGGCACAGCGTGTTGGCTGCCTATTGGCATACTGGCCGCGAGATAATCCTCAAGATCGACGAGGGCGGCGCGGAGGCCGTGGCCGTGACGGTGCTGTCCTCCGCAAATGCACGAGCGAAAATAGGGGGCGGCGTATCGGCGCAAACATATCCTAAACTAGCTGAGAGGCTAAATCTGGAACGATAGGCTTTTGGGTAATAGGGTAGTATTGGTCAAGGATAGATCGTGCCAAGAACGGCAAATCACGAAGTGAAAGGATGGAAGCAATGGAACCCACAGAATGTTGGAAGGAAAGACTGGAGAAATTCGACAGAGGAAGCAGGGAGCCGGAAGCTGCACGGAATATCGTGGGTGAATTTTACTCCGACGCCGGCCGCGACCTCGGGAAAATGGTCGGAGAGAAACAGTTGGCATATGGCAACAGCTACGGAAAGGCCGGCCAGGTGATGCGGATCTTGTACCCGGACGGAATTAGGCCTGAGCAGATGGACGATGCCCTGGCCGTGGTGCGCGTCATCGACAAGTTGTTCCGGATCGCAACAAACAAAACAGCCTATGGCGAAAACCCATGGCTTGACATCGCCGGATACGGGTTGCTCGGGTCAACGAAATGAGCCATGCCGCTGATAGAAAATCCAAATTTGCGGAATTGGCGCTCATCCTGGCGATCCCGAAGATGTGCAGCGCTCCGCCTGGGCGGATGCGCGGTCTTTGCGATCGCCTTGAGAAAGCGGCGCTTGCGGAAATCGAGCAACTGCCGAAGCTATCGACGGAGCAGATGCTTGAGGTGGGTCAAAAGTTGGATGAGTTCCGGTCGCAATCTGGCAAATGGCAGACGCGAGGGGCGCACGCATGCACCTACGTCAGTTTTTTGCTAGATCTAATCGACGCGCGGCCATGGCCGAAGATCAAAGATATCCTGGTTGAAATAGTGGACTACTTCGACAGGGCCGGGAAGATGCCAACACCGAGCGCATGGGCCGGTGAATTGGCATGCGAAAAATTCAGAAAAATCATCAACGGGTAAACTCAGAAAGGAAAAGCGAGATGAACAAGGCAGAATTGGTACACGAAGTTGCGAAGAAAGCCGAAATTTCACTCAAGGATGCCACAAACGCCTATGAGGTGCTTTTGTGGAAGTTTTCTGCATGTATTAAGGCCGGAGAGCCTGTCAAGCTGCAAGGACTCGGGACATTGAAGCCAATTACCCGGGCGGCCCGCAAGCGACACAACGTGGCCACAGGAGAGATGGTTGATGCGCCCGAAAAGCGCACGGTTAAATTCATCCCGAGCAGGGTTTTTCTGGAGGCGCTGAATTGAAACCGGATCAGGTCAGCGACATCCTCTGTGGGTTGGCCGAGATATGTGAGTTCGCCAGGGCGTCTAAGCCGGTCGTGCGGGCATGGATCCGGGACGACGGCTTCCCGGCGTTCAAACCGCCTGGAGACAACCGATGGAGGGCGATCCGTGGGGATGTAGTGATCTGGTTCAGGCGGTTTTCGAGGGTGGAGTAAAAGAAAAAGCCCGGGTTGTGAGCCCGGGCTTTTTTATGTGTCAATAGAAAAGTTTGTATCGTATCCGGTACAGAAACGGCCATATCCGGTACAGATCCGTTTTTTGCATAAAAACCCATGGTATAGAGCGCCATAAAATTATGAGAGGATGGCGCATGTTTTTTACCTGGCCTTTTGAGATATTCTATTCGTGGCTCGACGCCCTTCACGCCTGGGTATCGGGCCTTTTTTCTGTGCGGGATTTCGATTTGCGAGATGGAGCGCTCGCCGGCGCGAGCGTGTGGGCATGATAGAGGGCCTCAGTCCGGCGGAGATCGCCATAGGGACAGCCCTAATAGCTGGCGGAGTGGCCTGGGGAGTAGCCAAGGCCGGTGTGATGCGATGCCAAAGCGATATCGAAACAATCAAAAGCCTGATACTCGGGAAGGACGGACGATCAGCTTACATCCTGAGGGGTGAATGTGAAACCAATTTCCGGGACGTGTGCGCCAGGTCGGATCGTTCAAGCGCCGAAACGCGCAGGATGTTCGATGCGTTGGAGCAACGACTTGCTGGTATGGATATGAAGCGCGATCGGGCCAGGGAGCAGGATCAAAAGGCTTTTGAGGCGGTACGAACAGACATTAGCCTCATCAAGCAGCGGATCGACTTGATGCACAAGATCGAGGACGATGGAAAATGAGAGACGCGCTAAAGGTAGCGGTATCCGGCCAAAGCAAGACGATAAACAGCAATGTGATAGCCGGGCCACTGAGTGTTATCCTCGTATGGGCGGCCGGTGCGCTTGGTGTGCAGATGCCCCCGGAAGTTGCTGCGGCGTTTGTGGCGCTCATCATGGGGGCGCTCAATGTTGGCTTGCGGTTCCTGACGACGACCGCCCTGGCCGACAAGGCCCGATCGGAGTGATCGAGATGGATGGCAATGGAGACTGAATCTCAGCACATCGGGGCGTATGGTGACCCCGGCAAGGTATCCCCCCAGGTAATCGGATGCAAGGATTATTGCGACGTGTGCGTTTACGGGTGCAAGCGCTGTGGGTGCCTTGCGACGTGTGCGTTTACGGGTGCAAGCGCTGTGGGTGCCTTG
>AMWB02059463.1_pt1 | contig 16771 bp, 12 predicted proteins | sample 200311 | NCBI WGS metagenome assembly AMWB02 (sample SAMN02737377, study PRJNA173069) | bioreactor metagenome | biome: anode biofilm in microbial fuel cells | place: USA: California | collected 2010-12-16 | reverse complement strand
AGGATGGCGTTTCTTGACCTCCGTCAGAAACGCCATGCCATCCATACCATCCATTTTAAGGTCCGTAATCGCGATATCAAATTCCTTTTCCGTCAGCCGGTGCATAGCTTCCCGGCTCTTGGTAAATACCTCGACGTCATAGCCTGCTTTTTCCAGCGATGGTTTAAGCCGCTTGCAGACAATGGGTTCATCATCCAGAAGTAATACGGTTGTTTTCTGATCCGATGTCATGGTTGGTCACTCCTTTGAAAAAATCGGTTACGTGATCTGCAATAGTCTCATCACTGTGCATTTGAACATCCAGTTGCCGGGTGTAAGACACCAGACAGCCGAGCATTTTCACTTTTTCATACATGGCCCCAGGGTCCAGTTTTTTGATGCGTCCTACGACCAGATCCCCCCGGATCTCGACGCGAAAATTGAACCGTTCCAGCACTTCTCCGATGAATCTGGCGCGCCGGGACCTGCGGGTGTCATCCGTGACGCCGCCGAGAAAACGGAAATAGGCGTAATTGTCGTTTTGCTTTTCGGAAATATAGGCATCGATAATGTTATAATGATACCCCAGCCGCAGATTAAGATCCAGATATTCGGCGGAAAGAACCGCCAGATTCCGCCCGCTGAACCGGGTCGTGGAATCGGAAAACGTCCGGGTCAGGCTGGACATAAAGCTGCCGAAATCTACGGACATGGGCTCCGTGCTCCACATTCCGGGCGCCGTCAGTCCTTCCAGAAACGCCTTCATGGGAACCGAAGTAATGTCTTCCGGAGAAATGTCTTTTGCCGATGCGGAGCGGGCCTGAACACCGCCGCCGATATCAATGACAACCAGCCCCAGGGGGATACCGAATTTCAGCCGCCTGGAAGCGGCATCGCTGTGGCCGATCCGGGTATCCCCCAGATGAATCAGTTCCTTGACGGCATTTTCATGCACAAACCGGATGATGTCATGTACGGTTTTACACCCGGACGGCCTGAAGTTTTTATCATGCGGATCCAGGAGATTCAGTGGACTGATTTTTCGCAGAATCCGGCGAAGCAGCCGGTATTCGTAGGATTCCTCAAACACATCTTCCGCGGTGATTTCATCATAACAAAGTTCTTTGGCGAATCCTGCGAAAACGATGTTCTGGGTGGCATCCAGGGTGATGTCATCGCCGGTTTTCAGTATTTGCGTGGCGATACCGGTGTTCACAATTGCCGGAACCCGAAACTCGCGGGCTATGGTTGCCATGTGCCCCATCGGAGACCCGACATCCGTCAGAATCCCGTGAACCTTGCGCATCACCCTTGCCAGGCGCGGGGAAGTGTGCCTGGCCACCAGAATCGCGCCATAAGGAACATTTATAAGATCCGCGTTATTTTCCAGAATAAACACTTTGCCGGCCGCAATACCGCGTTGAACCACAATGCCCTGATTTTTTAACAGCACGGGGTGATCCGCCGTGGAAATCTCAATTTGATCTTTTGAACATCCGGCCTGAAACTGGATATTCAGGGGCCTGGCCTGAAGGATCATCACCCGGTCTTGCGCATCAATGGCCCATTCGATATCCTGGGGTCTTTTGAAATAGCGCTCGATCAAGAGCGCCGTCTCCGCCAGCTTCTGGGCCAGCTCCGGCGTCAGACACGCCTTTTGCTGAAGTTCTTCCGGAACAGGTGTCACTTCGGTGCCGCCGTTTTTTGCAGCCACCAGCATGGTGGACTTATGAACCACGTTAAACCCGCAGAGCGTGTGCGGCGGCGTGCGGGTGATCCGGTATTGATCCGTTGCAACGCTGCCATCCACCACCGGTGCCCCCAGCCCCCAGGCAGCCGTGGCCTGAAGGACGTCATTTTCAGCAGATAGCGCATCCAGCGTATAAATGACGCCGCTGGCCCTGGCTTTCACCATCACCTGACACCCTACCGACATCGCCAGCTCATGAATATGAAAGCCTTTTTGATGGCGGTAGGACAACACGCCGGGAGAATAGGCGCTGGCAAGCACTTTTCGATAACTGTCCAGCAACTGATCCGCCGGAACATTCAAAAAGGTTCTGTACTGGCCTGCAAAGCTGTGAATGCTGTCTTCTCCCCAAGCGCTGCTTCTGACGGCAAAGAACAGGGGTTCCCTCGGGCTTTTCTCCTGAAGCTTATCAATGGCGGCCTGGATCTGCCGCGTTACTTCCAGCGGAAACCCGCCGGACAGAAACTGTTTCTGGATATCCGCGGCGATGGTTTCGGTGGCGGTTTCATCCTCGGGGTCCCAGGAAGCCATTGCCTGCTGGAGGTATTCATCCAGGCCGTTTTTTTCCAGAAACGCCCGAAAAGCGCTGGTGGTAATGGCAAACCCGTCCGGCGTCAAAAGCTCCAGCGTGTTTCGGATATCCGCCAGATTGGCGTTCTTGTTACCCACCAGCTCATACATGTCCAGGCTCAACTCGGAATACGGCATGGCGGCATCGCCCTGGGGGAGCACCCATTTTCCGGATATCGCCTGCTGAATCGTGTCGTGAATCTCTTCAAATACATCAAAGAGCCGGACATACTTTCCGGGAGCCAGGGTGTTGAGATCAAATATCAGCCGGTATATCTGGTTTTTGAGCTGGTCATATGTCGACAGGATATATTGCCGGTCAAAAACGTACTCACCGCTGAGCTTGTCTCCCATATCCGCAATCAGTTCCAGAGACGTATTATTGGCCGCCAGAATGTTCTGGAATTTTTTAAAAAGCTTGGCAAAAGGATATTCCGTTTCCAGACTGCGGTATTGTTTCAGATAATTTTTCATGCCCCGGATAAAGCGCATCATCTCGTCTATCATTTTCTTTATCCTTGATGATTCATAGAAAAATTTATCCGAACCTTCTGCCGGAACGCCTTTAATGCGCGCCCTTGCTACCTTTGAAGAACACACCGGTCAACAGTCCAGCCACAACCGCTATCAAGGTTGCCAGTATACCATACATCGCGGCATGATCGAATGCAAGCAGGGACAGTATCTTGGGGAAGCTCTCCAGCGCCACGGTCAGGGAATGATCATAGCTATCGACGATGGTTCCATTTTGAATCATGTAGACTTCAACCTTGTAGTCTCCCGGAGGAAGTTTAGGAGGAAGGGTGATGCCCGCCTCAAAATTTTTCCGGCCCTCGGCAAGCGGCGCATAATGAACATTGTCGCTGACCGCATAAATGCCTTCTTTTTCTTTCAGTTTCAACAACTCCTTCACCAAAGCCCCGCCGCCCTCTGTATCCGGACTGACGGAGATTTTCTCTTCCAGGGCCGTCAGTCCAAGCTGCCGGACCGGTGATTCTTTTGGAAGGGTCTTGAATACGTCCTCAAAATGTTGGGGTGTGTAGAGCAAAAATGCTACCGGCACGGATTCAAACGTCACGGTATCGCGGTTCATCCAGAGCAGTCCGAAGACTTTCCCTTTTTTTTTCATGTGCAGGGCGGCTGTTTTACCGGTCATTCGGACAATAACATCCCTGTCCGCAGGCAGGGTTCCGGTGATGGAAACCCGGGTACCGTTATAAAAAGTGCCAATGGCTATCCGATCCGGAAACGGGGAAACCTGAAGCGGCTCCTCGGCTTTCAAGATCGGAGCACAGGATAGAAATATGAATGCCATTATCATTCCGGCATATTTTCTTGTCATTTAATGTCCTCCAATGTACGCCAGCATAATGTTCGGGGTGAGCAGAAGACCAAACAGCATTTTGACCATCACGACCAGCACCAGGGATGCCAGAAGAATCTTTAACTGATCGGCTTTCAGTTTTTTGCTGATCCGGACGCCGAACTGGGCGCCGATTGTTGAGCCCAGAAGCAGAATCAGGGCCAGAACAAAATCGACCGTATGATTGCTGTATGCCTGCATAATCGTGACATTCACGCAGGTGAATAAAATCTGGAAAAGGCTGGTGCCGACCACGACATGCATGGGCATCCGCAGCAGATACACCATGACGGGAACCATGATGAAGCCGCCGCCGACCCCCATGATGGCCGAAAGTATGCCGACAAAAATGCCCAGAATCAAGGGCATCAGGACAGAGAGGCTGACGCCTGATTTTTCGAATTCAATCTGCCAGGGCAATGCCTGAACGATCCTGGCATAAGTTGACGGCTTGGAAGCGGAAACCGGCGGTTTTTTATGCCGGGTTCTCAGGGACTGAAGGCTTTCCTGGAACATGTAGGTTCCGATAAAGCCCAGCATCAGAACATAAGTGACGGAAATCAGAAAATCAGCGCTGCCCAGACGATTCAGGACCTTGATGAGCTGAACACCGCCGGTTCCGCCGACTACGCCGCCGACAAGGAGCAGGAGTCCCATTTTAATGTCCACGTTGCCCATGCGAAAATGGGCAATCGTTCCGGCTGTGGAAGCGCCCACAATCTGGTTGGAATCGGAAGCTGCAGCCACCGTGGGCGGAATCCCCATCATGATCAGCAGCGGGGTCATCAGAAACCCTCCGCCCACACCGAAAATGCCCGATAAAAGCCCGACAATGCCGCCCATTCCGAAAACCAGCAGAATGTTCACGCTGTTGCCTGCAATCGGCAGGTAAAGATGCCAGGGTAGAGTCATTATGTCATTTCCTCCTTGTTAATGGTTTTTTACGGCGCACCAGCTCAATGGCGCACCTGACGTTTTGACGGATGCCGTAAATCGATTTTTTGAATTCCTGGGAACTTTCCGAATCTTCATGCGGCAGTCCGAGAATCAGCAACGTGATTTTCTTTTCTGTTACAAACCGGATGACTTCGGCTTCAAAATTCCCTTTTGAAATGTAATAATACACGCTCACCCCAATGGATCTGGCTTTTTCAATCATCAATTCAAGATGTTTTTTAGCCGTATCTTCCAGCCCGGCGAAGGCCTCTGCCTGTGAGGATGCCGGTTCCTGATACCAAACCAGTAAAATATGGACATTGGCCTTGATCCGTTCCGCCAGATGGATGGCCCGATATACCGCTGCCAGAAAACCGCCCGTCTCGTCCTGATATATGAGCGGGAAAGGGCTGTCTGCCTCCTGCCGGATGTCCATGCTCACCAGAATTTGTTCCATCCACTTATTTTCCCTTTCCAAAACACTGCATGATACTTCCTGTAATCAAAATTGATGCCAACCCGGAAAATAATCCGTATTATACTGAAATATTTATATTAAATCATAACGGCGAAAAACGAGGACGGTCCGCAGGGGATATGTCGACAACGCAGATGTTTCAGTTTGGAACATCAATAGGATATGAATTCGGAAAACCTTGGAAAACCGGGGGTGCAACCCTCGTTTCACAATGAAACGCGATTATAGGCTGTTCGGAATCATTCAGGAAATGAGATAGTCGCCGGCTTCGGGGTCAAGGCCGTATTCCTTGAGTCTTCGCCACAGCGTTGTACGGGGAAGGCCCAGGATTTTGGCAGCCAGATGGCGGTTGTAGTTGGTTCTTTGAAGAATCGTGGTAATGTAACGTTTTTCCATTTCTTCCAGGGTTTCCATCTCCAGGGTTTCAAAGGTTTTAAAGTCGAGGTTCTGCAGATCCGGCGGCAGATCGGCCACTTGAATGCGGCTCTGGTCGGTCAGCGCGATTGCCCGCTCGATAATATTTTTAAGCTCTCGGATGTTTCCCGGAAAATCATAATGCATCAAAATCTCTAATGCCTGCGAGGAAAGCCCTTTGACTTTTTTTCCAAAAACCTTGTTAAAATTGTCTATAAAATGCGAGATCAGCAGGGGAATGTCATCCCGGCGCTCTGCCAGTGTCGGAAGCTGAATGTTGACGACATTCAGGCGATAAAAAAGATCTTCCCGGAAGTTTCCGGCTTCGACTTCTTTTTTCAAATCCCGGTTCGTGGCGGCGACAATGCGGATATCCAGATCTATCGGACGAATGCCGCCGACCCTGAAAATTCGCTTTTCCTGAATGACATGAAGGAGCTTCACCTGCATGGAGTGCGGCATTTCGCCGATTTCATCCAGAAAAACCGTGCCGCCCGCACCCGATTCGATGAGTCCGATCTGCGCGGTCGAGGCCCCGGTAAACGCGCCTTTTTCATGTCCGAAAAGCTCGCTGCTGATGAGTTCCTCGGTAAATCCGCCGCAGTTAAACGATACAAAGAGAGAATCTTTCCGGTGACTCAATGCATGGATGGCGCGGGCCACAAGTTCCTTGCCGGTGCCGCTTCTTCCCTGAATCAGCACGTTGCAGTCCACGGCCGCCACTTTCCGCGTTAATGCAAAAACTTCCTGCATGGCGGTACTGGCGCCCACAATGCTGGATATGGAATCTCTCTGGGCAATGGCCTCCCGGAGACTTCTGTTTTCGGACTGGAGCCGGATTTTTTCGACGGCATTTTTGGCAAGCAGCCGGATTTGATCCAGCTTGAACGGCTTGACACTGTAATGATAAGCGCCTTTTTTGATGGCTTCAATGGCGGAATCGATGGAACTGTAACCGGTAATGACTATGACTTCCGTATCCGGGCTCATTTTTTTAACCCGTTCCAGCACCGTCATGCCATCTGCGTCCGGCATTTTCAGATCCGTGAAAACCAGATGAAATCCCTTGCTGGCCATTTGCTGGAAAAAAGCTTCGACCGAGGTGAATGCTTCGACATCGAAGTGGCAGTCGCACGCGTCTTCCCCTGCCTTTTCCAGGGCGGTCTTGAGGCGGCTTCCGACAATCCGTTCATCATCGATAACTGCAATGCGAATGTTCATAAGACTTGCCCGCTCCTGTCCGGAACCGGCAGATAAACCGAAAATGTCGTACCGCTATTCACCTGGCTTTGCACTTCTACATATCCTCCGTGCTTTTTGACCAGGGCGTATGATACGGCCAGGCCCAGTCCCGTCCCCCGGCCAACCGCCTTTGTCGTATAAAACGGCTCAAAAATATGCTCCAGATCTTCCGGCTTGATGCCGATTCCCGTATCCTTAACAGTGATTTTTACATACCGTTCAGGCGTACAGGATGCGTTGACCAATATGGTTCCGCCTCCTGGCATTGCCTGGATGGCGTTAATGAAAAGATTTAAGAAAACCTGCTCCAGATTGCGAAAATTGCCTTGAACGCTGGGGATATCCGGTGTTATGGCGGTCTCCACCACAATCCCGGAAAGCATGGTCTGGTTTTTGACGAGCTTGAGCGCTTTTTGAATCACTTCCTTTACGTCCAGTTCCGTAAATGAAGGCATCTCGTTTCGCGAAAAATCCAATAGATTTTTGATGATATCCCCGGCCCGTTCCGCCTGGCTCAGGATATCCGAAAGCAATTCCTTTGCTTCCGGTTCGGGAAGCGTGTTGTAATCTTCCAGGATCGATTCCGCGGTCAGATAGATATTGTTGATCGGGTTGTTCAATTCATGGGCAATGCCGGCGGTGAATGTACCGATGGCCGCGATTTTCCGGGACTGAACCAGTTGCTCCTGTTTGGTTTCCAATTCTCCCGCCATATGGTTAAATGCATAAATCAGCATGGAAATCTCATCCCTGGCGTTTTCTTCATATTGGATGGGGCTGAGGTCTCCCAGTGCAACCCGGTCGATGGTGCGGCGAACCAGAGCAAGGGGTTTGAGGATTCTGTTAAACAGTAATTGCGCAATCAACATGGAAAGCACGACAAAAATCGCCAGAAATATTAACGGCAGGCCCAGGATTCCTGCAAGCGCCAGATGGATTCTTTGACGCTTGAGTGAAAGCAGTTTTTCAGCAAAGTCGCCGATGGCCTTTCCCTTCAACCGGATCAATTCATCCTGTTTTTCGCTGACAACGCTGTCCTGCCGGGACACAAACATTTCGATCACGGATTTGTAATCACTCAAGTCCAGTTGAAACCGCTGATATTCCTTGCCGACCACCCGCTCGATATCTTTACTCATATTCGTCGAAATCTCGATGGCTTTATTGATATAGACGAGATTTTCATCCAGACTGCGCCGGTCGTGATAAAAAAGAAAATTCTTTTCATACCGCCGCGCTTCCAGAATATTGTTGAACATATCCTCAAAATATTCGCTGACCGTAACTTTCTGCTCAATGGTCACAATACTCCACCAGTCAAAAATCGTCAGCGCAACCACGCTTGTCAGAAAAATCGCAAAAACCGTGATGATTTTCGCCCGGATTGTCATGGATTTCAATTGAAACACCCCCCTTAAAAAGCAGGTTGAAGGCAGAACCCCTTTTTCCTATTCGAAGACCCGCTCAACGATGGATTTGATATCATCCGCCAGCACCACTTCCAGGCCTTCACAGGATTCGGGCTCAAGGTTGTTCACATCCACGGCGTTTCGTTTGGGAAAAATGACCACCTTGATGCCGGCCCGCTGGGCTGCCAGAATTTTTTCACGAACCCCGCTGATCGGAAGAATCCGACCGTTCAGCGTCAGCTCTCCGGTCATGGCCACATCTCTGCGGGCCGGTCTTTGCGTCAGCAGCGAAATCAGCGCCAGCGCAATGGTAATTCCGGCGGAAGGGCCGTCTTTGGGAATGGCGCTGCAGGGAAAATGAATATGAATATCGGCGTCTTTAAAGAAATCCGGCTGAATCCCGAAAAAATCCCCATGGCTTCGCAGGAAGCTAAGCGCCGTCTGGGCCGATTCCTGAAGGACATTTCCCAGGGACCCGGTTAAAATCAGTTGCTGGCTTCCTTTCATCTTGGTCGCTTCAACGAAGATGATTTCCCCGCCCAGTTCTGACCACACCAGCCCGGTTGTCACTCCCACCTGATTCTCGGTTTCAGCCATTTCATGCGCATATTTGCGCGGCCCCAGAAGCTGTTCGATCAGGCTGTCTTCTACGTTCACCACACAAGTGTTGTCCGGATTATCCAGGCAAATCCGGGCCAGTTTCCGGCACACATTGGCGAATTCGCGCTCAAGGTTGCGAAGACCCGCCTCCTGGGTGTAATCGCGGATAATCCGGGTGATGGCAGCCTCTGAAAATACCAGCCGATCGTGAGACAATCCATGATTTCTGAGCTGTCTGGGAATGATGTGGTTTTTGGCAATGGCCTGCTTTTCTTTTTCAGTATACCCGGTGAACTGGATAATCTCGAGCCGGTCCAGCAAAGGCGCCGGAATTTTCTCCACCATGTTGGCGGTTGCGATAAACATCACCGAGGACAGATCGAACGGAATATCCACGTAATGATCCATGAATTGCGCGTTCTGCTCCGGATCCAGGATCTCGAGCAGAACGGAGGCCGGATCTCCCCTGAAGTCCTGGCCGATTTTGTCCAGCTCATCCAGCATGAAAACCGGGTTTTTGACGCCGACTCTCTTGATTTCGCTGATAATGCGGCCTGCCATGGCTCCGACATAGGTGCGCCGGTGGCCCCTCAGCTCCGCTTCATCCCGGAAGCCGGCCAGCGACAGCCGGATGAATTTACGCTCCAGGGCCTCTGCAATGGCTTTTCCGATGGACGTTTTGCCGGTTCCCGGAGGACCTGCAAAACACAGAATCGGGCTTCGGGTCATGAGTTTGTGCTTTTTCTTTTCGAGAATCTGGCGGACGGTCGCCCGCAGTTCATCCAGGTTGATCGGCTTGGGCAGATAATGGGCCGCACCTTTTTTCAGTGCGTCCACAGCCGAGCTGACCGTGGCAAAGCCGGTAATCATCACGATATCGGTATGCGGGGATACGCGCTTTACGGATTCCACGAGCTGCATGCCGTCCATTTTTTCCATTTTCAAATCCGTAAGGATCAGATCGAATTCATTGGCCATGACTTTTTCCAGCGCATCCGCGCCATTGACCGCAGTCGTTACATGATAGCCTTCTTTTTTTAAAATGTATTCCAGATTGGTGCGGGCAATGTCTTCATCGTCCACGACCAGCACATGAAACGAACGGATATTGAAAAGAATTCTCACGGCAAGAAATTCCAGTATCCGGTCTTTGACTTGCGCCAGTCCGTAATGCTGGGATGTGAATATTTCTTCGGCACGCTTGATATCCAGATTATCGTCCGTGGCTTGAGTCCAGGGCAGGGAAATCAGAAATTCGATATAACTCAGTCCGATACCGTATTCCGGAATCGACGGATCGGTTTTATCCAGGCGATCCAGTTCTTTCAATGCAATCCAGGCAATATTCTCTGGCAGTTGTTTTTTTATTGAAGCACGAAGCTGGGCCAGATCCGATTCCGGAGTGATAGGTTCGTCTTCTGGTTTTTCAAATTTCTTGAAAAAAATCATTCCGCTCCCCTTTCGTTGCATATTGAAACAAGGTCTGTTTTTTTGTAACAGAATATAACATTTTGATTATATGGTAAATATAAGTTTCTCTGAAAAAACGTTACATATTGCAACATCTATCATGTTTGCGAATATCAGGCAAAATATATTTATAATACATTATTTCAAGATGTTAACTTCATATGGATCTTTTGGCACCATTCTTGAATTAGCCAATCATCAAAGATCCGATGCCATCACAGACTATCTTTAACAGATCAAATCGGAAATAATCAAATGTTATCCTATCGAGGCAATGAGACAGTGGAAACAGAACAGCGTAAAATCCTGGTGATTGGAAAATCCGACAGTTTCAATGACGCCCTTTCCGGATATGCCATTCAACTGGCGCAGCGCCTGAAAAATGACCTTTTTGTCGTCAGCGTCATGCCACAGGGCGCTGGCTCTGCTTCCGGTGTATCCGTAACCGTCGCTGACCATTACCGTCAAGCCCTGGAAACTCTCCATAGCTTCAAACAGAAAGCCGCCGGCAAGGGTGTCCATTGTGATCATGCCATTCAGTACGGAGAAATCGCGGCAGTGGCGGATGACGTCATGCATACGGTCAGGCGGATTGAGTTTGTCGTGACGGATTCTGAACATACCAAAACACAACTATCGGAAGATGTGACCATACCGGTCTTCAGTTTATCAACAAATCAGCTTCATCCGGAGGGAAAACCTATGACCAGAGAAACCAAGCAGCAGCGAAATACTGAAGTAAAAAAAACAATCGGTTACGGACTGATTACAGCGGCCCTTTATGGTGCTGTGTTCTGGAATGCGGATACGGTCATGAGCTATTTTACCAAAGGCGGATTTTATGCCGCGTTGCCGGTAGCGACCGTTTTTGTTTTTTCATTCGCACACGGGTCTTTTGCCAGCAATTTATGGTCCCTGATGGGGATCAAACCCATGAAAAAAGACGCGCTGCAGCCTTCGGCCGGCAAAACCGTCACCCAGACCAAAAAAATCCAAAAAAGACCGCGCGCCTATGCCTATATCAACCCGTTTCATAAAATCTGATTTTATAACATGTTGACTTAATATTTAAAACCTGAAATCCAAAGCTTGATTATTTCATAAAATCTATCAACAGATTTCAATACACGCACAAGGAGTGATCTGATGAACTTAGACGCCATTCAATTTATCGATCTGACTGTTGTTAACATTTCGTTTCTGTTTTTTGTCGGTTTCATCGGCGGTCTGGTCAGCGGTTTTATCGGTTCCGGCGGGGCATTTGTCCTGACCCCCGGCATGATGAGCCTGGGGGTGCCCGGCACTGTCGCCGTGGCCAGCAACATGTGCCACAAATTCCCGAAAGCCATGATCGGGGCTTTCAAACGCTATAAATACGGCCAGGTGGATATCAAACTGGGGCTGTACATGGCGGCATCCGCCGGAGTCGGTGTTCAGATCGGCATCAAAATCCAGCAAATGATTCTGGAAAAATGGGGTCAGGTCGGATCGAATCTCTATGTCAGCCTGTCTTTTGTGGCCATCCTGGTCATTGTCGGCGGGTATGTGTTTTACGACGCTATAAAATCATCCTCCGGGGACGGAAAGGAAAAGACGTCTTCCATCGCCAAAAGACTTCAGGCCATCAATCTGCCGCCCATGATTCATTTCAAACGCGCCAATTTAACCATATCCTTGTGGTTTACGATTCCGGTGGGTCTTGCAACCGGCATGCTGGCGGCCACCATTGCCGTGGGCGGATTCATCGGCGTACCCGGCATGATCTATATCGTCGGCGTATCCAGCATTATCGCCTCGGCCACCGAACTGGTCATCGCCTTTGTGATGGGACTGGCGGGATCCATCAACTGGGCCATGCACGGCATGGTCGACATCCGGCTCGTTCTGATCATTCTGGGCGGCTCGCTTTTCGGGGTTCAACTGGGCGCCATCGGCACGACGTATGTCAAAGAAAGCATGATCAAAATCGTGATGAGCGTATTGATGCTGATGGTGGCGGTAAGCCGGCTCCTTGCCCTTCCCAAATATCTTGTTGAATTGAAAGTTCTGTCGTACGAAGCCTCAACCGTTCAAATCTTAGACCGGGTCAGCTTCATCACCATGTGCCTGGCCTTGCTTACCGGCGCCGCCATTATTCTGGTCAGCATGTGGAAAGGACGGAAGCCGGCCGTTTCGCTGGAGGCAAGTTTCAGCAACGCTTGAAATTTTCCGTCTGAAGGTATATAGTCGTTGAGACAGAAGGTTTTTGCATAGCCGCTGGTTCCCATGCTGAAATTCGGGAACCAGCGGCTTGTTTTTATTCACTTCAATACAAAGGTCTTGTTTTTATGTCCATTATTACTATTTCACGCGGTTCTTACAGCAGAGGAAAGGAAGTAGCCGAAGGGGTTGCCCGGAGGCTGGGGTATGACTGTTTGTCCAGAGATATTCTTCTGGATACTTCCGAACAGTTCAACATCCCGGAAATCAAGCTGGAAAGAGCCATTCACGATGCCCCGTCCATTCTGGACCGTTTCGGCGGCGGAAAAGAACGTTATATGGCCTTGATTCGAACCGCATTTCTCAATGTCATGCGGGAAGACAACCTGGTGTATCACGGCCTGGCCGGACATTTTTTTCTTCAGGGAGTATCCCATGTTCTGAAGGTTCGGATCATTTCCGATATCGAGGACCGGGTAAAGCTGGAAATGCAGCGGAAAAACATCTCTGAAAAAGAAGCCCGCCGATTGCTGATCAAGGACGATGAAGAGCGAAATAAATGGGCTCAGTTTCTTTACGGCATCAATACAACGAATTCGCAGCTCTATGATCTGGTTATCCGTATCCGGAAAATTTCCGTGGAAGATGCTGTGGATATCATCTGCCACACCGCGACCAAGCAGCAGTTTCAGACAACTCCGGAATCACAGCAGGCATTGGAAAACCTGGCGCTCAGCGCGGAAGTCAAAGCCGCGCTGATTGAATTGAATCCCGCGGTTGAAGTGTGCGCGGAAAACGGTATCGTTCATATCAAGGCCAAAATCGCCGAAACACTCCAGCAGGAGATGGAAAATTCCCTGAAGAGTCACGCCTGGGCGGTCCGCGGCGTCAAAGAAGTCCGCATCGGAATTTCGCCCATTTCATTTTATGAGGACTGATTTTTGCATTCAATCGACGGCCGCCTCGCCTGCTTCTATCCGCTTCGTCTTTAATGCAGTTTGAACTGATCGTTCTTCTCACAAATTTTCCATTCAAATTATCTGCATTTTATTGGGGATGTGCCCTTTAAGCAAGGGCGCATCCCCTTTTTTGCTTCAGCGTCAGTAGATCGTTCTTTCAGCTTTGAGCTTGCCGTTTCTGCGGCTGCCTCAAATTCTATTTGACATCTATCGACCGAACGTTCAAATATATCCTTGATCATATTCTGAACTTTTTCCCCTGTTTCACGGATGCAAATCTCAGGGGGTGTATTCTTTATGCTGTTATTTTTTTATTTATTTTTGGAGGAATTTCATGTCTGAAAAACGCATTCACAACTTTAACGCCGGGCCTGCGGCCCTTCCCTTGCCGGTGCTGCAGGAAATCCAGGAATCATTTCTGAATTTCAAGGACTCCGGCATGTCCATTACCGAAGTCAGCCACCGGTCCAAATGGTTTGATGATGTCATCAATGACGCGATTGTCAGAATCCGCAGATTGCTGAAGCTGGATGACTCATATCAGGTTTTGTTTCTTCAGGGCGGCGCCAGCCTTCAGTTTGCCATGATCCCGATGAACTGCCTGGCAGATGGCGATTCCGCCGATTATGTAAACACCGGCACCTGGTCTACCAAGGCCATTCAGGAAGCCCAGCTTCTGGGAAAAAACATCCAGGTTGTCGCCTCTTCCGAAGATCGCGGGTTTTGCTACATTCCGGAGAAAATCGCTTTCAGCCCCAAGGCAGCCTATGTGCATATCACTTCCAACAATACCATTAAAGGCACCCAGTGGGCGGCCTATCCCGATGTCAAAGGCAGCCCGCTGGTTGCGGACATGTCTTCGGACTTCATGAGCAGGCCATTGGATATCAAACCGTTTGGCCTGGTCTATGCCGGCGCCCAGAAAAACATCGGCCCGGCCGGGGTATGCGTGGTCATCATCCGGGATGATATGCTCAAACGCACACCGCCTAAAAACATTCCTACGATGCTGAAATACACCACCCATGCATCCAAAAATTCCATGTACAACACACCGCCGTGTTTCGGGGTCTATACCATTCAGCTTGTTATGAAATGGCTGGAAGAAACCATCGGCGGCCTGGAAGCCATGGATGCCGTCAACCGGAAAAAAGCCGGTTGTCTTTATGATCTGATGGACAAAAGTCAATTTTATAAAGGAACCGCCGATCCTTCCAGCAGATCCCTGATGAATGTGACCTTCCGCCTGCCTTCAGAAGACCTTGAAAAGCAATTTGTCCAGGAAGCTCTGACCAATGACTTCGGCGGACTGAAGGGGCACCGTTCGGTCGGCGGATGCAGGGCATCCATTTACAATGCGACAACGCTCGCCTCGGTGCAGGCGCTGGCGGATTTCATGATCGCTTTTGAACGGAAAAACGGATAGACTTGCCATTCAGATCACGCTGATGGCGTGATCTGATTACCCGTTTCCGTTTTTTTTTTTGAAAGACCGGCTGAACGTGATGATACGTTTCTACAGCCGGTTCAAAACGTATTTTTATGGAATACAATCTGTTTTATTAAACATAACGAAACATGAATATCAAGGAAAGGAGGATTATCCATGGATCAAATTCTCAGGATCAACATGAGCGCAGAAAATGGCCCGGCAATCCGGATTGAACCCGCGGGAGACTATGCCGGTCTGGGCGGACGCGCCATGACATCTGCGGTTGTCGCCAAGGAAGTGCCACCCCTGTGTCACCCCTTAGGCGAGGATAACAAGCTGGTGATCGCACCGGGAATGCTGAGCGGATCGGCTGGCGCCATGACCGGCCGGCTATCTGTTGGATGCAAAAGTCCTTTGACCGGCGGGATCAAGGAGGCCAATTCCGGGGGTCAGGGAGCTCAGGTGCTGGCAAAGCTCGGTTATGCCGCCATCATTCTGGAAGGAAAACCCAAGGATGACACGCTGTACAAAGTATTCATCAACAAGGACGGGGTGAAGATCTCTCCGGATAACAGCTTAAAGATGCTGGGTAATTATGCGCTGGTGGATAAGATCAAGGCCGAATACGGAGACAAGGTGGCCTGCATCTCCATCGGACAGGCCGGGGAGATGAAAATGGCCGCTGCAACGGTTGCAATTACGGACATGGAACAGCGGCCCACCCGCCATGCGGGACGCGTCGGCGTCGGCGCGGTCATGGGATCCAAACAGGTCAAGGTCATTGTTCTGGATGATTCGGACATGCCCATGCGCAGCCCGAAAGATCCTGATAAATTCAAAGAGGCCAACAAGAACTTCGTTCAGGGTCTGCGAAAACATCCGGTTACCGGAGAAGGCCTTCCCACCTATGGCACCAATGTTCTCACCAACGTGATCAATGAAGCAGGCGGATATCCGACGCATAATTTCAAGGAAGGACAATTTGCCGGAGCTGCCAAAATCAGCGGCGAAGCCCTGGCCGATCTTGAAAAAGCCAGGGGCAGCAACCCAACGCACGGCTGTCACAAAGGCTGCGTGATCCGCTGCTCCGGAACTTTTGTGGATAAGGATGGGAATTTTCTGACCAAACAGCCGGAATATGAAACGGTCTGGGCGCATGGCGGCAATTGCGGTATCGACGATATTGATGCCATCGCCTTGATGGATCGCCTGGATGACGACTACGGCATCGATACCATCGAGATGGGGGCAACGATCGCTGTGGCCATGGATGCGGGGATTGCAAAATTCGGAGATGCCGGAGCCGCCATCAACCTGATCAAGGAAGTGGGCAAGGGCACCCATCTGGGACGCATTCTGGGAAACGGTGCCGGTTTGACCGGAAAGGTCTTCGGTATTGAAAGGGTGCCGGTCGTTAAAAACCAGTCCATGCCGGCCTACGATCCCCGGGCTCTCCAGGGAATGGGCGTGACTTACGCCACCACCACCATGGGCGCGGATCATACCGCGGGATATGCGGTAACGGCCAATGTTCTGGGCGTCGGCGGAAATGTCAATGCCTTGAAACCTGAAGGCCAGGTTGAACTGTCCCGAAACCTTCAGATTGCCACCGCCGCCATCGACGCCTCCGGCATGTGCCTGTTTATCGCCTTTGCCATTCTGGATCAGCCCGACACGTTTCAGTCGTTGGTGGACATGCTAAGCGCCTTTACCGGTCAGAATCTTACCGGTGATGATGTGGTAGCTCTGGGCAAATCCATTTTGACAAACGAAAGGGATTTTAATGCCAGGGCCGGCTTCACCAGCAAGGATGACCGGCTTCCGGAAGATTTCAAGAAAGAATCCCTGGCGCCGCATAACGTCACCTTCCAGGTCAAAGACGAAGAACTGGACCAGGTATTCAACTGGTAAGGGACCCGGAAGATCTCGATAGATCTTTTACAAGAGACAGGCCGGCTCGGTTTTCAAAA
>AMWB02166467.1_pt1 | contig 16776 bp, 19 predicted proteins | sample 200311 | NCBI WGS metagenome assembly AMWB02 (sample SAMN02737377, study PRJNA173069) | bioreactor metagenome | biome: anode biofilm in microbial fuel cells | place: USA: California | collected 2010-12-16 | reverse complement strand
GTACCCCGCAGCCTCCAGGGCCTCGGCCGTGTCCGCTGTCGGAGACAGCAGCGCCTGGAGCGCGCCTCGCAGCTGTGTGGAGACCTCGGCCGCCCCGCCCGTCACGCCGGTGAAGGTGGCCATGATCGCGAAGAGCTCTTCTTGACTGCCCCCGAGCTCGTACATGAGCGGCGTGACCCGGCCCACGCTCTCGGACAGTTCCGGGAAGGTCGTCTGTCCCAGCCTCACTGTCAACAGGGCCAGGTCGGAGGCCTTCTGCACGGCCTCTTGCGACGTGTCCCCGTAGGCCTTTGTGACCGCGCTCGTCAGATTGATCGCGTCGGTGGTGGCGGCCAGACCGCCGACCGCGGCTCGCGCGTTGATCTCCAGGATCTTGGTCGTGTCCGCCGTATCGCCGAACGCCGAGATGACCTGATACAGGCCTCCCGCCATGTCCGAGGTTGACTTGCCAGTCTCGACACCCAGCTCCTGGACCTCGCCCTTGAGCTCGGCTATGCGATCGGCTTGGTCCGGGATCAGCGTGGCCACGTTCGCCATCGCCGCGTTGAACTCCTGGGAGTACTTCGACGCAGCGACGCCGGCAGCGAGCAGCGGCACGGTGACGCCCAGGGTGAGCGAGCGCCCGGCCGTGGTCATGCCCGCGCCCCACACCTGCATCTTGTCGCCGGAGCGCATGAACGCGCCGGCCATGGTGTCGGAGTTCTTGACCGCCTGACGCTCGAGCGCGTCGAGGCGCTTGGATGCCTGGTCGAACGCGCGCGGGTCGAAGTCCCCGGCTATGCGGATCGTCACGCTCATCTAGGCTCCACCGCCCGGCCGGTCGACATAGGCCTGCAGCGCACGGTCGACCGCGGCCGAGATCGCGCCTTCGATGCCGGGCAGCTCCTCGTCTACCGCGCGGAACATCGCACGGTTGGGCGAGCCTGGCAGGTTGAGCGTGCGGGTGTAGGCCCGGACCTTGTGCCCCGCGCGGGTATGCTGACGTACCGTTGCCAGCGCCCCGGGGTGCGCGAAGTCGAACACGCCGGCGGCTGGGTGGGGGTTGGACAGCGCGATGCCACTGCGCCCGCCGGAGATCCGCATGCGCGAGGCGAAGCTGTCGAGCCCGTGTCCCCGGGCGTTTGACTCGGCCTTGCGCTTGACCGGGTCGCCAGACGCGCGCAGCTCGGCGGCCAGTATCTTCGGAACGTCGTCGAGCGCCACGACCGACATGACGCGCGAGAGCTCCTTCAGACCGGTGACCTGGATGACGACGCGTCCGGGCGCCATCTGCATGAGCCCCGTGCGCGCCATCGTCTCACCGCCTTCTCCCGCTCATCCGCCTGGCCAGCGCCGCTAGCCTGTTCGCTCTGCCTGTCTCGCCACCGAAGGCGGGGGTCTCGCTTGTCCGGCCCATGTCCCGCACGAACTCGTCGAACAGCTCTGGCCAGAAGCGGTCGACCCCCAGCAGGTCGAGCAGGTGCCCCACCGGCTGGCCGTAGGTGACCGCGACCCGGGCTACGAGCTCGGCATCGCGGTCAGCACTTCCCCCTCCGCCTCATCCGCCTCGGCGTGCATGCGCTCCGCCGTCTCGGCGGTGATCTCGCCGGTGGCGAGCAGCTGATCGATGAGCTCGTGAGTGAATTGGACGTTGATCTCGGCGACCGCGTCGCACCAGTCGAGGAACGCCTCGTCGAGCACGTCGGCCGCCCCGGCTACTCGCGCCTCGGCACCGGTGCGCTGCAACGCGTTCCACGTCGCCCGGGCGGTGACCTCGTCATCGCCCGCGTAGGATCCGCGCAGGTCCCGCTTCGCACGGATCTTGTCCCCACTGGAGAGCGCAACCGTGACGGTGCCGCGCCCTTCCTCGAGGTAGCTGACTTTCACTCGCGTGCCTGCCATGTCGGTCCCCTTCTTCTGTCTCGCGGTTATGAGGCCAGCTCGGCCGGGTACTCGGCCACGCCGTTGACGAGCGTGGTGGTGATCGGTGTGGATCCGCCGCTCGGGATGTAGAGCCCGCCCTTGAGCACGAGCTCCACGGGTCCGCCCTTGGGGTCGGCCTCGGGGTCCTCGGCCTGGAACGCGACGCGGCTGCCTGCGAACGTGAGAGAGTTGGTGCCCAGCACGAACGCGGTGGAGAACGAGCCGTAGACCACGGTGCCGCTCGGGGTGGTACCGGTGGGCGTGCCGGTCAGGATCGCGCGCTGGTCGGCCAGCGACGCTGCCCGGACCTTGAGCTCGATCTCGGCCTTGAGAGCCGCCTCGTGTACGTCGTCGGGCACGACCGTGCCGGAGATGATGTCGCCGGCCACCGGGCGCTTGAAGGTGATGGTGCCGCCGAGCAGCTTGGCCGCTGCCAGCGTCGAGCCGTCGACGTCGTACTGGAAGGTGCCGCCCAGCGGAGTGAAGTACGGGTCGAGCGCCTCGGTGACGACCGGCGTGATCGTGGCGGGGAACGTCGGAGTGCAGCCCGCCCAGGTCTGGTTGACCTTGAGCGGCTTGTTGCCGTCCCAGGAGAACGCGAGCTCGTCGAGCTTGCACGCCGCGACCTTGCGCAGCTCGGTGTCAAGCTTGCCGAACAGCGTGAAGTACGGGACGCTGTCGCCCAGCGTGAAGACGTGGGCGTAGGCGGGCCCGCCGGAGGACTGGACATTGCCCAGGATCGCGAGCAGCGCAAGGCCGATCGACTTGGGCCAGGCGCGTGCGGTGAAGTCCGCGCCGGCGGCGATCGACTCGCGGAACTCGCCGGTGCCTGCGGCCAGGCCGGTCGTGATCTCGTCTTCGGACTGCTCGATCGAGAGCGGAATGAGCTTGCCGCCCTCTACGCCGTGCCAGTAACGCGGCTCATCTGCGGCTGTGGCCTTGTCCGGCTGCCGGGCATAGCCGACCGCGGAGAGTGCAGTGTTCATCGTTTGGCCCTCTTTCGGTTGATCGGAACGGCGACGCCATCAGCGACCAGCTGCTGGAGCAGGGTGGGGTGGATCTCGGAGGCAGCGGTAGGACCCTCGCCGTGGTCGTAGACGATCTCCTCGCCGCCGACGTGCAAGATGCCCCAGACGCGCCTGGTGATGTCGTACATGCGGTCCATGCCGCAAGCGTGCGTTACGTGTCTCTCACACGTAGGCGGAGATCTGGAGCGTGATCAGCGCACCGACCTCCCGGGTCTGCTCGTCGAGCAGACCCTCGTCCCACTTAGTGGAGAGAACCACGGCTTGGAGCACCTCGTCGTCGAGCGTGAAGTCGCCGGCGAGCGCGTCTTCGACCACGTTGACGAGCTCGAGGTTGCGCTCGAGCACCTCGGCGTAGTCGGTGGTGGTCTTGGAATTGAGCACCTGGACCTTCACCGTGATCGTGTCATCGCGCTCGTCGAGCCCGCTGATGGTGTACTCGCTCTGGATCTCCGGATCCCCAACGATCCATATGTGCTCTTCTTGCGGCCCGCCCACCGGGTAGCCTGCGTCGACCTTCACGCCGGGGGCGTCGGTCACTGCCTGTGCCACGAGCTGGGCCTTGAGCTGGTCGAGTACCGCCTTGAGGTTGGTCTTCATGTCCTCACCCGATGAAGGGCAGCTTGCGCCCTGAGTCAGCGATCACGGCATCCACGTACGGGATCCCCGTACGCCCGCCCGGCGCCGGGATCGACAGACGGATGAAGCCCACGTCGGACTGCTCCACCGTCGCGCGGCTGCGCAGCACGCTGTCCGCGACGAAGTCGTGCGCGAGCATGATCGCGGCCTTCTTGACGTGGGGCAGCGGGACATCGTCCCCGTGCTCGTAGACGATCACGATCCGCGAGCCGACCGGCCAGTGGTCCTCGCGCTCCACGGTGCGGTCCCACACCACGAGCTCGGCGAGCTCGGTCTCGGTCAGATCCGTTCCGTCGATCGACACGGATGTGACCGATCGCAGCGCCGGCCAGTGCAGGCGGAGCTCGGCCGAGCCGTCGCCTCGCAGGGTCTCGGTCTGGGTGCGCGGCACGAAGGCCTTGGCGCACGCGGTGTCCTGCTCGAACGTCCCCTCGGCGCAGTCCCGCGCGTCAGAGAGCTTGGCGTCCGGGTACTTGGTCGCATCGCTGAAGGCCGTGTCCGACGCGCGCAACTCGGCCAGGGTGAAGTAGTGGCCACTGTCCCCTGTGATCTCGGTCAGCTCGAGCGTCACGGTATCACCACCGTCCTCGTGATCGCGGAATCGTCATCCTCTGCGTCGTAGTAACCGTCGAGCGTCACCACGAGCGTCCACGTCCCTACCGGTGCCAGGAGCGACCATGTGCCGTTAGCGGCCGCCGTGGTCATCCTCCGGGCATCGGTGTAGCCCGTGTCGGTGGCGAGGTACAGCGCGAGCTTGGAGCCGGGGGTGGCGATGCCCAGCGCCTCGCCTTCCGGGTCGATGTTGCCGTCCTCGTCCAGCTTCGTTGACTGGCTGATCAGCGTGTCGCCTTCCGCGCCCCCCCCTGCCTCGCTCACCGGCGCGTCCAGGTAGTCCAGGCGTGGATCGTCGGCCTGCACAGGTGTGCCGATGCCGTCCGCCAGCGCCTCCGTGAACCCTTGTGCGGTCATACCTGACTGTACTGCCGCAGCGGTATCGACAGCAGTGAGCGTGTCGAGGTCTGCTTGTGCGGCGTCTTGCTTGGCTTCCGTGGCAAGGCCAGCAACAGCGTTCGTGACATCCGTGGCGGTCGCTATACCTGTCAGGTCGACGTCTGCGGCGATGTCCTCGGTAACAGCAGTGGTGGTATCGACTAGCGTCACGTGAGCCACGATGTCCGTTGCGGGATCGAAGTCGTGCAGGGCCGCTACGGTGGCCTCGAGCGCCAGGGGAGACACGGCGGAATCCAGCTCTGCCTTCGTGGGAGCGTCGTAGTCGGTGAGCGCCGTGTCACAAGCGGCGTTCACGTCTGCGTCGGTCGGGAGCGCGGCGATGTCAGCAGCTATCGAAGCCCCGTCAGGAGCACCGATGCGGGTGTAGGTGTCGGCTTCGAGGTTCGCCACGACCTCATACGCGAAGTGGTACGGTCGGCAACCCGCTTTCGTGACTGTGCCCATCACAGGGCCGTCGGTGTCGTTGAACGCGAGCGGGATCGTGAGCCAGTACAGGCCGGGGTTGTTGGTCGCATCCGGTTCGAGCCAGCTTGTCCCCGCCACGCTTGCGGTGTCGGCCCCGTTCTTGCCCGCGTAGACCGTCGGGCCGGTGATGCCCGTCTCGTAGGTCATATTGTCGGTCGCGTCCACGAGCACGACGGGAACTTGTGCAGCGGTGCCGTTCTTGAATTCCATCAGCAGAACGCTCCCATCGCTTCGTTGATGTGACCATTGATGAGGCGGAAGGGGACCGCTGTAGTCGGCGGCACTTCCGGGTCATATGCCGCAGCAACGGCCAATGCGACCTCGTAATACCCGTCCGTGTTGAGATGCACATCGTCTTGCGCGTATGCGGCATCGAGCGTGTTTCCGCCTGGGGTTGCTGCTACCGCGTCGTGCGTGAACGCAACCTTCTTGCCTAGCGTCTGAATCCACGCGTTGTAGACGTGCTTCACGTAGTTCTGGGCACTGGTGAAGCTGTTGTGGGGGGTAATCTGGCACAGGATGATCTCGGCCCCCGCCGCTTCCACGGCAGTTATGATGCTCTGGCAAGCGGCCTTCAGTTGACTGTCGGAGTAGCCGCCGTAGATGTCGTTAAGTCCACCCATCAGGTAGACCTTCGTCGGGGCATAGGCCACAACGCGATCTGCCACTGCTGAAGCCATTTGATACAGGAATTCCGACCCGATGCCTTGATTAATGACCCACGCTTGCCCGTCTAGGCCAGAGAACTGCCTCGGCCAATCGTGATTGTCGAGCTGCCCAGAAGCCTGGCGGTAGGCATGATTCGGGTTCGGGTTCCACTTCGTGTGTCCGGCTGTGACCGAATCGCCTATAGCCAGACCCTCAAGTTCAGAATGCACAAAGTATCCGCACAGCATCGTGCTGGTGGTGCCGCTCACGTGCTCAACACGGGCCGTGGCGATAGCGGTGCCGCTGTAGTCCAACCAATCGGTTATCGGCTCGAAGTCCCCACCGCCAGACGCGGTGCCGTCACCTATGCTGCGCAAGAAGCGAATCTGGCTCGTCGTTTCGTTGACGAGCACGGTGTACCTGCGCCACTGCCCGACCGTGTACGCATCCGTCACGGCACTTGCCGCATCCGTGTCGCACGTCAGAGTCCCGGCATTTGCATTGAGTGATGCTATCGTAGAACCACCTGAATCGAGCAGGAGGAGCTGCCCTACACAACCTGACCCGAAGATCAGATCGGCCTGGAAGAACCACAGCGCCGCATCCACGTCAGCATAAGGGGTGAAATCGGCGTAGAGGCTACCCGCACCCGAGCGGTACAACCGCAGGTGCAAGTCATTGGTGAATGAGCTTGCTGATGTAACCGTCCCGCCAGTCTGCGTGAACGCCCATCCTGCTTCAGATGCAACCTCAAATTCAGAGCGAGACCAGCGGCCTGGCGGCGGAGCTGGCTCCTGCACCATCACCTGCACACCGACACGATATGCGGCTGTGGTGGTCGAGTAGCCTACTACGCCGGTGATGGTATCAATATCAGCGATCTCTTTAGTAGCGAACGCCATGTAGAAGTCACTCGCAGTGCTGCCTGCGTCTGAGTGCTCGGTGTACCCAGCAGGCACCGTGAACGCGCGGGCCGACGTGTACCAGCAAGATGGAAACAAGACCGACGTGGTGTTGCGCCGCGTGGTGGTAAGCGACGGGATTGATATCGAGGTTGACGAGGTAGCCGCATAGTAGACGGAACTCACGGACTGTATCGGGTCGGACGTATCGAAATCGCCATAGCACGCGTAGGCCGAAGCCCGCATCTTCGCAGCGGCGGCCCACGTCCACGTCCACGATGACGGCTCGGACGCGCCGAGAACCTTGTAGTAGAGCCACATGCCGTAGGCCGATGTCTCGGACGCTATCAAGTCCCATCCACTGGCAGGCGACGACGGGGCTATCGCAGCGCCACGCCGAATCTCGACGAACACCAAGTCGCCTTCAACCGCGCCCGCAGGCTTTGGGACCACCGCACTCGCCGACGACGCGGAATCGTAGGCAGCGGTCGCGCGATAGGTCAGCGTCGCCACTACTCACCACGTCCATTCGTCCGCACCATCCGGGCAATCCCGCGTAGGGACTCGGGGATGGTGTCGCTTTCGATCGCGCGGAGGTTCATCACGCCACCCGCTCACGCAAATCGAGCACGCCCCGCTTGCCGTCCTCACGGCTCACGGATCCATCAGGCTCGAACTCGAGGCGCATGCCGGGGATCGCATCGTGATGCGACATGTGGCAGTCGTGGCACAGAGGGGCCTGGTTCTCGAGGTCGTTCTTGTCCCCGCCCAGCGATCGCGGCACGATGTCGTGGTAGTCGATCAGGCTCGGATAGGTGAGGCGGACCTTGCCGCCGGCGGAATCGTCGAAGACGCGCGAATGGTACGGGGACCCGAAGGCTTTCCCACACCATGGAAGCGAGCAGTAGCTCTGTCCCTGTGCCTGCCTCATCCGGCCTCCCGGCCAAGAGCTACTTGGCGGACCGCTTCTTCGTGATCGCCTCGGCGATCTTCTTGTTCGTGTCGCAGCCCGTGATGTCGACGCCCTCTTCGGCCGCCGTCTCCACGAGCTCGCGCCGGTTCATCTTCGAGAGCGCCTTGCCGGCCTTGACCTCGGTCTCGGTTGTGCCATCGAGCGCGTGCTCGAGCGGGGCCGCGGCTGGCTGCGCCGGGTCCGCCGGCAGCTTCTTGCTCCCGCTCAGCTCGCGGTACTCCTCGACGGGCACGGCCGCGCCGGCCGGGTACGCCAGCTCCGTGATGCCTGTCGCCTGGTTGGTCTTGTAGAGCCGCTTGGGTGTGGTGACGGTCTGGCCCATGTCGGTCCCCTTCCTGCTCCGGATGATCGTGACGCCCATGGTGCGGTCCCTCCTGTCAATCGTGGTACGCGTGTCTCTACTGAGACGCTCGAGCGCGGCGTGGATCGCCTCCACCGCCCGCTCGGAGGCATGGCCGTCCAATGGCCCGTAGGCCGCCTCCACCGCCGCTGCGCGGGATGCCTGGCGCTGCGGCGTGTCGACGAGCGCCTCGGCTATGACCGCCTCGAGCTCGTCGGGATGGTTGACCTGGGCGCCGGGGACGTGACGCCAGAACCGTAACCCGTGGTCGACGTCGCGCCGGTAGAACGGCGGCGAGAGCACCACGACCGGGCGCCCCGTGGCGGCGAACTCGTAGAGCGTCGATGAGTTGTCAGCGATGTAGAGATCCGCCCGCGCCATGATCTGTGCGAAGCCGGAGACGTACTCGGCCCCGATCGAGGCGAACCACTCCTGCACTCCGCGCGGATCCCCGGGGTGCTTGTGCCCAAGGACCGTGTAACGCCCAGACGCGACGAGCCTCTCGATCGCCTCTTTGTCCCATGGCCACGCGCTGCGCGTCTCCGGGTGGGTGAGCTGGTCCCAGTGGTGCGAGATCGCGATAACGGGCCGCCTGTGCGCCCTGGGGGGCCTGGGCAGGCGGTCGAGCTTCGGGCAGCCCACGACCTCGACGCGATCGCCGAACCGCTCCAGATGCGCCGGCGCGTTGGCCGGTGTCGTCATCACCAGCTCGATACCCTCGTGGTCCGGCAGATGGCTGCGTCCCTCATAGGCCGGGCCCACGCCGTGCTCGAGGAAGAAGAGCGGCCGCGGGGGCAGGTAGCTGAACTCACAGCGTGACAGGATGAGCACCGGGGCTGTGCCCTGGGGCACCTGCTTGGCCACCGCCGGCAGGCCCAGCGAAAGCGCGTGATCCAAGACGCGATCGCTCACGCGGAACGTACCGCGCGTCCATCGCGGCAACGCGCGCCAGACTGGTGCGGCATGATCGATGTAGGGGATCCTCGAGCACCAGACGTCCAGTCTCACCGCAAGACACCGGCCAGGGCGGCAGGCGTCATCTTGGCATCGGCCCTAAGGTAGTAGCGGGCCATCTCGGCCTGCTCGGGGGACACCTCTTCGCGCCAGTCCAGACACAGCGCGCGCACGGGACTCACCACGTCGATCGCGCTCGGCGGTACGTGTCCTCCGGTCTTTCTCACGATCGCCTCGGGCTCGTCGCCGACGAACACCATGGGACGGCCGCAGGCCAGCGCGTAGATCGCGTGGGTGCCGAATACGTTGCTCGCGACGTAGCGGTGCCGTCCGATCATGTCGATGAGCCGGAAGAGGAAGTCGCGTTCCCTGTACGCCCCGGCAGAGACCGTGCCGATGCCTTCGGCAGCGAACACGGACCGCGTAGCCGGGGTGTCGTCATGCGGGTGTAGGCATACGGTGACCGGTCCGGGCATACCTTCGAGCAGACGGAACGTCGCGGCAATGTCGAATCGCACCTCGATACCTGGCGTGGAGTGCGCAAGGAAGAACAGGGTGCCCGCGCCCCGCGCCGACACAGGATGCAGGTCCAGCGCGTAGATGAACGGCGAGGCGCACGGGATCACCTGGTAGCCTCGTGAGGAGTACTCGGCGTCTCGGTACTCCGGATAGCTGAGCACGGGCAGATCCGGGACCTCGCGCTCTGAGCCGCAGACCCCCGGCCGGCAGTAGATGCCGTGCGGGATGATCACCGGCACTGGCCCCTCCGGGATCCGGGCGTACCTGCACAGCACGGACGAATGCCCGTAGCGGTCGTTGAAGCGCATCACAGGTCGTACACCTGTACCCACACAGCATCATCCACGAGCATCTGCCTGCATGGCTCACGGCCCACCATCGCAGACACCTCCTCCGGCGTGAAGTCGCGCAGGTGGTAGGGGTTGAACGTGACCGTCTCGAAACTTGGAAAGCTCACGATGAACCGCGATGCGCCGCTGCGGAGTACCGAGCAGACGAAGGCCTCCGGCTCCGGCAGGTGCTCGATCGTCTCCAGGCTCACGACCGTGTCAGGCCGCTCGCACGCAAGCGTCACGCCGAACGATATCGAGCACAGGTCGGCCACATGGAAGACTGGACCCTCTCCGTATTCGCTCCGAGCGAAGGCAACCGACTCGAGGTCGCGCTCATAGCCAGCAACGGCCGTGACCGCCGGGCACCTCGACAGGATCCAGGAGCCGTACCCACACCCGCTGGCCGCGTCAGCGACCCGCCCGCGCACGTAGTGGCGCGCCATCCTGTATCTCTGGACCGCTGAAAGCCTAGAGGCCAGCCGATCGAGCATGTGCGCGGTGTCCCGGTCGAACCGCTCGCGTTCCGGAACGTCGCTCTCCTGGAGTAGTCTGGCTAGGCGATGCACCGCTTCAAGTCCCCTGTCCTCGTGGCCGGGTAATCAAGAGGGCCGACCCCTGTAACCGGGTCGGCCCTCTGTCGGTAACTGGTGACGCAGGGTCCCCGCTGGCGGAACCTACGAGGCGGTGACGACCTCGCAGAACGCCTTGGGGGTGTTGGTCCCGAAGGCCGCCCGCATGGTCGACTTGATCGCCAGACGGTCGTAGCGGAAGTCGTCGCCATCCGTGTCGGTCATGTACGTGGCCACGCCGGAGCGGACCGCGAGCTCGGCCATGGAGAAGTCGCCGACGAGCGGGTTGCCCTTCGGGAACCCGACATGCACGACCGGGATCAGGCCCCACATCGTGCGGGGACCGGGCACCGTGGGACCGCCGTAGACGTAGCGGTTGTCGGTGTCCGAGACCTTGGTGAGCACCTCGGTCTCGTAGTCCTCGGGGTGGATACCGACCGCGGTGGGCTCGTACATGCCCTCGCTGCCCACGCGGACCTTGGTGATGGCCTTGTGGATCGCGTCGGCGAAGCTGTCCGTACCCTTGGTCTGCGAGAGCAGGCCGGTCCAGTTGAGCAGACCGAGCAGGTCCTCGCCCGTGCCGCCACCGCTGATGACCTGGGTCTGCAGCCGGCGGCGCACACCGTAGAGCATGCGGCTGTCGATGTAGCCCACGAGGCGCGGGACGTCGCCGGCCATCTCGACCGTGATCTTGATGTAGTGCCCGATCTTGACGACCTGGAGCGTCTTCTTCTCGAAGGCGATCGTGGACTCGGGCAGCTCGGTGTTGTCCGCCGTCTCGGCGGCCGCGCTGGTCCACGTCTTCTCGAGCATGAAGTCGACCGAGTCACGGTCGGTGCCCGTGACGGTGATCAGGTCGAGAATGGACAGGTCCGCGAGAGGCAGCGGGATGATGCCCGTACGGGTCTCGGGAACGAGCAGCGGGCCGGCGGAGCCGGCGTCACTTGTGACCACGTTCTTGATCATGGCGATCGCGTGGTCGCGGTTGAGCACCTCGACGGGCTGCATGTTGCCGACCCGGAAACCGTGCTCGAAGTTGCCCTGATCCTTCAGGGCCTTGTACTGCTCGGACTCGGCGAACATCTGGCCGGGGGTCTGGTTGACCGTGCCCAGCACGCGCTGCACGCCATCAAGCTGGGCAGCCGGCGCGGGGGCCTCGCCCATGTCCTCGAGGAGACGCTTGTGGTGCGCATCGAGAGCGGATACCTCGTCGCGCAGCCCGTCGTACTCCTTGCCGGCCTCCTCGTACTTCGCGATGAAATCCGCGCTCGTCAGAGTACCCTCCTTGAGCGCGTCGTCCGACATCTTGTGGTTGCGGGCCTTGAGCTCCGCGGCCTTCGCGCGCATGGCCTCGAGCTCGGCGCCGACCGCGCGCACCGCGGTTGCGTCTGCTTTCATGATGCCTCCTCGATCACTCGAACCGGGCGCGCAGGATCTGCGCAACTGCTTCCATGTCGATCGTGCCTTGCGTGTCTCTCGTGGCGTCAGGCACTTCGAGCTCGGCGAGAGCGCGCGCCATCTCAGGGGTGAGCGTGAGGGTGATCGTGGTGGCCGCCGGCGGTACGGCCGCAGCCGCTTCATCGGCGAGTTCGGGCGGGACGTGCTTGTAGCCAAGCGCCTTGTAGTCGAAGCAGGCGGCGATCTTCAACTCTTCGGTGATCTCGTCGACAAGCCCGGCCGCGAGCGCCTCATCGGCGGTGAACCACGTCTCCGCGTCCATGAGCGCCCGGACCTCACTGGCGTCCTTCCCCGTCTTGGCGGAGTAGACCGCGGCGATGTCGTCGTTGAGCGTCTCGAGGAGCCCGGCGATCTGCTTCATCCGGGCGGCGCGGCCGTAGGCGATGCCTTCGCCTTCGTGGATCATCACTCGCGCGTTGGCAGCGATGTTCACGTGATCGGCGGCGAGCATGATCTCCGATGCGATGGAACCGGCGAGCGCGTCCACGTGTGACACGACGCGCGCCTTGTGCCGGCGCAGCGCGTTGTAGATCGCGTGCCCGTCGAACACGCTCCCGCCGGGGCTGTTGATCCGGACCTGGATCTCCGAGACGTCGAGCGCGTCGATCTCGCGCACGAGGTCGTCGGAGCTCAGACCCCAGAACGGGTCTATCTCGTCGTAGATGTAGATCGTGGCGCTGTCTGCCTCGGCCTTGACGCGGAACCACGGACCCGCAGGCTCGCGCCTCGCATTGAGCTTTCGGATATCGTCCATCTAAGACCCCTCCTTGGGCTGTGAGCCGACGCGCATCGCTTCGAGTACGAGCTGGTTTTCAAGGCCACTCGCTGACGTTTGGGCCGCAGCGGGCGCCGGCTCACCGTCGAACATCCCTACAGCTGCAGGGCGCATGTTCATGGGGATGAGCGGGACGTCGGTGACGCCCGCGATGTTGAACTTGGGCTGGTTCTCCAGCGCACGCCGGTCGTCGATCGTGGAACTCGAAGACTGCTGCGAGAGTAGGTAGGCCTGCATCCGCTGCATGACGTCAGGCCTCAAGAGCTCGTCGAGCAGGAACTCGACGAACAGGCCGTCCCACGCGGGCTCGACGTCGACGAGCTGGGACTGCATGGTCTCCTCGACCATCGTGAGGATCGGGCCGAGCGCGTCGACGTACAGGCTCTTGCGGAACTCCTGCTGCGAAGCGAAGGTAGCGACCTTGTCGGCGGAGAAGCCAGCCACGGACGGGCTCACGCCGTAGGTGGCGCAGACCTCTTCGTTACCGAGCTTGAGCTGATCGATCAGCGCGAGGTCGATCGCGGACACGCCGACGGCAGACATCGAGGCTTCGCCCGTGAGGATCGCGTAGTTGGCCGCGTTCGACGGTCCGGTGTAGAGCTTGTTGATCTCACCCCGGACGAATTCACGGTCGATCGCCTTGAGGTCCTTGAACGAGAACGCGGCCCGCGGCGTGATGCCATTCTTGAGCGCCGCGCCTTGGTACTCGGCCGAGGCCTCCTGGATCGCCAGCCGGCGCTTGAGCACCTCGACCGGGGAGATCCCGCCGCCAGGCATCTCGTAGTAGACCGCGTCCTCTATCGGCACCGGGACACGCTTGGCGCCAGTGTGGATGATGAACCCCAAGATCGACGTGCCGTCATGGATGGTCTCGACCAGCGGCCAGAAGACCGGCCGGATCCCGGAAGGCGGCGAAGCCGCGTCGGACCGCAGCTTGACCTGCAAGTGCTTGCCGTGTACGAACAGGTCGTAGGCTAGGCGCACCTTCCAATCCCAGCTCGACCCCCGTTTGTAGGGGTTGCGGATGAGTCTTGCCAGCTGGTGGGCGCGCACCCGGCGCCGGTCTCCCTCGCCGAACTCCTGGAACGCATGCAGCGGCAGCCGGGCGAGCGCCTTCACGAGCAGGCTGACGACCGCGTAGAGCGCCGGCTGCCGACGATACATCGCGTCGTAGGTGGCCTCCTGGGACAGCAAGACGGTCTTGCCATCGACCTGGATCTCGCGGGTGCCGAGCAGCGGGACGGTTCCGGCCCCCGGGTAGATGTGCTGCTCGCTCCCGCCCGACAGGTCGACCGCGTCACGGAAGCGCCCACCGGACAGGATCGTGGTCACGGTCTACCCCTCCTCGGGGATCCCAGGGCCGAGGCGCTGGATCCAGTCGACGTTGATGCGCTCGATCAGCGCGTCGCCGTCGATCTGCGTGGGGCCGGACGCGGACAGGAAAAGTGCGGCCTCGAGTACCAGCACGTCCGGAAAGACGCGGGTGAGCACGCCTTGGATGGACCGGCCGGAGCGCAGGTGCACGATCACCTGTGGACGCTCCATCTGCTCGAGGTATCCGCGCACCGTCTCTTCTTTGCGCTTGAGGAATCTCATGCCTGAATCGTGGGTGCTGTGTCTCTCAACCCACCATCACCGGCGGGCCGGTGTCCATGAGAAGCTCGTCGGTCTCGAGCAGGAAGCTCGCCATGCCGCCGGCGATAGCGGAGTCGATGTAGCCTTCGTCGTCGAGCTTGCCCATGCGCCAGCCCCAAGGAGGCCGCTCCTCGACGCTGACGTTGAGCAAGTCGCCTTGAACCCGCTCGTCATCGAAGTGGACCATGCCTGCGGTGAGCAGCTTGTGTAGTACGCCCGCGACCCCGCACATGTGCGTGTTGTCCTGGCGCATGGTCTCGACCGGATACCCCTCGGCCTTCAAGTGGTTCAGTGCCAGGAACAGAAAGCTCTGGTCCGCCACGATCCGGGCAAGATAGAACCCCATCTCGGCGAGCTCGCGGATCTGTTGCTCTATCGCCTCAAAATCCCCGAACTCCATCTGCCGCCCCGGCTGCCAGATCCAGGCCTGCCAGTGATGCTGGCCCTCTGCATCGCGCTGCGCCATCACGAGCGCGCATCGGTCCCGCAACGGTGCCGCGTCAATACCGATGACCACCGCGCGCGTCGGGTCGATGTCCGGTACCCCGATGTTCTGTTCCACCGCTGCCCACGTGAATGCCTGTATCGAGCCCTCCGCCTGGGGGAAGCGGTTGAGGTGGTACCGCTCGAACTCCCACAGCGGCATGGACTCGAAGGCCTTGCGTAGTGACTCCTCGGTCGACCACGACTGCGGATTGGCCTGCATCCACGTCGCCGGGTCGGCCGGATCCGCGTCGTCCGGGGCCCCGACCCAGTACATGTAGCGCGAGCCGTCGATCTTCCCGGATGCCGGCATGGACCTGATGAGATCCCACAGTGGTCCCTTTCGCTTCGCGCCGGCTGTCGAGATCGTGATCAGCAGCGAGTTCGGCTCGTGCGTCTGCCCGGAACGGGCCGCGTAGTACACCGAGCTGTTGCGGTGGACATGGTACTCGTCGATGATGACCAGCCTGGCATGGATCGCCTGCGCCGCCCCGTCATCCCAGGGCAGCGTGTAGAACTTCTGCCCCGTCTCCTTGACGATGATCTCCTTGGCGCGCACGTCGCAGGCCGCCTTGAGCCGCGGGTTCGAGAGCACCATGTACTTGGCCTTGTCGAAGAGCAGGCCTGCCTGCTCCCGGTTGCGCGCAATGACGACGTACTTGCCGCGCGGCACGACCTCGAGGAACATCAGCGCCAGCGCGATCGCGGCCGAGATCTCCGACTTGCCGGCGTCTCTGGGCAGCCCCCACAGCACCTCGTCGATCAGCCGCGACCCGTCCGAGCGCAACGTACCGAACACCGGCTCGATCAGATCGTCGATCTGCCAGTCCTCGAGCACGAACGGCTGGCCGAAGAACTCGCGCTCGACGAGCTTGAGGTGCGTCTCGATAAACGCCTTGACGAGCTCGGGTGAGGCGCAGCCGGCGGCAGACATCAGCGGCCGCGGCGGAGCGGCCTGCTTCTTGCGCGGCGGAGCGGCCGGCCGTCGGGACGCCTTCGTACCACGCAGGGGCACACCCAGACTTTTCGCCTTGCGCTTCACGGCACTCTCGGTGCGGCCCGTCTCGCGCGCGATCGTCGCGGCCGCCCGTCTCGGCCGGATCGCGGCGAGCTCCGGCTCTGTCCATGGCTGGGCCACGCGGCTCAGGTCCTCGTCATGTCGGAGATGAGCTTGTCGCGTATATCGAGCATCATGGACGTCCCGGCGATCTCGGCCAGGTTCTGCCGGATCCGCGCGAGCGGGTTGAGCCCCAAGATGTCGGAGTAGTAGCGCATTTGATTCGCGGCGCCGTCGCGCATCTTGACCGCGGGGTTGGGCTTTAACCCCACCGTAATCGGGTCGCCCTTCGAATCGAGCACGAGCTCGCCGGTCATCATGTCTGTCGCATAGACCGCCATCATCGCGCCGTGCTTGAGGATCGAAGCCCAGGCCTCCTCATGCACCTCAACCGCCTCGACGTACGAGCGCAGCAGCAGCAAGTCGGACTCGCGAACGTGCCGGTTGGCGGCCATCTCCGAGATGCAGACCGACCACGCCTCGGTCGCCACCGGCGGTAGGTCATCGGGCGGCTGCCTGGTGGCGAGCCCGTCCTCGACCGGCGCGACGCGCGCCGCCAGCACCTCGGTCTCGTCGGCCGGCTTGCGGTGCCCCGTCTTCTCGCCGGCGGCCGGCTTGCGCCCCTTCGCCATCACGCATCACCGAAGTTCCGGTCGAGCGCGGCCAGGATCGCGGTCCCACAGTCATGGCAGGGGCCCACGAACGGCGCTCGTGCGGTGGTCGACAAGTGCAGGAAGGCGGCGCCGAGGTTGCGGCCCTCGAGAATCGCGCGTGCGATCTGCTCGTCACTGCTCGCTGCAGCCGGCAGACTCAGGGATTTGGGGTCTATGTCAGGCCCGTACGGCTGGGACGCGCGCCGGTTGCGGAACGCCGCGGCCTTACACGCGTCATCGCAATACAACCGCGGCCGGCCGGTCGCTTTCGTGGGCGGGAGGTCGGCTCCGCAGAACGCGCAGCGCGCGATATGGAGGTCGTTGGCCATGCGACGAGCGTGCTCGGCGTGTCTCTAGTTTCGTTACGCGCCGGGCAGCGTTCCGTCCCTCGGGCACCCCCCTGGAAGCTCCAATTGCGGGTTTTTCGCGCGCTGAG
>AMWB02131695.1_pt1 | contig 16779 bp, 14 predicted proteins | sample 200311 | NCBI WGS metagenome assembly AMWB02 (sample SAMN02737377, study PRJNA173069) | bioreactor metagenome | biome: anode biofilm in microbial fuel cells | place: USA: California | collected 2010-12-16 | reverse complement strand
CATGCGCTGGTGCGACCGTACCATTCCTGGCCTTGCGGAGTACTTGCGTACCCAGTCGCTCGCGCAAACCCCGTTTGCAGTGTTTTCGCGCGGGGTGGCGGGCATGCACGGTGCTCAATTCGTTGTCAATTTTCCCGGAAGCCTGGATGCCGCCATCATGCATGCGCAACTTCTGGTACCACTTGTCGAACATGGCACCGCGATGGCGCGCGGCACAGGGCACACAGATCACCCGGGCAGCAACAACTAGTTGGACAGGGCTAATTACTCGATTTGATTGTTCACGATGGAGTTCATGAAGGTGGTAAGCACATCCATCGCGCGCTCGTTTTCGCCACCTTCTGGTATGATGATGTCTGCATATTCCTTGGTTGGTTCCACAAACTCATAGTGCCCTGGTCTGACAACTGTCAGGTATTGATCTACGACCGAATCGACCGTGCGTCCCCGCTCCTTGATGTCGCGCACTAATCGGCGGATAAAACGTATGTCGTCTGGTGTGTCCACAAAAATCTTGAGATCGATCAGGTCGCGGACTACTTTGTTCGTAAAAATCATGATGCCTTCGAAGATTATCAACTTCTGCGGTTTGACATGAATCGTCTCTGACGTACGCCGGTGATGAACAAAATCGTATGTCGGCATCTCGATGGCTTCTCCGCGGCGCAGTGCTTCGAGGTGTTCCACAATCAAATCGTTGTCGAAAGCGTCCGGGTGATCGAAATTGAAAGCAGTAATATTGGTGTTGGAAACATATTCGGCCGATTTGTAGTAGTTATCTTGCGGCAAGAATACAAAGTCCGAGACCACTTCGGAAATCTTGCGCACAATCGTTGTCTTGCCGGAACCTGAACCGCCACAGATGCCGATTACTTTTACAGGGGTCATAGCACGAGCCTATCATGAGCGTTGCATCTTGGTAAACTACGAAAAGACCCGACGGGTATCAGTCCATGAACTTACGACCACGGTGTGTCGAAGGTCCCAGAAAAGGCAACTTCGTTCAAGTTTTTGCGGGAACGAAGCGAATTCTCAGCCACGCGCAGATTCTCTGGTAATCTTGTTTCGTCGCCGGGCCAACCCAAAGCGAGCACGCAAAGCGGCACATATTCTTGGGGTAGCTTTAGAATTCGGCGCAGTTTTGAAGCAGAGTAGCCGGCCAGCACATGGGCAAAAAGACCCTCGGCTTGTGCTTGAATTTGCAAGGCCATCACCGCCTGACCAACATCGAAATATGCATAGTCGCGCCCCTCGTCCAGTCGGCAGTCCAGATGTGCCGCCGTTGCAAACGAAATGAGCGCAGGAGCTTCCAGAGCCCAAGCATTGCCCTGATTCAACGTTGCGGCTACAAGTTGATAGTGTGGATTGTCGTGAGCTTTTTCAATTACGATCATGCGCCATGGTTGGTTGTTGAAACAGGAAGGCGCTAAGGTTGCAGCGACCAGAAGACGCGTCAGCACATCTTTCTCTATTGGTTCGGGCGAAAGTGCGCGATATGATCTGCGTTCTTGCAGTTCCGGAAGAATTCCCATTCCCCGCTCCTTATTTTTTTGTCCGGGATCTCTCTTATCTGGACGATCGAACCATTAGCCTTGAGAGTTTGACAGTAGGTAGGCTTCGACCTCATCGACCATAAAATCTGGAGTCGAAGCACCGGCCGTAAGCCCAATTCTATCATAAGAAAAGACTTCCGGGGGAAGGTCTTCAGCAGTTTCTATATGCCAACAGGGTTTCCCAGCTTCGCGGGCTTTTGTGGCAAGTCTCTGTGTGTTTGCAGAATTCTTTCCACCAACAACAATTATCCCTGATACTTTGTCAAAAAGTTCCGCAAGAGCTGCCTGTCTTTCTTCAGAGGCCGGACAAAGCGTATCCACCACGAGGCATTCCTTGGCGTCTGCCTTCAATGCTTTGACGATTGCCTCATACTCGGAGCGTTGAATCGTACTTTGTGCAAGAATGCCAAGCTTCTGTGCTTTCAGCTCAGGGTGTCGGAAGAAAAATTGTTTTGCTTCCTCTGCGTTTTGTACGACGAGCGCGCCAGGAACTTGCCCAACCAGTCCCTCAACCTCTGCGTGATCTGCGTCTCCTGCTACGACGATGCTATAGCCCGCGCCGGCAAGCTCGCGCGCCTTCTTTTGGCTCCGCAGCACCCGCGGGCACGTCGCATCCACCACCCTCGCCCCCGCCCTTTCCAAGTGCTCAAAAACCTGCGGCGGCGCCCCGTGCGCCCGAATCGTCACAATTGCCCCATCCACCTGCGCGTCGAGCTTGCCGGCATCGAACTCTGCAGTATCCAAAATGCCTACCCCGCTTTTCTCCAGCCTTTCAGTCGCCTGTCTGTTATGGATAAGAGGGCCAAAGCTCAGCACCTTTCTCCCTTCTTGTGCGCCTTCCTGTCCAGCTTGATACGCTAACTCCAGCGCGTGTCGTACGCCAGCGCACATGCCGAGCGTCTTTGCTCGAATTACCTTCATACTCTAAGTATACCCTCAAGCCCAAAACCTGTGCTATTCCCGCTTGCGGCTTCTTCAAATAATGGTATACTAGCGCTTTGCGATTTGAGGATCGCATACAACGACAGCGCGTGAGTCGCGCAAGTGCGACCCACAGGGCGGTTCTTCGGCGGTTGTGGCTTCCACATGGGTCCACTATGGGTTCCATATCCGGGGCACGCACGCTGTTGAAGATCGCGAAAGGAAGATAACCTATGAATCAAAAAACCATTGTGGTGGCGCTCGGAGGCAATGCCATCATCGAAGAAGGTACCGATGGTACCATCGAGCAACAGTTCGCCAATACGCGCAAGAGCCTTTCTGCCATCGTCGGCATGATCGCCGAGGGTCACAAGGTCGTTCTGACCCACGGCAATGGGCCTCAGGTGGGGGTTCACCTCATTCAGAACGAAGCTGCTTCTGCACAGGTTCCTCCTTCGCCCCTCAACGTCATTGTTGCTGACACACAAGGTTCTATGGGCTATATGATTGCTCAGTGCCTGAACAATGCACTCGTCAAAGAAGGCGTAAGAAAAGAGGTCGTCACCATTGTTACTCAGGTTGAAGTAGACCCTGCCGATCCTTCAATGCTCAATCCCACCAAATATGTTGGACCATTTTATCGGGCTGAGCAAGTTGATGCCCTTCGTCAGAGAGGGTGGGTTATAAAAGAAGACCCAGGGCGAGGCTTTAGGCGTGTAGTCCCCAGTCCCATTCCGCTCGATGTTGTAGAAAAAGTAACGATCAAAGACCTTATTGACGACGGCAAGGTTGTCGTGGCGGTGGGTGGGGGTGGAGTGCCTGTCAAACGGGATGCTGATGGCACGCTCACCGGGGTGGACGCGGTTATAGATAAAGATCGGGCTTCGGCGCTGCTTGCCAGTCTTATTGGTGCCGATGAGCTCATTATCCTCACCGGTGTTGACAAAGTGGCCATCAACTACAGAAAGCCTGATCAAAAATTCTTTGATCACATGACTGTGGCAGAATGCGAAAAGTACATGGCCGAGGGTCAGTTCCCCAAGGGTTCGATGGGCCCAAAAATCGAAGCTGCATGCGACTTTATACGTCGCGGTGGCGCCAAGGTGATTATTACCAGTATGGAAAACGCCACTTTGGCAGTAGAAGGCAAGGCAGGGACGGTAATTACCGCATAAGGGCCGACAATATCGAGTCTGGCCGATTCGAGCTTAACTTGACGTGTCGCCTTGTTCCATGCTAGCGTTTCGCGATATTTCCTTAAAGGATAGCGTATGAATGCAATCTTGCAGAACCTGGTTCTTCTTCAGACGGCCCCTGCCACCACGGGCAGCACGAATTCCACAGGGCAGATGATATCCACAATTGTCACCTTTGGCCTTGTTTTTGTCGTCTTCTACTTCCTCATTATTCGTCCTCAGAACAAGAAGCAGAAAGAAGCCCAGAAGATGATCAATCAGATGAAAAAGGGCGACAAAGTGGTCACAATCGGTGGTATTCATGGTGTGATTCAGACAGTAAAAGAGCAGACTGTCGTAGTAAAGGTCGACAATGATGTGTTCTTGGAGTTTTCCAAGTCCGCCGTTTCTGCCGTCACACCAAAGGCTGAAGAAAAGAGCGAAGTAGAAAAATCAGAAACCTCCGCCGATTCCAAGGCTGAAGACAAGCCCGAAAGCAAGAAGGCCGAAGACAAGCCCGAGAGCGGGAAAAAGAAATAGGGGTTTTCGTTTTACAGCCTTTACAGCTCGAGTTTTTTGCGTACTCAATGCGTTTTATTGTGATGTAATTTTGTTTGTTGAGTTTGCTGAATCGTAAGTGCGGAATCTAATGTGTGATTTTTATACTTTGGAGTTACCGGAATGAGTAAGACTCGTCGCCTGATCATCGTTATTGCGGTACTGGCAATCTGTTTTGCTTTCCTGTATCCATCGCTGCAATGGTATTTTTGGACCCCGAAAGAGGACCAGGCTATTGCGGTTGGATCCAGGGAGCAAATTCGTGAGTACTCACGGCGCATGGCGTATTCCGTAGTTGGAGATCTGAAAGCCAAAGCTTCAGCTGGGGATACAACAGACCTTTCCAAGGAATATCCCCTTGAGATCCAGTTGGCCAAAAAGGCCTACAAGGATTCAGGTCGTCCATTGCCCAAGGCGTGGAACGCCGAGAGTATTCTGGCAGCCTATCAGAATGAGAAGGCTATCTTTGACGCAATAGAGGCCAAGTACAGGGAAAAGATGCTCGGTCTAAAAAGCGTTCACAGTCGTGCCCTGCAACTCGGTCTGGATTTGGCAGGCGGCATGTCGGTCGTCATTCAGGCTGATTTCCAGGATACTGCAAAGCGTGTAGGGCACGAGCTCAGCGCAGCAGAACGCGAAGATGCCATGAATCGCGCGCTTGAAACGTTGAATAACCGTATCGACCAGTTTGGTTTGAGCGAGCCTGTCATACGGCGCCAGGGTGCTGACCAGATCTACGTGGAAATTCCTGGCACTGCGGATCCCGACAGGATCAACTCTATAATAATGGGCAAGGGCAATCTTGCGTTTTATATTGTCGATACGGATGCCACAACGGCTTTGAAACAGTATTTAACGCAGAACCCGCTTGGCGTGGATGAAAAAACGATGACAGTTGCCCAAGCTGGTATCGTGCCAGAAGGCAAGATAATTCGAAAAGTCTACACCAAAGATAGTTATGGCCTTGATGAGTTTACTGGCGAGTACATGGTGCTGGAGAGCACCCCAGGCCTGGATGGCAGTCACATCCAGAGCGCGACAGTGTCTGTCGACTCGATCACCGGCAAACCAGAGACGAACTTCGTCCTGGACAAAGAAGGCGGTGAAATCTTCTACGATTTGACCTCCAAAAACGTCGGGAAGACCTTGGCTGTCGTTTTGGACGACAGGATCAAGTCCTACGCAGTCATTCAGGAACCGATCCGCGAGTCAGTAAGGATTTCCGGATTCAGTGCAGACGAAGCCCAGTCGCTCGCCACGCTGCTTAGGACGGCAGCACTCCCGGTGACACTTTTCGTCGTCAATCAGCAAGCGATTGGCGCTTCTTTGGGAGAGGATGCAATCCAACAGGGAGAAAAGGCCATAGTCATTGGACTCTTGGCGGTGTTTCTCTTCATGTTCGCCTATTACAAAGGTGCAGGTGTCAATGCGACGATCGCCCAAATTATCAACCTTTACATTATGCTCGCAGTACTTTCCGCCTTTAAGCTCACGCTTTCTCTTCCGTCCATTGCAGGCTTTGTGCTGACGATTGGGATGGCGGTTGATGCCAACGTCGTTATTTTCGAGCGCATCAAAGAGGAGCTTCGTGCCGGAAAGTCCAGAAAGGCTTCCATTGAGGCTGGCTTCCATAAAGCATTCTGGGCGATCATGGATTCGAACATTACGACGATAATCGCCGCCGTGTTCCTTGCACAACTCGGTTCGGGAACGGTTCAGGGCTTTGCGATGTCCTTGGCTATAGGCAATATAACGAGCCTTTTCACCTCGCTCTTTGTTTCGAGGCTGATTTTCGATTTCGAGACGGATGTGCTCCACATGAAGCACGTCTCTATTGGCTGGGGGATCAAATAAATGAAACGCGTCATAAAATTTAGCCGCTTTTTTGTTCCTGCAGTGATCATCTCCAGCGCACTCATTCTGTTCGGCTTGTATGGCTACTTTACAAAGGGCTTCAATCTGGGCGTGGATTTTCAGGCCGGCATCAATCAAACGGTGCAGCTGGCATTGCCGGCAATGAGTGCTACGTACACTGACAAAGGTAATGCGGAAGTCCGCATATCGGACACTGCGCTTACCTTGGTTTTGTCGGGTGCGGAAAGCGATGAGAAGACCCTGGTCTTGGATTTCAAGACCTACCCGACGATCGGCGATGTAGCAAAGGCTTTGGCTGGTGTCAAGGGAATCTCGGTTTCTGTCGAGCCAGGTTCGGATTCCTTGCCTGCCACTTTGCTTGTGCCCACGTATGAAGGCAACACCTTCCTCAGTAGCGCCGGCCTCGTGATTCACCGCGCGCCAAAAGATGCAAGTGAACAGTTTGCCGATATAGAGCAGGTGCGACAGGCGCTTTCCAGCCTTGGCGACATTGGAGTGCAAACTTTGCAGCCTGCTTCTCAACAACGTTTCCTGGTGCGTGTACAGGACGAAGGGACCGATCCTAATTTTGCTGCAAATGCGAGAGCCAAGGTTAAGGCAGGACTGGAAGCCAAATTTGGTGCTGACCGCGTTGTCGTTCTTAAGACAGACGTTGTTGGTGCCCGCTATTCAGAATCGCTGACTCGTAAGGTGTTCTGGCTTATTCTGGGTACACTTGCCCTGATTTTGATCTATTCCATGATTCGATTCAAGATTGAATATGCGATTGGAGCCGTACTTGCGATTGTTCATGATGCCCTTATCATGGTGGCGTTCATTGTGTGGTCCAGGATGGAGTTTAATACGCAGAGTATTGCTGCAATCCTGACAATCTTGGGCTACTCCATCAATGATACGATCGTGCAGTTTGACCGTATACGTGAGGAGCGCAAGTTGAGGCCCAACGAAAAGTTCGAGGACGTATTGAATGAGTCACTCACGATTACGCTGGGACGAACCATTATTACTACCTTTGCTACCTTGCTTACAGTGTTTTCTCTGATAGTCTTTATGTCCGGCAGCAATCGTGACTTTGCTCTTGCCCTGTTGGTCGGCATGATTTCGGGCACGTATTCGACAGTCTATATCGCGAGTGCCTTTGTCCTTTGGTGGGAAAACCACAAGGAAAAACGGGAGAAGGCCAAATTTGCCAAGTCTGGCTCACAGGCAAATCAGCCTGTAGTCAAGGCTTAAGCGTTATAACGAAAGCCATCAGAGGCTGGCAACTTTATGGTTTTTTAAAAGCATCTTAGAGCTTCTGTAGGTAGATAAAGGCTTGGCGGCGCAAAGTTCGCCGAGCCTTTTTTATTGCATTTTGCCAGATCTTTTGGGCTTTGGTCTTTACATTCGGAAGCAAAGTGGGGTATATTTTCGGCACTTTGGCGCCGTACCCAAGTGGTAAGGGAGAGGTCTGCAAAACCTTTATGCGGCGGTTCAATTCCGCCCGGCGCCTCTTTTTTCGGTTGACGATTACGTTCCTTCATTCTAGAGTAAAGTGCGAAAAATGGAACAGAAAAGCTTTTCTGAGAATGTTGGGCAAGCTCGAAGAAGGAACGCAGTTGCAGGGCCTGCATTCTTACTACCCCTTCTGCTGGCCGCAATCGTCTTGACCTCTTTTTTTATTCATACCAATCACATTAGAACAACTGAACAGAAACTTTGTCGAAGCATAGGCGTTGCGGCGTCAAGGGATGTAGAGAAGTCTCTTGCGTTTCTTGTGGCTGAGGGACAAAGCTTGAGCGATGCTCTATCCAAGAACGGCGCTTTGAGCAAGGATCAAGTGGCGAACATCTCGATGCGAATATTGCAGGATGCTCCATTTGTGACAGGAGTAAGTACTGCTCCCAACGCGATCATCAAGTACCATTTTCCGGAAGACGATTCCGTGGTTGGGCACGATCTGCTTTCCAATCCTGACAGAAGTTACGTTCTTACCTTGGCTGCACAGACAAAGGCGCCTGTAATTTCTGGCCCATACGAGTCTGTGGACAACAGTGGACGCATTTTTTTCGTTCGTTATCCTGTTTATGTTGGTGGAACTTTATGGGGCTTCACTAGTCTCACGGTAGACTATGAGAAATGGTACAAGTCCTTGGACTTGGACGATGCCTTCCCTGGTGTTCTGTTTGGAATTTCACGCAAGCAAGATGACTTTAGCGGTTCCAACGACATCAAGGCGGCGCTTAGCAACGCTCTTGTCCAGGATGTTCCAGTTCAAGGTGGTTCGGTGTGGCAAGTACTTGTAAAGCCACAAAGTGGCTGGTCAGCTTTTGATCCCTTGTCGCTTATACTTCTCGTAGCAGGACTTCTTGCTTCGGTTTTGCTTTTTCTGAAGCTGTCCGAGAACGAGCGGCGACAGGGCGCTCTCCTAAAGGCCCCTGCTAAGCCGATAGAGGGAACCAGCATGGACCGGATCGAAGAAATAGTTCAGCTTGTTGGTAAGGCCGCCCCCACCCCGGCCAGGGAACACGATGAGCATGCGCCATCTGATACTGCAAGCAGTCGTGGAAGTAAACTACAAGAGGCAGGACTGAACCCAAACACTGCTGTCAAAGACTCGATGTTGGATTCATCGGATGTTACAGAGTTTAAGGGCCCTGATATTCGTGGTGAGGTATTCATGCCTGAGGCCCCTGTAGAGAATAATTTCGCTTCTCAACTAAAGAAAAAAACGGAGCCAACGGTAGTTGTGCGGCCATTGGAAGTTGCAAAAATAGAGGAACCTAAGGTTGACGTAACTCAGGAAGCACAACCAAAGGTGGGAGCACAACCGGAGGCGGAAGCACAACCGAAGACATCGCCAGTAAGCTCTGTGCCACCGGAACCACCCGTGGAGCTACAGACTCCTCAGGAGCCCTCACGGGACTCTCGTATCGCCTTAGGCAAGCCACAGGAACGAGTTACAAAGCAAGAAATTACAAAGCAAGAAACACTTTTCCCGATGGACGAAGAAGTTGAGCAGCAAACATCTTTCCCCAAAAGCTCACGTGGAAGACGTGTCAAAGAGAGAATTCAAGAAGTTCAACCGATGCAGAAGCAGCTTTCCGTCCTCGTTGTGGACGACAGTGAAGCAAACCGCGACATAATGGATCATATGATCCGCTCGTTTGGTTATGATCTGGATCTTGCCACTTCGGGAGATCAGGCCTGTGAGCTGTGCAAAACAAAGAGCTACACGCTCATCTTCATGGATTGTTTCATGCCGGGACAAGACGGTTATAAGACCACACAAAAAATCCGTTCTGAGTCTTTGAGTGCACAGTCCAAAATCATCGGTATGAGCGCACGACTTGGAGATCAAGAGCTGCAACGTTGCCTCGAGGCGGGCATGGACGATTTGCTTGCAAAGCCTTTTACTCTCAAGGAAGTGGGTGCCATGATTCAAAAGCATTCGCAAGTCCACGCTGATCCATCTGTTCACGAAACCTAAGTCATTTTCGCTAGTCGTAGGTCTTTTCTCTGGGTTTTGCCCTAGTCGCTCCGATAGTACCTGATAGTACCCGATAGTAATGGCAAAACACCTTTTCAGATTTGCCTCTATTCACGGAATCATAAAATGTGTATTTTTCTAGCATGTCTGCAAAATCTCTGATAAGACGTCCATTTCGATATGCATATTTCAATGTGACCCTCTACCTCATAGGCATCAATGTCCTGGTATGGCTCATTAGCATTCGTATACCCATGCTCACAGCCTATTTGGCATTGAATCCAATAGCCGTAGACCATGGCTACGTTTGGCAATTTGTAACCTACATGTTTGCGCACGAAGGCTTTACACATCTCTTCGTCAATATGTTCGGTCTTTTCATGTTTGGAACGATTGTAGAACGAAGTATGGGAAGCAAAGAGTTCTTGCTCTATTACTTGTTTACGGGGACTATGGCAGGCATAACTTCCTATGGTATTTTTGTGCTTACCGGTGCCTGGAACACCTACCTGTTAGGCGCCTCAGGTGCCCTTTTTGCTGTCATGTTGGCCTTTGCGGTCATAAACCCGGATGCACGCGTACTTTTATGGGGAATCATACCCTTGCGCGCGAACGTTATGGTTTTAGGCTACACTGCAATAGAGCTTTTGTCACAGATATTCAGCTTCCAGCAGTCAGTAGCGCATTTCACGCATTTGGCTGGCTTTGCGTGGGCGTGGGGATATTTTGTGGCACGATTTGGTATAAATCCAGCTAAACGATTGGTAGACAAGCGCAGATAGCTCAACGGACATGCTTCAACATTCCGAAAAGGTAAACAGTCAATGACGCGTGCCATTGCGCCACGGCGCAGTTCGGCACGTCAAGATTGTGGCAAACTCTTTAACAGTATTTCTCTTTGGGTTTCAGCCTTGTTATGCATCTCTTCGAGCTCTTGCATAAGATGATCGACGAGTATCTGCTTCTTGTCTTCGCCCGAAGCATGACTTTCTTCTTTGACCTGTGCCCGATATTCGTCGCAGTCCCGCATTGGGCCAACAGTATAGAGCAAGATATCCTTGCTCAACATATCTTCTTCCATCTCTCCGGAAGGATTGATCCTCAAGATATTGCCATTGATAGCCGCAAGACAAAACTTGGAAAACGACTTCATGTACGAAGCAATTTCCCGAACGCCTCTCTTGGTAGAAGGTTCCCATGGGCGATACCGGGTACCAGCAGGAAATACGAGCACGATTTTTCCACTGGTCTTGATCGAATTGAGACATTTCATTGCAGCGCGGTTAATACTATGGCTGCGCATAACCTCGTGGTAGAGCTTCGTGGGCTCCTTGTAGTTCTCTTTTATTATCTCGAGGGAACGGCTGGGATAGATAACAATCCTCGTGTAGGCCTGTGCAAAAGCATTTACTATTGGCGACGACTCATTAAGCTTTACTCCTGCTATTGAAACGAGCTCATCCGCAATAGCCTTGCCTTGAGGGCCCTTTTGCCGTAACAGATAGTGAAATGCGGGAAGATCAAAGTTGGAGTAGTGCTCCAGCAGGAGCAGGCACGGCTCACCGGTCTGCGCGGCATTGTAAAGGTCGACGAGGTTTTCAAAGCCATTAATGTCTGAATGCGGCAGAAGGTAGTCCTTAAGCACCGTGTCTATTGCTGGCAGCAATGCTGCGTTCCCTGGCTGGTACACATTGCTGTCAGTAATCAACTCCTGTTCCTTGATACAGGACATCATCTGCGATATCAGCGGCGAGTATTTGTCCCCAATCGATTCCATATTCTTCTGACCTGTAGCGACAAATTATACATGAGAGGCTGCTATGCAGCCTCAACTTGCAAACTACTTCTAAAACTAATATAGAATCTACACACTGTGTTGTCAATTTAGGGCACAGTTCTCCCGCTTGGGCCCATTAGTGCATATGCGGATAATCCCAATTCTCCGCTGGAATAAAGCTTTCCTTGATAGCGCGTTCCGACACCCAACGGTACAAGTTGAGCTCGGTGCCAGCTTTGTCGTTGGTTCCGGACGCGCGGGCGCCGCCAAAAGGCTGCTGGCCAACGACCGCACCTGTCGGTTTGTCGTTGATGTAGAAATTGCCCACGCAGTCACGCAGGGAGTCCTCCATCATTTGGATGTCGCGGCGGTCGTTGGCGAAGATGGCGCCGGTGAGGCCGAAGGGGCTTGTGGTATCGACAAGCCGCAGGGTTTCCTGGACTTGGGCGTCGTCGTAAACGTACACGGACAGAACAGGGCCGAAGATCTCTTCCTCCATGAGGCGCCCGCGCGGATTCGTCGTTTCAATTATCGTTGGGTGAATGAAATACCCTGTTGAGTCGTCGTAAGTGCCACCTTTGACAATCGTGTATTCCTCGGGACGGGCCTTGGCGTAGTCGATATAGGAGGCGATATTCTTGAAGGCCTTCTGGTCAATCACGGCGCCCATAAAAACAGAGAAGTCTGCAGGATCGCCCATTTTGGCGCTATCAATAAAGGAATTCATCAGGTCCTTTACCTGGGGCCAGATAGAGCGCGGAATATATGCCCGGCTTGCAGCCGAGCATTTTTGCCCCTGATACTCGAAGGCGCCGCGGAACAGCGCAACCGCCAGGGCCCGAACATTACAGTTGGGATGTGCAAAAACAAAGTCCTTGCCGCCAGTCTCGCCCACCATACGCGGATAGCTCTTGTAAACGCCCTTGCTCAGGTTTTCGGCCACTTCGAGCCAGATCGACCTGAAGGTAGCCGTGGAACCTGTAAAGTGCATGCCGGCAAATCGGGGATCGTTGAAAACTGTCGGGCCAATCTGCGCGCCATCTCCCGGTATAAAGTTGATAACGCCGTCGGGCAGGCCCGCTTCTTGCAGCAGTTTCATCACATAGTAGTTGGATAGAACGGCAGAACTCGCAGGCTTCCACACAACCGTGTTGCCCATGACGGCGGGCGCGGTTGGGAGGTTGCCGCTTATCGACGTGAAGTTGAACGGCGTGAGCGCATAGACAAAGCCCTCGAGCGGACGGTATTCCACACGGTTCCACACCTGTGCAGCGTTTGCCGCTGGCTGGCGCTTGTAAATCTCTGTCATATAATACACATTAAACCTGAAAAAATCGGCAAGTTCGCAGGCCGAGTCGATTTCTGCCTGATACACACTCTTGCTTTGTCCAAGCATCGTTGCAGCATTGAGTATTGGTCTATACTTGGTCGAGAGAAGATCGGCGGCTTTGAGGAAGACCGAAGCCCTCGCGTGCCAAGGCAGGTTAGCCCATTCTTTACGCGCTTTTTCTGCGGCGTCGATGGCCGCGGTGACAGTCGCTGGCGATGCCTTGTAGTAGGTCGCCAGGAGCAATTTGTGGTTGTGGGGAGCGCGGATCTCGCCCCGCTCGCCAGATCGAATCTCCTTACCCCCGATGATGATGGGTATGTCGACAACCGTTTGGCTCATGCGCTTAAGTTCATTGTGGAGCGCCTCGGCCTCCGGAGATCCCGGCGCATAATTGTAGACACGCTCGTTGACAGGGCAGGGCGGTACGAATGTTCCATCTGGCATAGAAAAGGCCTCCTGATTATTATCTCATGTTCTAGAAATTAATTACATGGTTAAAGCCACAACTCGGGACTTTTTGCCTTATAGAAAAAGCCTAAATGCGCTTGCCGATTATGTCAAGAAAGAATCGTATGGCCGAACTGGATAAAAAAGAGGACTGAGGGTATGCGGGGAACCTGAGATGCAGCTCTGCAAAGTCTTGGCATGGAGACTTGGAGACAAAGAAATGCAGAAAAACGAAGAGAAAAGACCGCGAATTGTCGTTATGGGCACCTACGTCACCGACTTGATGTGTCGAGCGAAACGTATACCGGCTGCAGGGGAGACCGCAAAAGGCGACTTCTTCAAGACCGGCCCCGGTGGGTACGGATGTATCTGGTGACTTGGCGATACAGAACTTCGACAAGATAATGCTCAACTCGGTCCCTGCGCAGGAAATTCTACAGGAATTCTACACAGATTCTACAAGATGATCGACCATCTGACGCCGAAAGGAACCGAAGCCTTGGCGCTTGCGCTCACCGAGCACATACACACGATTGATGGAATCGTTTTTGGCAACGCGGCCGCAGCTATTTTAGTGACCAGAATTAGCATAACACCATCAATGGGATATATTTAGAAAAGAAATAGAAAGATTTTTGTTGGAAAATTCTGTAAAGGACGCAAAATCTGAATCGCAGTTACTGGCTTACATCAAGACAGCTTCAAACCCAAATAGTGGAGGTGAGGGGAATCGAACCCCTGACCTCTTGCATGCCATGCAAGCGCTCTAGCCAACTGAGCTACACCCCCAAAAGGCAAGGCGAATACTAGCCCAAAGCACCGAAATCTGTCAAGGCTTGCCCTTGCGTTCGGCTTGTATATTCGGCAAGAATCCTTCATACTGACTACATGACAACCGTCACTACTGATAAGAAAATACGAGGTATCGCCCTTTGTGCTATAGGGGTCGAAAAAATAGTATCTCAAGAACTGGAACGTTTAGATTTAGATCCCGTGGAGCGAAAGCCTGGACAGGTGTTTTTTGACATAAACGAGGGCAATTTTGCCCGCGATATCGCGCGGGCAAACATCGGGTTGCGTACCGCAGAGCGGGTCCTATTGGAACTTGGTCGCTTCCCTGCGCCAGATTTTGACGCATTTTATGAGGGAGTAGCAGCGCTTCCGTGGGAACTATGCTGCTTTAAGGATTCGGCGCTGCAGATCGAAAGGGTGCGTTCGCACGGTTCCAACCTGAACGCCCAAACCACCCTACAGTCTATGGCACAGAAGGCCGCGTACGAGCACCTTATGCAGTACTATCGGCTTGCCACCATGCCCGCATCTGGTAATGAGGTGTCAGTCAGGATCTATCTGGAGGACAACGAATGCCTGATTGGCGTAGATACTTCTGGAGTGGCGCTTCACAAGCGAGGATATCGCCCACAGGGAGGAATTGCTCCGCTTAAAGAGACTATTGCGGCATCTTTGCTGTTTTTTTCGGGTTGGAACAGGAAATTTGCGCTTCTCGATCCTTTTTGCGGCTCAGGTACCATTGCCATTGAAGCCGCGCTCTATGCCCTGGATTTTGCCCCCGGACTTAACCGGCGCTTTGCCTTTGAGCAGATGCCGGCCGTGCAGGCGCGCCCCGTCCAGGACGTCCGCGACTATTTCGAGAGCAGAATCCGCAGCGACATCGATGTGGATATCCGCGCAAGTGACATCGACCCCGCTGTTCTGTCAGTCGCAGGAAAGTGCGCCCGCGCGGCCGGCGTCGAGGATTGGATTACTTTTGAGCAGAAGAAAGCCGAAGACGTAGAACCTTTTCGTGAAGGGAAAGGCATCCTGCTTACGAATCCTCCCTACGGCAAACGCCTGGGTACTGTTGAGGATGCCAAAGTCCTCTATGCAGGGCTTAAGGAGATGGGAGACCGTTTTGTTGCGGCGGGCTGGGGCATGGGATTTATCACTGAAATGGAAGAATTTGGAGAGTATTTTGGCCGGACTGCGGAAGTTCGCCATCATCTAATCAATGGGGCGGAAGATCAGTGGTTCCACTGGTATCCCGCCCCATAAGCTCGCAGATTCGATGAACATCACAAGCCGCTTAGACTTGTAAACGCTGCTAGTCGTTTGCTATTCGTTCGAAGTGGAATTCTCCGCTATTAGGAGCGACTTAGCATCCAGTTTAAGGCTAAGCTCATGGAGATTGAGCCTCTCGTGGTCTCTGACTACTTTGAAGTGGATGTAGTCAGTCATCGGTTCCAACAGGATCAAGACCGAAATAAGATCGATGAACTCCCTCAAGCAGAAAGGCACGTTATGTTTGTCCACAAGCGGCTCTTCCCCAGTCATGGTACAGGAATACCAGATCTGAAGGCCCATCTCTGTAACAAACGCCTTGATTTTCTGGAAATGTTCCACTGAAGACTTGGTAAAATCGTACCCGTCAACGATGATCGTCTTTGCGTCAAATCCGCCTTCCACAATCAGTGCCTTGACCGAGCGCAAGATTTGCTCCACTAAGACGCCTTCCTGGGTAAAGTTCATGATTACGCGGTTGCGAACAAGCTCTTCTTTGACGTCGTCGATGTTCTCCAGATTCTTGCGGCGCGCCAACTCATTGAACATATTTTCATACCAGGAAATAACATAGCTCGTATGAGTGTTGAATGATATATGGATAACCTTTTCTCCCCGGATAAGCTTGTCCAGGGCGAGCTGAACGAGCACCGAAGTCTTGCCAATGCCTTTCTTGCTGGCAACGACGCCGATCTCTCCAGGTTTAAGACCGCCCTCGATGGAGTTTTCCAGGATTCGTACAGGGCTCTTCGTAATAAATTCTTCCTTTAGCATTGTTTCTCCTTCCGGCAGAGCCCGCTCTTCGCGCCCCACCTAAACAGGATTGAACCGAAGTGCCTTTACGCTCTTCAGTATACCGCATCGCGTCATAATTCTATCGCCATTATAGCGCTCTTGTGCCTCACAGCGCAAAATAATAAACCAAACCGATTCGTTTTTTCTGCTACGCTATTTTGTGCACTATTTTTGCTGAGCTTCTTTCTTCCGCTTCTCGATGTAGTCTTTTTGTAGCTGCTCCGAGATGGAATTGGGTACCTTGCCGTACTTTTCCAGTTCCATGGTGAATTCTGCCTTTCCCTGGGTAAGAGAACGCAGCACGGTTGAGTAGCCGAACATCTCGGCAAGCGGAACTTCGGCCTCGACACGGCAGAAACTGCCGTCTTCTGTGCTGGATGTTATGATGCCCCGTCTCTGATTGAGCGACGCGAAGATATTGCCTTGGAACTCCGATGGCCCTTCCACGTTGACCTTCATGATGGGCTCTAAAATGCAGGGTCTCGACTTCTCATAGGCTTCTCTGAATGCGCCGATGGCCGCCTGCTGGAAGGCTATATCCGAGGAATCGACAGGGTGACTCTGGCCATCGTTGATGACACAGCGAACATTGACAATTGGGAATCCGATAAGGTTGCCTTTTTGCATTGCAGCCCTAAAGCCCTTATCGCATGAGGGAATAAACTCAGCAGGAATGGCGCCACCCTTGACCAGGTTGACGAATTCGTATGGCTGGTCAGGACAGGGCTCGATATAACCTGCGACGCGCCCGTACTGGCCGGAACCGCCGGTCTGTTTCTTGTGGAGATAGTCGAATTCAGCTTTTTGGGTGACAGCTTCGC